>Ga0307377_10006649_pt1 | contig 12088 bp, 7 predicted proteins | sample TR3MG_FD_202535 | JGI IMG/M metagenome (GOLD analysis project Ga0307377, IMG submission 202535) | Soil microbial communities from Risofladan, Vaasa, Finland - TR-3 | ecosystem: Environmental > Terrestrial > Soil > Coastal area > Acid sulfate soil | place: Finland: Risofladan, Vaasa | collected...
TTTTGCGCGTAAAAAATTAACAGCATAGTTATTGTGTTCTTCTATACCAGTCGCAACTGCCAGAACATTAGGATCGAAAATTATATCTTCCGGAGGGAAGTCAAGCTTATCAAGTAGCAAGTGATATGAACGTTCCGCTACCATGATACGTTTCTCAAATGTATCTGCCTGTCCTGTTTCATCAAAAAGCATAACAACAGCAGCAGCTCCATATTTTCTTATTTTACGGGCATGAGAAAGAAATACCTCTTCTCCCTCCTTTAGGCTGATAGAATTGACAACCGATTTACCCTGTATACATTTAAGGGCAGCTTCGATTGTGTCCCACCTTGAAGAATCAATCATTAAAGGAAGCTTTGAGATATCAGGCTCAGCCATTATAAGATTTACAAACTTAACCATTGCCTTCTCTGAATCAAGCATAGCTTCATCCATACAAATATCAATTACCTGAGCTCCTCCTTCTACCTGGTTTCTTGCAATGGCAAGTGCTTCATCATATTTTTCCTCCTTGATTAATCGTGCGAACTTTATTGATCCGGAAACATTTGTACGCTCCCCAATATTCACAAAATTAGTTTCCGGAGTGATAGTAAGTACTTCAAGTCCGCTGAGCTTTGTATATCTTTTTATTTCCGGCTTAACCCGAGGTTTATATTGCTTCGAGACCTTTGTGATCTCCCTTATATGAAGAGGGGTAGTGCCACAACAACCACCTATAATGTTTACCCAGCCTTCCTTCATGAAATCTTCAGCAATCGAAGCCATAAATGAAGCTGACTGATCATATTCCCCAAACTGATTTGGCAGCCCGGCATTAGGATGAACCGAAATATGAAACTCCGACTTAACCGATAATTCCTCTACAAAAGGTCGCAGCTGCTCAGCCCCAAGGGCACAGTTCAGGCCTAGGCTGAAAAGAGGGAAATGTGATACAGACACCATAAATGCTTCAAGTGTCTGACCTGTTAAGGTCCTGCCGCTTGCATCAGTAATTGTACCGGATACCATCACCGGAAGCCTGATACCTTTCTCCTCAAAAACAGAATCAATAGCAAACAGAGCTGCTTTGCAATTCAGAACGTCGAATATTGTTTCAACAAGTAAGATATGGACTCCTCCATCTATAAGTCCCTTTGCCTGCTCAGAATATGCTTCAACCAGATCATCAAAAGTGATTGCACGGGCACCGGGGTCATTAACATCAGACGACATTGAAGCTGTTCGGTTAGTAGGACCCAAGGTACCTGCAATAAAGTGCTCTTCAGGTTTTGCAGAATTCTCAAAATCAGTAATAGCGCTGACAGCAAGTTTTGCTGATTCAAAATTCAATTTATAAACCAGATTCTCCATGCCATAATCCGACATGGATACGCGGTTGGAATTAAAAGTGTTTGTAGTAATAATATCAGCACCTGCCTCCAGATATTCCAGGTGAATAGCTTTTATCAGCCCGGGTTTGGTCAGCGATAACAGATCATTATTCCCCTTCTGGAGCATAGGATGATCTTTAAACTCATCGCCACGGTAATCAATCTCCTGAAGCTTGTGCTTCTGGATCATAGTCCCCATTGCACCATCGAGAATGAGGATTTTTTGTTGAATGATATTTTCTATTTGATATTTCATCAGTTTTTAACCTATTCTTCCTGTTTTTTTACCCCCGTCTCCCCTAAAAGGGGGTTAAAGCGCTGCCGATTATGAGCGCATGTTAGAGCTGAGGGCTAGTTTATTCCTTGTCTTCCTGTGTTTACTAAAAAAACATCCATTTCATTAAGTTTTTCCTTTATAGCATAGAGTTTTTCCAGATTCACAATTCCGATAACATACTTTGCAAATTTACCGCTAAAGTATTCCGACACTTCATCAAATCCAAATAAATCTTTATCCTTTTCATTTTTATACCTTAAGTAAATCTCCAGTTTATGATTGCGGGAATAATTTGAGACTGTTCCCTGCTGGAACTTCTTATATTCATATCTGTAACCATAGGAGTTTGCTGAGATATCCGATAATACAGCACTTCCTGTTGCATGGCCCCCGGCACCCTTACCACTAAAAAATTGTTTATCTGCAAAAGCAGCTTCAGTAATTACCCCATTATATTCATTATCAACATTATATAGATATTTATCTGAAGAGATGAATCTGGGAAGCACAAAACTTGTTATTGTATTCTCATTTGTCTTACCAACATATGGTACAAGTTTGATCTTAAATCCCTTTTCTTTGGCATACTGGATATCGAATTTTGAAATTTTTCTTATGCCATAATGGAAAACTTCATCAGGCTCCAGGAAGAGGCCATAAGCGTGACCCGTTATTATACATAGTTTATATTTTGCATCAAAACCATCTACATCAAGTGTAGGATCTGATTCAGCAAATCCTTTTTCCTGAGCCTCATTCAATGCTTCCGAATAAGGAATTTCGTCATTATGCATTTTTGTAAGAATATAATTTGTAGTGCCATTCAGGATACCACGTAATGAATGAAGCAGTTCATTATCATAATATTCCTCAAGATTTCTTATTATTGGAATACTCGCACCGGCTGAAGCTTCATAAAGAAGCGAAACCTTGTACTTAGACTGCATATCAACAAGCTCCTTGAAATGTTTTGCTACCATCATCTTATTAGCTGTAACAACGTTTTTACCTCCCTTCATTGCTGTGGTAACAATATTATATGCTTCGTCTGCATCATCAATAAGCTCAACTACCAGGTTGATAGAAGGATCATTCAGTATATCATTCTTATTAAAAGTGAAATTCGACATTGGGATCCTTCTCTTCTTTGTGCGATCCTTAACGCAAATTCTTACTATATCAGCTTTGAATCCTTTACTGCTATTCAATACATCATGCAGGCCCTGACCGACACATCCATAGCCGAATAAACCTATTCTTAATTTTTCTCTTGTCATAAATACTTGAATTATAATGATGACCCCTTAACCGTACCAGGTAAAAAATTCTTAATTACAAAACCTTTTGTAAAGCCTGCTCAAAATCATCAATAATATCGTCGATATGTTCGATACCCACTGAGACCCTGAAGAGTCCGGGTTCTATGCCGATAGCAAGCTGCTCTTCAGAAGAGAGTTGCGAATGGGTTGTTGCCGCGGGTTGAATGATCAGGGTCTTTGCATCACCTACGTTTGCAAGATGACTTACTAACTCAAAGTACTCAACCAGCCTGACAGCTTTTGACTTTTCTGCTTTCAGAACAAAACCCAGAACTCCGCCTGCTCCTTTTGGGAGATATTTTTTTGCACGTTCATGATAAGGATTTCCAGATAGTCCCGGATAAATTACCTTCTCAACACCAGGATGCGCTTCAAGCCACTTTGCCAGTGCAAGTGTATTCTGAACATGGCGTTCCATTCTGAGAGAAAGGGTTTCAAGTCCCTGCAACAGGAGAAATGAGTTAAATGGACTGATTGCCGGACCAACATCCCTTAATCCTTCAACACGTGCTTTTATTATAAAAGCAATATTTCCTGCCGGAGAAGTCTGTGAAAATATATCGCCGAACACTTTGCCATGATAACCTTCTGCAGGTTCTGTGAAGACCGGAAAATTACCATTGTTCCAGTTAAAGTTTCCTCCGTCTACGATGACCCCTCCTATGCTTGTACCATGTCCTCCAATCCATTTGGTTGCTGATTCAACAACAATATTTGCACCATATTCAATAGGACGACAAAGATATCCGCATGCTCCGAATGTATTATCAACAATAAGTGGCAATCCATGCTTCTCAGCAACAGAAGAAAGTGCTTCAAAATCAGGAATATCAAATCCAGGATTACCTATTGTCTCCACATAAATGGCTTTTGTTTTTTTATCAATCAGCTTTTCAAAGGAAGCTTGATTTAGATCTTTCGATAACCGTGCTTCAATACCAAAATTTGCTAAAGTCACTTTAAACTGGTTATGACTTCCACCATATAAATACGGTGAACTGACGAAGTTTTCTCCCTGCCTCAGAATGGTTGTCAGAGTTAAAAATTGTGCTGCATGTCCCGATGAAACAGCCAGCGCAGCAACGCCTCCTTCAAGCGCTGCGACCCTCTTTTCAAATACATCGGTAGTAGGATTCATAATACGCGTATAAATATTCCCAAATTCTGCAAGGTCAAAAAGATCAGCAGCGTGTTTTGCATCTTTAAAAACGTATGAAGAAGTCTGGTATAAAGGCACAGCTCTTGATGATGTTTCTTTGTCCGGATTATGTCCTGCGTGTAACTGCAGAGTTTCAAATTTTATTTTTTTATTTTCCATTTTTATTAATTTTTATATTACTGTTTTTTCTTTATGTATAATAACTGATAGACAGATATAACTATCTATATATAAAACTCAGATGCTCAACTAAGAAAATGTCAGATTACAAATCAAAGTCTCTGCCGGCACATGCACATAGGCATAAGCGACATTATGAAGTTTTTGTGTATAAAATGAATCGAATTCATTGTTTCTGTGTTAAATTTTTATCATCACCCGGCTTTCCGGGATTAGGTTTTGGCACCGTTTTCCAATACTTCAGGATTGGTTGCCAGGGTTTCACAGAGCCTAATCTCTTCACCCTTCTTAATAAAAACCAAACACCCTTATAAGGAAGGAATATTTGATTTGTGGGGTCAAAGATAGGAATGATTTTTAAAAATTCAAAACATTTCGGACAATTTTGTCTTTTATTTTTTGACCCCCTAATCTTCTTAAGGAGGCCTTTATTTCCAAATTTCTTTTAACTTGTCCTGAAACAGGTTACAGAAAAAGTATATTTAGATAATTATTAAAATACAATTCAGTAACCGGTACATTACATCTTTTCACCAGTTTCAGAGACATGACCTGCTAGCTAGCTAGCGATATGGAAGTGATCTTTTGTGATATAAATAACTCTGGAGTTCCCATGGATGAATAAAGGAATTTTTACCTTACTTTTGTCATAACAAACAATTTTACAATGCAGAACAACCTATTTATTTTTAACAGCCTGACAAAGAAAAAAGAAATCTTCATACCACTCCATCAACCATTTGTTGGGATGTATGTTTGCGGTCCAACAGTTTACAGTGATGCTCATCTTGGTCATGCCAGGCCGGCAATAACATTCGATATGCTCTTCCGGTATCTCACACATCTTGAGTATAAGGTGAGATATGTGCGTAATATTACTGATGTAGGTCACCTTGAAAACGATTCTGATGAAGGAGAAGATAAAATTGAAAAGAAAGCTCGTTTGGAGCATCTGGAACCAATGGAAGTTGTTCAGAAGTACATGAATACATTCTATAAAAATATGTCCCAGCTGAATACTCTTCACCCTTCAATTGAGCCAAGAGCATCAGGACATATTATTGAACAGCAGGTACTTATTAAAACTCTTCTGGAAAAGGGCTATGCATACGAGATTAACGGATCTGTCTATTTTGATATCTCAAAATATGTTGAAAAATATAAGTACGGCACACTTTCCGGTCGTGTTCTGGAAGAACTCCAGAGCAATACCAGGGTTTTGGAAGGGCAGGATGAAAAAAGGAATCCTTTTGATTTTGCTCTCTGGAAAAAAGCCACACCTGAACACCTTATGCAATGGCCGTCTCCATGGAGTGATGGCTTTCCTGGCTGGCATCTCGAATGCTCAGCTATGAGTATAAAATACCTTGGTGATGAGTTCGATATCCACGGTGGAGGTATGGACCTTCAGTTCCCACATCATGAGTGTGAGATAGCACAATCGACAGCAGCACTTGGTAAAGAGACAGTTAAATATTGGATGCACAACAATATGATTACTATAGGGGGACAAAAAATGGCCCGGTCTCTTGGTAATTTTATTACCCTCGATCAGCTTTTCAGTGGTGATCATCCATTATTGGAAAAACCATATAGTCCCATGACTATAAGATTCTTCATTCTGCAGGCACACTATCGCAGTACGGTTGATTTCTCCAATGAGGCTCTTCAGGCTGCAGAGAAAGGTTTACAAAAGCTGATGAAAGCCATTGAGACTATCGATAAACTCAAACCTTCGTCTGAGTCAACAATTGATATTGATATCCTTAAGAAAAAATGCTATGAGGCACTTGATGACGATCTGAATAGTCCCATCCTTATATCACATCTCTTTGAAGCTGTAAAGTATATCAACTCTGTGGCTGATGGTAAAGAGAAAATTGATGTTCCGGGTATCGAAGCATTGAGGAGTCTTTTTCACATTTTTGTCTTTGAGATACTTGGATTAACAGATGAAGAAACCAATAAGGGAGATGAAAAATTTGCCACTGAATTAATGAATATCCTAATTGGATTAAGACAGGATGCCAAAAACAAAAAAGACTGGCCCACATCTGACCGAATACGAAATGAACTCAAAAATGCCGGAGTCGAATTGAAAGATCTGAAGGATGGGGCTTCATGGGAAAGAGTGTGAGGGAGGTATGTGGTATTTATGATCCATTTTAAACAATTAATGATCTTTTTTCGTAGCATTAAGTTCGACACACGACGTAAAGATTTTCCATTTATAATCCCCTCCTGGGAGGGGCGAGGGGTGGGTTATTAAATAATTACATGTCAAGTAAAAGGAAAATAATACCATATAATCCTGAACTTAAAATTCTTGCAAAAGAGTTAAGGAGAAATATGACACTTTCGGAAGTACTACTTTGGAACGAACTAAAACAAAAAAAAAATCTTGGATTTGATTTTGATAGACAGCGGCCAATTGGTAATTATATTGTTGATTTTTATTGCAAGGAATTATTTTTGGCTATTGAAATTGATGGTGATACTCATTTTTACAGATATGACTATGATGAAGAAAGACAAAGTGCGCTTGAAAAATTGGGAGTAAGATTTTTACGATTTGAAGATATTGAGGTTAAAAGGAATATGAACAATGTGCTGAAGATTCTTGAAAATTGGATACATAAAAACCAACCCACCCCTAACCCCTCCCAGGAGGGGAATCTTGAGAAGAGATCGACTACCATGCTCTCCAGAGAAGGAAATCAGGAGAATAAAATCTCTGAACTCCTTAATAAGGGGGACCTTAGGGGGTCAAACAAATGAAAAACAACCTTAAAACACTATATCTGTCCATCTCCCAGGAGGGGAATATTATATAGAAAATCTCTATTTACAAATTATTATGATTTCAACAATTTACATAAATCCTTACATCTCCACCCCGATCTCCATCGGCTCTACTCCTCTTGGTGGAGACTATCCAATACGTATCCAATCGATGACAAATACAGATACTCTCGACACTAAGAAATCTGTAGCACAATGTATAAGGATTATTGAGGCTGGTGCTGATTATGTAAGGCTCACTGCACAGGGAATAAGAGAGGCAGAGAATCTCGCAATCATAAAAAAGGAGTTACGAAAAGCGGGCTTTGAAACACCTCTAATTGCTGATATCCATTTTAATCCGGCTGCAGCAGAGACAGCGGCGCGACTTGTTGAAAAGGTGAGAATTAATCCGGGCAACTACGCAGACATAAGAGCCTCCTTCGAAAAAAAGATACTTACCGAAAAGGAATATGATGAAGAACTTGAGAGAATTCATGCTAAACTACTTCCGCTGATAAATATCTGCCATGAGAATAAAACTGTAATCCGTGTTGGTATTAATCATGGATCACTCTCCGACCGGATTATGACCCGATTCGGTAACACCCCATCAGGAATGGTAACTTCTGCAATGGAGTTTATAAAGATATTCATAGCCGAGAATTTCAATAATCTCGTTCTTTCAATGAAATCATCCGACACAGCAATAATGATAGAGGCTACCCGCATGCTTGTCGGGATGATGCAAAGCGAAGTTTTATCATATCCTCTTCACCTTGGAGTTACAGAAGCAGGTGAGGGTGAAGACGGAAGGATAAGATCGTCAGCAGGAATTGGAGCACTGCTTTCTGAAGGCATTGGTGATACTGTAAGAGTCTCATTATCTGAAGATCCTGAAAATGAGATACCTGTTGCAATAAAACTTGCCAGCTATTATCCCAGAATTACTACAGATGTAAAGCCGGGGAAAACTGTCAGCTACAAATCGCCATCTTCAAAACCTGAGATCCTTGATGGAATAAATGGTCCGCTGATAATAGCTAATATGACTTCCTATGCTGAAATAGATGGCGATGGCTATGAAGCTGCAGGGTATGATGTAAATCCTAAAACCGGTGAAATTAAAAAAGAGGATAGTTCCGCAGATCTTATAATAGCTAAGAATTGTCCTGATAACATTCCGGAGAGTGCTTACATAGTACTCCCTTATAAGATTTGGTACGATAAAAGGGAAAATATTCGTTTGTTTCCCCTGTTCTCGCCTGAAACATTTCATGAAAGTGCTTACAGATCTGATAAATTAAATATTTTACTTACAGGATCACATTTCAGTATTAAATATTTTCAAAAACCTGATCCCTCCACAGTGCTTGTCATTTTCACATTTGATCCTGAAAAGGAGAAGTATGCTCCCGACATCTTTCTGAATACCCTTGAAGAGAACAACCTTAACCATCATGTTGTGATTAATCCTGTTTTCCATGAAAACAATATTGAGGATCTGCAGATCAAAGCTTCTTCTCTACTTGGACGATATGTTATTGATAAGAGAGTTACAGGCATTTCTGTTACCAACTTAGGAGAAATTGATTTCAGGCATGTAACTGCAATTGCATTTTCTATACTTCAGTGTACCGAGACACGTATAACAAGAACATTATACCTCTCTTGTCCTACATGTGGCCGTACAAAATTCAATCTTCAGGAGTCTGTAAAAAAGGTGAAGGATGCTACCGGTCATCTTAAAGGTTTGAAAATAGCTGTAATGGGATGTATTGTAAACGGCCCTGGTGAGATGGCTGGTGCAGACTATGGATATGTAGGAGCAGCAAACGGGAAGGTCCACATTTACAGGGGCACAACTCCTGTTCTTAAAAACATACCGGAAAAAGATGCTGCCGGGGAGTTGCTGAAGCTTATTGAGAGAGATTTACCTGGTCGGCATGCCATCACACCAGTCTGAAATCGAGCTGTTTCTTCTGGAGATCAGCTTTCACAACTTCTATTGTGACACGGTCGCCAAGTGTATATACTTTCCCCGTTGAACGTCCTTTGATGCAATAACAATCTTCGTCATATTCATAAAAATCATCTGCAAGTTCACGAATATGGATCATCCCCTCACACTGGTTCTCAATGATCTCAACATATATACCCCATTCGGTAACTCCCGAGATAACACCTTCAAACTCTCTTCCGGTCTTATCGCTCATATACTCAACCTGTTTGTACTTAACAGATGCTCTTTCTGCTTCTGCCGAAAGTCTTTCCATCTTTGATGAATGGTCACATAGTTTTTGGAGCTTTTCCTGGGAGTCTGGCCTCTCCTGGGCAAGGTATGCAGTTAAAAGCCTGTGCACTAACATGTCGGGATAGCGACGTATTGGTGAAGTAAAGTGGGTATAATGCTTAAAAGATAACCCGTAATGTCCTATATTTTCTGTAGAATAAACCGCTTTGGCCATTGACCTGAGAGCAAGTGTTTCAATTATGTTTTGTTCCTTCTTTCCAGTTACTGAGTGTAATAACTTATTCATTGCTTTTGGTAGCGAAGTTTTATCATCTTCAATCAGTTTATACCCAAAGCGGGTAATAAAATGAGCGAAGTTGCTGATCTTTTCAGGATCCGGTTTATCATGAATACGGTAAACAAAAGTCTTTCCTCTGAGCTTTTTACCAACATATTCAGCTACTCTTTTATTAGCAAGAAGCATGAACTCCTCAATAAGTTGATTTGCAGTACCCATCTCACGGAATTTTATTCCTAAAGGCTTTCCTGATTCATCCAGGTCAAACTTTACTTCAACCTTCTCAAAGGCAAAGGCACCCATGGCAAATCTTTTTGCCCGGAGCTGTTGTGCCAGTCTGTGGAGCAAAAGTATCTGCTCCTTCATCTCTCCTTCACCGGTATCAATTACCTGCTGAGCCTCATTATATGAGAATTGTTTATCAGAATTTATAATAGTTCTCCCAAACCATTCATTAATAACTTCTGATTTATCATTCAGCTCAAAAACAGCCGAATAGGTCAGCTTATCTTCAGCCGGATTGAGGGAACAAATATGATTAGACAGACGTTCGGGAAGCATTGGGACCACCCTGTCAACCAGATATATAGATGTAGCTCTCTGTTTTGCTTCCTCTTCAACCAATGATCCAATTTTTACATAGTGAGTTACATCGGCAATGTGAACCCCAACTTCCCAGTTTCCATTATCAAGTTTCTTAAGTGAAAGAGCATCATCAAAATCCCGGGCATCAGCCGGATCAATTGTAAATGTTGAAATATTCCTGAAATCACGACGGGACTTTACATCAGCTTCAGTGATCTCAGCAGGAATCTTCTCTGCATCAGATTCCACTTCATCAGTAAAATCATAAGGTAATTCAAATTCTGCAAGTATTGCATGTATCTCTGTTTCATGCAATCCGGGAAAACCAAGAATATTAATAATCTCTGCAACAGGATTTTTAGATTTAGGATCCCAATCTACAACCCTTGCAACAGCTTTCTGGCCTTGCAATGCACCATTTAAATTAGATGATGGAATGAAGAGATCAAATGGCATATTCTTATTATCGGGGATAAGAAATGCAAAATTGGGCATGATCTCTACAGTCCCGACAAATGATGTCCTCCATCTTTCAATTATCTCAACAACTTCGCCTTCCGGACGAGCTCCTTTTCTTTTGGCATAAAGCCATACCTTAACCTTATCACCGTGAAGAGCAGTCTTCAGATTTTTAGCTGTAACGAAAACATCCTCCTCAATATCGTCCGTTGTTATGAATCCGTAACCCATCCGTGTCATATCAACAGTGCCGGTGATATAACCGCGGGATTGCTTAATCCTGTATTTACCTTGATATATTTCCTGAACACCTCCTCGTTTGATAAGCTCCCTCAATATATCGGAAATCATCAGCTTTACAGGTGGATCGGTAATATTAAGTCGTTTTGCAATTTGCTTATAGTTGAATCCCTGTTCAGGACTATTATTCAGTGTTGAAAGTATCTGTTCAGTAAGAATTTCCTTTGAAACGCCAGGCCTTTGTCTCCCTTTTCCTTTTGTACCCATAATTAAATTTTTACGAAGGTAAGAAAAGGAAATATAAATTTTGATACATTATGGTTACAATTACAACATTTTCAGGTGTTCAGCAATATTGACCTACTGGTTTATATTCAGCTCATCAGGAAAGTGAATGCAAAAATAATACTTCAGGCAATTTTGCAAATAAGGAAAATCCGGTTAATTAACAATCTCCAGATATTGTTGTTCAGTAAGTACAACTGGAATATACTCTATTCCATAAGTTTTTAACACCCTGGTAAAGGCTCGTAAATGATTTTTGGAACCAGAAATAAGGTTATTGTATACAAATTGTATATCCTGGTTATCTACATGATTATCCAATTCTCGCTGAAGGTCCTGAATATCTATTTCTTCAATAAGAGCACCCACCTTCAATGCTTCTTTTACATCCACCTTCCCGGACTCTGTAAGTTTCGTGAACAGTCCCTGCAAATCAGAGTTGGTGAATTCACCAGGACCTTTACCATATGCAGGATCCATTAATTCATACCTGTCAAGAAGAAATTTAATAGCATCCATATGTTGCTGTTCACTTTTTGGAATATTGATAAATGGGCCTATTGGGAAAAACTCATACATAGCCTGGTAAACATCTCTGGCTAATTTTTCTTCCTCCCTCAGATAAATAAGTCCCTCAGTCTCTTCTTTACTTAAAATTTCCTTAGGCAATCTCTCTAAATTTACAAACATTATACTTTTCTTAGATGAATTCTGATCAGACTCCTGTAGATCCAATTCATCTTTGATTTCCTGTTGATTAATTACTTTTTCACATGCTACCAGTGAAATATTTAAAAACATTAGAACTAATATGGCAAACAAGACTGGTTTTCTGATATTCCTTTTCATTGCTATATAATTTATATAGTTATTTATTTACATATATAGATTTATCAATA
>Ga0307377_10006651_pt1 | contig 12084 bp, 13 predicted proteins | sample TR3MG_FD_202535 | JGI IMG/M metagenome (GOLD analysis project Ga0307377, IMG submission 202535) | Soil microbial communities from Risofladan, Vaasa, Finland - TR-3 | ecosystem: Environmental > Terrestrial > Soil > Coastal area > Acid sulfate soil | place: Finland: Risofladan, Vaasa | collected...
TCTGCCGCGAGTTTGGATATATGCTTTTTGAATCGGCCGGAATACGTTAGTTTACGAGGAGCTTTATTACCCAACAGGTTCTTAGCAAACGTCAGCAACGCTTTTTCAATCTCGTTGAATTCCCTTTTTGACCTGATATCACCGATTTGGACCGCAGCCGCCAGCTCATCTCCAAAATCGTGCTTGATTGTGTCAGCAGCGACTTGGCCACTATACTCTCCGCTATCTACACCTTTCTTCAGATCCTCCATCATTTCAACAAGTGCGTCCAACTCACGATTACGTTTAACGATAGAAATAGGATCGATTGCCGCTGTCACAACGCTAGCCGTTTTGACATCCGTGACGATTACGTCGTCCATCATCTGCTTGAAATCAAGTGTGACGAGCACAGCCTTGACGCCCTTTGGAGATGTGGAGTCCGCGTCAAAGTCGTAGACCAGCATGTCTTTACCGCAGCACTTCACCTTTTGGCCGATCTTGAACCCGGCAGACGCTTTTTGTCCCTGCGTACGCCTCATGTACGACTTGGCAGCAGCAGCCTCTTGTGACGAAAGCTTTCTAAGCTTGGCTGCTGCGGCTTCGGTCACACTGGCTCCGATCCAGTTCTTTGGGGCCTTCTTCTTCACAGCGCGCTGCACGGTCTCAGAAGCCTTGCTACCCAGGTCCTCCATCTGGATCTTACCAGCTTCCCAAACGGCGATGTTGTTGCCGCCCATCCATTTCCCGTCGAGACGCTTGCCGTCTGTGGTCAGCTTCGCGCCGTCACAGGCTTTCTTGTCGAGGAAGCAATCGATGACCTTCTGGTCCTTGGGTGTCATCTTGAAGGCAGCTTCGACCTTGTAACCCTCTACCTTGGCCGTTACGTGCGCTACTCTATCTGTAAACTTCATGGTTCTATCCTGTGGTTAGAGACGAGCAGCGCCCGTCTGTGCTGTACCGCACCCGTTGGTTGCAGAGCTGCAAAGCCGCAAGCCGCAAGCCGTTCGCTACTTCTTGATCTTTTTGGGAAGCTCGCCCTTGACGCCGTAATCCTTGGGATCGTGGTCGCCCGCGTTGACCTCATCGATGAAGTCGTCCGCCATCTCCTGAGCGATCTCCAACCGCATTTTCTTGGGGAACGTGTCCGACCACTTGCCGCTCATGTTGGAGTCCTTGTGGTACTTCTTAGCGCCCGTCTCGACGAGGTAAGCCCAGATCTTCGGAGCCATCTTATGGTTGTACTTGTCCTTGATGATCTTGCGGAGCAGATTCACGATGATCGGCTGCTTCTGCTGCCGGTACAGTTGGCCGTCGTTATCGATGGTCAACCGCAAGTCTCTCATCAAAGCTTTGTCGAACGGGGCAGCTTCGGTGGTTGTGCCTACGCTAGCCAATTTGTCGAACGCCTTGTCAGATAGGCTATACTGTACCTTGCGTCCCTTCCAGTGAGCATCCTCGATCATCCGCAGCATAGTTTTGAGATCGTCTTTCGATAGGCTGTTCGCCCACTTGGTCACAGCTTCTTGGTTGTCGATCAGGTCGCTCATCGACATCGGCTTCAGAATTCCGGCAGCGAGCACACGCCGGATGTCGTCCAGGCTCTTCACATTGGTTGTCCAATGTTTATCGAGACGTTTGGCGATCTGCTTGGCTAGACTCTTTGTCATCTTTGGGGGACGGAACGCACCCTCTGTCGTAGCGCTATCATCGGCTTCGGCTTCGGCTTCGGCCACGCGGGCTGCTGCGAGGCGTAATCTCTCGTTAAGGTCTGACATGTCTATCTCCGTGTGTAAGGTCTTACGATTACCGTAGTGTGCAGCATCGTAGCGTAGCCGTCAAAAAACCAGCGTTATGATCTAGCCTTCGAAGTGCTCTGCAATCCTGGCCAACGACTTTACAACGCTGCTGGTTGCTGCTGCTGCATCCAGGAAGTTGCGGTGCGTACCGGAGTACACCATATCGTAGTTGTCGCCCATCTCCACGTTGACCTCGATCTTATCAGCGCTTCCTCTACCCTTCGGCGCGATCGAGATACGAATGGACATACCACCACCGTGAAACTGCAACTCCCCCTGGAGTTTCCAATTCCCACGGTTGTAGTAGTAGGTGAACGCGCTGTGACTAAGGTCGGCGTAGCCAAGCTCCTCTTTCATCTTCTTGGGTAACGGGTCCCCCTTGGAAGCTGTGACGGCTTCCACCTTGCTCGCTACCTTGCGTAGCCTGTCGGCTAAACTCATCGCTTTCTTCTCCTGTTTGCTACCAAAAGACTGCCCCTTGCCGGTGAGCGTCCACCCTGTACCTGTCTTATCGGCTAGACCAAGCTCAACGAGCTTCTTAGCCCACGCTGGCAGAGCTTCATGCGCTCAGCGGTAGCCTCTGATAGTTCACCCGTTTCACCTATGGCGCGCAACGCTTCGAGTTGACGACGTGTTAGCTCTGGCATTGCTTACTCCTTCAGCCCGTACTTGTCGAAAAGATCTATGACACGTTTGCTAAACTTGGCTGACTCCTGTTTAACCATGCGCTTGAACTTCTTTTCATCTCGTTGCGACAGCAAGCCCTTAATATTGTCTTCATTGTCAGCGATCAGCTTGGCCAACTCACGCTCGAAAGACTTGGGAAGAACAGACGATGCAACAGCCTCGCCCTTCTTCTGATGCTTATTCTCGATCTTGCTGGCTGCCTTGCGTAGCCTGTCGGCTAAACTCATCGCTTTCTTCTCCTTGGTCTTGGCTTTGGCTTTGATACGCCCACCCATCTTCTCGTAGATGTGCGTTACGGTTGCCCAGTACTCATCTGTGGATGGGTACTTCAGGTCGCCTATCTCGCGCTCCGTGAACGTGCGCGGCTCACGCTTGTACTTGCTCTTGGGCGTGCCAGCGGCCTTCTTGGCCTCTTTCCAGATGTCCTCGTCTTGAACCCAGGTCGGTGGCATGGTCCTATCCTATTCGTCGCCTTCGACTACGAAGTGGTGCTTGAAAACGTCCACGATGTCTTGCGGCGAAAACCTACCGATGACATAGGTGTTCTTTTCTTTCTGTCTGGTCATGTGGTCATGCACTTCCATGCGCACTGCGCCTAGGCCATACTGACCGCCTTTGTCGAAGGTGACGTAGAAGCTGAGTTCGAGGGGCGTCACGTCGTCGCTCTTCGCCCCTTTGTAATGCACCCACCAAGCGCCCGTCTTGATCTTGCTTGCCCGCTTGCCCGCGTATTTCTTGATCCCCTTAGCCACGTCGTTCGAGAACTTTTCGGCCCCAGGGCTTATGTAATCAGAAAGGGGGGTATCCGGTGCGTCGAAGCCACCCGTCATCTCGACCTTGGCTGCGATAGCGTTCAGCCTGGCTGCTAGTTTTTTCATCGGTAGCTCCGGTGTTAACGCTTGAACATGGTTTTCATGTCATGCTCAAGCTTGCTCAAAAAGTCATCGGTCTTATCGGCAGCGTCACGAGCCTTCCCTACCAAGTCCAAGACCGTGTCGCGGTCGTTGTCATCGAGGTCCGCGTTCTGCGCTGCGAATTCGGCTTCCATAAGGTCGTCCGTCACGATGTTGTTGAGGGCACGTGCCCGCGCAACCCGTGCGACCAAGGTAGCGTCCTCGTCATCGTCAGCAATCGTGAGCTTGGGGAGCCTCTTGACCCCCTTCTCACCCTCCAACATAGTCTTGTAGTACCAGGACGCGATTACCTCTACAGGTTCAGTCTGCCCCTCGACCTTGGTAGCGATAGCCCGTAGACGGTCAGCTAGCTTCGTTGTCATTTTCTGTGCTCCCTACTACTCCAGCAAGTTGTTCAGTAGACGCAACCCGTCTTCGATATCGTTGATTACATCAAGTGCTTTGCGTATGTTGCGTTCTTTGAACTCTTCATCGAACTCGTTTTTCAGGTCTTTGTTGCGCAAGACAGTGTAGAATGACGTATTCAGCATGTCATGCCACCACTTCACCGCTTCCCCCACTTCACCGACAGATTCGAGTAGCGTAAAAACGGGCTTACCAAACTCTGATTCGAACTCCTTGCTCCACTGCCACTTGCCAGCTTCGACCACCGCCGCGCCTTTCTTTTCAGAGCGCTGCTCATCGATCTTAGCTGCCACGGCTTCCTGCATCGTATCGGCCCACTTCGAAAGCTTGGGGTTCTGCTTCTTGTTCCACACGACCAGGTTGACCAGAGCTTTTGAGACGGCAGGCCAGCCGCGCTTACCAGCCAGCTTGACGAAGTGACCGGCGTTCAGGTCCATGATATCGGTACCCTCTGGCACCTCTAGCAAGCCCTCGTTCTTCACCTGGATTTTGACACCCTGAGCTTCGACATGATCGGCGATGGCGTCTACACGCTGGGCGAGGCTACCCGCGTTGCGCGTGGTGCGCTTGTGTAGGGCCTTCATGGTACTCTTGTGTAGGGCCTTTTTGAGGGCGTCGCTCTGCATTAGCGTGGCGGCGGCGTCGTCGACATCATGCTTCTTTTTGATCATCTCGTGCTGAATCAGCAGGTCACCCATGAGCTTCTTGGCATCCACGCTCTTCTTGGACGGGTCCTTGGCCACGAGCCTCTTGGCCCACTGGTAGGCGTGCTTCCTGGTACTAGGCTGAGCCCTTTTCAAGGCCTTTTTGCGCTTGTCGTCCATAGGGATTTCGGTCTTGGTCTTGGTAGGGGCTTCTTTGCCCGGAGCTTCCTGACTTTTCTTGCCCTCGTCCTTGGCCTTCAAGGCGTCCCACTTCTTCTCAGCCTGATCCACCATCTGCTTGATCTTGCGACCGAACTGACGTGTGTACAGCTTCTTACGCGCCTTCCAAGCCTTATGCACCTCCGACATGCTTTTCCCCTTTTGCCGGATCGGTTCGGTTTGCTTCAAGAGGTTGTAGACCGTTACGGGGCTGACGTCCCTACCCGTATCGGGGTTCTGGAGAGGCTGCTTCTTTTTCAGGGTAAGGATGACGAACTCTTCTTTGTTTTCTGCCTGCGCAGGGTTCGTCTTTTCAGGTCCCCTACGCTTCATGATCTTTTTGGCTGTCGTATCAGCGGCGTCAGACTGTATAAGTAGCTCTCTCATGTTCAACCCTTACTCTTGCGAACAGATAATGGAAGGTGGCGGCACGTTCGTTGATTCTGTTACTGAGGACATGCGCCGCTTGACGACCATCCTAGCTCTCTCCAAAAGGTCGCTGTCAATGTCGTTGCTTTCGGGTTCGGGTACGTCCCCGCATTCATCGACCTGCACGACATCTGTTACCTCGACAATCTCTTCCTCGTAAGAGGGCATCTGCCAGCCACTGTTGATGGCTTCGTTGTAGACGTCGGCCAGGGGGGCTTCGTTGCCTACCCAGGGCTGACTCACGAGGCGATCGTAGACAGATGAGCACTGGTTACGGTCGAGGTTACCAACCGTGATGTGCTGCGACAGACGACCCTTGCGGCGCAAGGCTTCGTCAATCTCTACGGCCTTGGCGTTGGAGCTTGCTACGACGCGGATGTCGAGCATACGTCCAAGCACGCCGGACGTGAGGTTCAGCAGGGCACTGATGGAGCCTATGTTGCTTTCATTACGCGCTACAAGGCACTTGTCAGCGTCCTCAATCACGAAGATGGACGGACCCGTGCTCTTGCTCTCACCCAGCCTTAGCAGGGCAGGTACGAAGCTGGGGTCGCCAAGCTGCTCGATCATACCGGGCGGCACGAAGATGAACATCCCTGAAGGTACCTCGTGAATGAGACCGTAAATCAGGAACGTCTTACCCGTACCAGGAGGACCGTCAAGAATCGTCAGACGACCGTTAGGTGTACGTGAGTTCAGCTCTGTGATGGAGCTGTTGATCTGGCTAACGACACCCGGCATATAGTTTGCGCGCTGCATGGGTACGGCTGCGTAACCGGGTAGACGAAAGAACTGCACGCCGTTAGGTGTGACGCCCATCATGAAAATCCGACCGCGCCGCATGGATACAGGTTGCTTTTGGGTGATGCATTTGTTGATGATATCAGTCAACATGTAGAGCCAACTTTCCCGTGTTGACGCTAGATCGCAACTGACGTAACCGTTTTCACCACCATCGACATTCAGCTTTACGATACCATGAGACCAGGCGTAGACCGCGCTGTACCCGCAACAGGATTGTATGCCGCGTTGCACACAAACCCCGCCACGATCCTCCACCTCGCTGATAATGTACTCGCCTAGCAGGGGGTCCTTCAGGTAGCCCCCAACCCTGCCGGAGAATACTGTCTTACCGCTCGTCAGGGCTTGCTCCATCAGGCCTTTGGTTGCCCAATATTCCACCCAAGACGGCCCACTGTGCGTGGTTAGCTCTGGTGGTTGTTGGCTCCACCAAGGTGTGTCGTCCTGCGCGGTTACCAGGAGTTCTCTTGGGCTTGGGCTCATGCTTATGCGTCCTTACTGTGTGAACTTGTTAACCATGGCCGACATGGATTTTAGCATGTTAGCCAACGCGGTTACCGCCGCATCTAAGGAGCGGAACGGGTGATCGTACACGGTCTTCTGGTTGAGTGTAATCGTGACACGATAACGCCCACCGGCTTGCGGTCCTATACCCACTGTGTAGTCAGCAAAGCCCGTTTTGAAATCACCCTTGATGAAGTAGCCACCACCATCTCTGGATACGATGAACGCGAGCGAGTCTACGGCGAGCCCCGCCTTCCTGAACATGTCATACACGTCTGCTGGAATCTCGCGCTTAGGGAGTATCCGCGCCGTGCGTTGACTGGGATCGGACCCATCAATCAGGGAGGCTAGTGCCCGTAACCGTGCTGCTACGTCCATAGTCGTCTACCCGAAGTAGTTTTTGAATGTGTCAACCACCGTCTGCGTGGTCAGTACACCGATCTTGTACTTCTTCTCTTCACTGAAGAACCCGCCCATAGCCTTCTTACCATGCCACATCAGTAGGACATCGTTCGCACTAGGTCCGCTCATAACAATATTGAAGGCTATTTCGAAGTCCATATCGCTTCGGTCCTGGCCTGTGTATTCCAACCAAACGGTATGGCGGGACCTCATGACCTGGACCTTTTCCGCGTAGCCGCCTGCGGTCTTCTTAATGCCCGCAACTGCTCCCTTCAAGAACGCCTCGTCGGCATCAGCCAGGAATTCGTAGTAAGCCGTCCCCGCTGCGGTCACCTCGATAGATGCCATCAATTTAATAGGCTGAGCGTCGACCATTGAGGCCACTTTACGCAGACGCTTTGCGAGATCCCTGCTCATGTCATAATCCTTTACCCTTTATACGCTGGGTGCCAGAGCCGCATCGTTACGATCTTGGTGCCATCTGAGAATCCAGAATCCTCAACAGAAACCAAACCCCTCATTTTGGCGCCAGTAACGTCTTCACCGACGGATTCTAATAAATCATCGCTCAGGTCTGTTTCCACTTCGTACTCGAATGTGGTCCACTCATGCTCACGGCCACTTATCTCAGCAAATTTCCTGCGAAACGCCTGATCCTTTACGGTCAACGTGCCGTGCTTTTCGGCTTTCTTTGCGAAATCCTTACCGGTTGCATCCAGCAGTTTTTCACATTCCTGTGTGTACTCTTTGTACTGTTTGGTAATGAACGAGTGCAAAGAATTCCACGGGTTTCCCGCTGCGGTCACCTCGATAGATGCCAGCTTCAGCTTCTTGGCGATCTGAGCTTCTTCGCTGTTGTGGGCTCCACGCGCTAAGTCAAGGGCAGCGCCGTAGCCCTGCACCCACCACGATCCGAATTTCTTGCTGACACGGCGATACTCTTTTTTGCCCGTGGAGATGTCAACGCGGTCGTTCTTCTTTAACGCCTTCTTCCCAGCATCGAAGCCAGCCCTGAAGTCGTCATCGTAAGAGGACTTACCGTCTTGCTCTGACGGCGTCTTGACCGCCAACTTTTCGATCTTGCCCGCTACCTTGCGGAGACGTTTCGCTAGATCCCTGCTCATTTCAAGCTCCTGTTCCTATCCAAAGATGTCGTAGGCTTCTAACCATTGAAGTAATCGCCGAATATACCCGCTAACAACCGCGCATTGAGTGTATTGGTGTTGTATTTGTGATCCTTTTCGAAGTAACCGCTCTCTCCCTCATTATACCAACCTATCCAGGTCAGAATGACGTCCCTCTTTCCGGCTCCTTACGGTCCAGAGTGCCACAACCGCATGGTTATGCCTTTCGTATCACCAAAGCCGGAATCAACGGAAACAAGACCGCGCATCCTGGCTCCCAGGACATCTGTTCCAATATCCTTAAGACGATCGTTGTCTATGTCTGTTTCCACTGCGTACTGGAATATAGTCCACTCGTGAGGTCGTCCTTGTATCTCAGCGATCCTCTTTTGAAATGCCTGATCCTTCACAACCAACGCACCGTACTTTTTAGCCTCCTTTTCGAGATCCTTACCGGTTGCAGCCAACAGCTTACTGCACTCCTTGTCGTAGTCCTTGCTTTGTTTGGCGATGAACGACCGTAAAGCGTGCCACGGACTTGCCGCTGCCGTCACTTCAACGGCAGAGGCTACAGCACGGAGACGAGTTGCGAGATCCTTGCTCATTTCAAACTCCTGTTAGAGCCGGCTAGACGACTAGGCGCGGCCGAACTGGTTGCTGTCGACCATGTACAAGCCGAACACCCGCTCAATCGGGTAGAGCAGCCAGAAGGCGACGTTGTAGTGGTACAGGGTGGGTGTTGTCTCATCCCGCCACGCGATGACATCATTTGTTACAGAGAAGTCGCGCTCGTTGCCCGCGTCGTCTTGGTAGCGTGCGATGAGGCCCCGCGCCAGCAAGTTTCGCATAACACCAGCGATAACACCGCGCACCAAGCTGGCTCCCGAATCTGCGCTGGATGGTACCAGCCCGATGAGCTTCGTATCCGTCTGGTAGCGTAGCTCTCCCACTACAAAGTGCTTCTGCGTCATGGCGCTGATGTACTGGAAGTTGTTCGCGAACGTGTCGGTGGTGGTGTCGGTCTCGACACGATAGATGCTAGCACCTCTGTCGGTTGTGTAGACCAGCCCCGCCGCACCAAGCATTAGGTTGTCGCCCTCTGAGAACGTCTCTATGCTGTCGAAGACACCTACGGTTGTGCGTAGGATGGTAGCTGCTGGCACTGCGAACGAGCACGTCAACGCTGCGAGGTAGCCCGCTAGGAAGCTGCCGTCCAAGGTCAACTGTATGGTCGTGTTGTCCTCTTGCAGGATGGTCTTCTTGACCTCTGTGGGTGCTACCAGGATACGGGTGCCGTGCGCCACGCTTTCACCGTAAACCTGCAACGTGTTCTTGGCGTAGTAGATCAGGGAACCTGATGTGCTAGCATCGCCAACGGGCGTGGTCGCCGGACAACCGATCCAGGCCATTCTCTCCTTGGCCTCGAAGGGGTCGTTCATGTTGTTGATGCTGCTCAACAGGTAGTTCAAGACCGTGAAATGGTTGAGCACGATCACGTCTTTGATATCGCTCTTCGTTTCCGTCCCGTCGATCGCGTTCTGGAAGTCGACATCCGTGAACGTACCGTCGTCATCCGCGTCCCTGACCTGCACGATGTAGACAGCCTGCAAGCCCCCTGCGAACAGCGGCTCGATAATGTCCAGCATGATCATCAGGTCGTTCTCCGGCGTAACCGGAATCAGCCAGGCGCGCGCGCTGGAGTAGCTGGTAAACAGTTGCGGCTCGTTGTACCACGTTGACGGCCGCAGATAGTTGGCGGTCAGGTAGTACAGGTCACCCGGAGCAGGCTCGTCACCACGCCATATGAAATTTACCTGTATGCTGGTTGACGGAGCGGTAGCGAAGTAGATGTAGGGCGTACCGGTCACGGCCACGTAAGTTATCGGGTTGCCTGTAGCGGGGTCCACTACTGACGTGATGGATACTGGCGTGTGTGACAGCACCAGGTAGTAGGTCATTGCCACGCCGGTAATCGTACCCAGCGCGTCGTAGATGAGATCATCTGTCGTGAACGTGTCGGTCTTTAGCTGCTCCAACCTCCAGTCGATTGTATCGGAGCAGGTGACGTCGCAGGTGAAGATATCGCCATCACCGTAGCGCATGTCGAGCAGGGCAATGTCATCGATGTTACGGGCGTGAACACGGAAGTTACCTGGTAGACCCGTCGTCGATCCTGCGGGATTGACGTAGCCGACGTTGGCTGCATCGGCGGCACCACTCTGCCCTTCCCGTGTAGTCGTCACGTAGATGAAGTTCACGTCGTCGGCGGTCGGTGCCCCGTTAACCGTGAACGTGTAGCTGCGGTCATCCTTGAATTCCAGGTCGAGCCTGGCGGGGCTCACGTCCCACCAGAAGATGTCGCCAATAACGAAGGCACCCGCTGTCTTGTCAACGGTGAACTCTACACCTTCAATGGTGAAGGTCTCTGTGTCGACGGGAGGTGCTGCCCAGGTGGTGACGAGTGTACTACCCGCGTAAGCACCCTCGTGATGAGCACCCCACATGAATGTCGTCTCACCGGCTACCGCAATGACCTGTAGCCAGAAACGACGGTTACCGCTGCCTGCGAAGGCGGTTGCGTCGTCGACGGTGACTACCCCAAGGCCTGCACCAGTCTTCGTGACCGCGCTCACTTCGAGGTACTGGTTGGTGTTCAGGTGACGACTGTCGAACTCCATCAGACCGGGGCCTTGTCCCCACACATCGTAAGTGTCGCCGTCCACAAAGTTGACGGTCAAGTCGAGGTCGATCGAGAGTCCGTGTTCCAACACGACAGTCCCACCGTCCGCCACGGCCAGAGACTCGTGAAACTCTGTCGGGTAGGTCGCGGGAACCAGCGTGAGCCCGTCCACTAGCGGGTCAGCAGCGAGGTTGCTGTTACCGGGGCTGATAGGCTCTGACCACCAATAGACATCGATAGAGGCTACGCCCACAGGATTCTTGAACAGCACTGTGATCTTGCGGTTGTAGTCATGCGTGTAAGCAGCACCTGTCGTGAACGTGGCAACACCGCCACCTGCGTTACCGATACCCGCTAGCAGTCTCTGGCTGGCAGCGATGTACGTGTTACCGCTGTCGGCTTGCAGCGCGTCTACGTCTACCGCGTCACCTTCCAGACCCATCGCAATCAGGTAATCGGTATACTCCTCAAACTGCTCTTGGTCAGGTGAGCGTCCGACTTTGATCTCGTTACGGATTTCGTCGATCGGCAACGGGTCCAGCACGTCGCGTGACGTCGACTGGTAGCTGATCGTGTAGGTCTCCGTAGGGTCGAACTCCTGCGGGACGATTTCCACGATGGTCGATGAGAAGTAGGACCACTTCTCCTTGGGTAGCGTAGAACCATCCGAACGGTAGATGTCCGATGATGTCATATCCATGTCAGCCGCGTGCGGTAGCACTGCCTGGTAGGGGGCGACGACGGTAAATGACAGAGCCTCTTCGTAGACGTATGACCTACGGATACCCGCGTTCCTTACGCGAGCATACCGGCTGCCACGTCCAACGAAACAAGGGATGCGTGGCCGACCCGTCAACCCGGTAACTTCGGGGACGATGATCTGGCCAAGGTAGCTCCCAGGCGGGACATAACGGGTTGTACGTAGAGTTGGCATTACGATTCGCTCCTGTCTAGGTTAGCTGTCCTTAGTACCGAATGGTGATCGTATGCTGGGCATGAATTTTCGATGCCTCACCCGACACGTAAGACTGGTCCACTACATAAATGGTAACGTCACCAAGGCGTTTCGGTCTCAGCGTCATGGTTTCTAGCTGTATACCTGCACGATCTGGTCTATCTAAGAACACCCTGGAATTAGGCCGCTGCTTCTGGATAACGATTCGTGCGGATTCGCCCAAGCGCATGGTAGTAGGGGCGATGATACGCACAGGGAACACTCCGTTTAAGTCAGCCACATCTGGTGAGAACCCTATGGAACGGTTGTCAAAAGGATCTGGATGGTGCTTACCTAACGAATATTGAAAAGTCGTAAACCCCTCGAACCTGACGTCCTCTAGCGACACGTTACCCGTCCATATTTGATCAACAGGGTCGTCACCTATGTTAGCGCCTGCCGCAACAGGAAGCGTCATCCTGTTGGGTAGCGTAACATCCCACTCTTGGGCGTGCGGTGATCGTATTGAGCTGCCTACGATGGTACGTAACGGACCAAACATA
>Ga0307377_10006653_pt1 | contig 12082 bp, 12 predicted proteins | sample TR3MG_FD_202535 | JGI IMG/M metagenome (GOLD analysis project Ga0307377, IMG submission 202535) | Soil microbial communities from Risofladan, Vaasa, Finland - TR-3 | ecosystem: Environmental > Terrestrial > Soil > Coastal area > Acid sulfate soil | place: Finland: Risofladan, Vaasa | collected...
CAAATTGAATTGATGAATTGTTTAGAAAAAAACAACTATAAGAAATCACAAAAAGAAGTATTTGAAGAAGTTGTTGGATTTGATTATGATAAATTTATTGAATTTCAATGCCAAGATAAAAGATGTTTATTGGAATTAGATAAAAAAGAATTACAAGAAATATTATCTCAATTATAGATATATATTATGCCACCAAAGAAAGAAACCCCAAAGAAAGATATGAATAAAGAAGCCCCAAAAATGACTTGGAAAGCACATCTCGCTGAGGTCTATGCTGCTGGAAAGAAAAAAGATTCTTCATATAAATATTCCCAAGCTATGAAGGATGCAAAAACGACATACCGCAAATAATAAAATATTATTTATTTATATATGGAAAAACCAAATCACTACAAATCAAAAATTGACCCAAGAGAATATATAACTACAAACAATTTGGATTTCAATGAAGGTAATATCATCAAATATGTTACAAGATGGAGAAAAAAGAATGGATTGGAAGATTTACTAAAAGCCAAAGATTATCTTGAATTTCTCATTGAACAAAATAAGCAATAATAATCATATATTATAAATTATAGAAATATATAATATATGCCAAGTCAAGTAGATAAAAACAATGAAATTCTAAAAAAGATATTGGAAATGCTCGAAACACAGAGGAAAGATATTCAAATTATAAAACAAGATATTTTATATATCAAAAAGAAAATTCCTGAACCTGAAAAGATTTCAACTGGTTGGTTGTGGTGAAAATATTTCTTTTAGAATATTTATATGTCCTTCCATCCTTCCAACATCAATTCCAATTTCTTTATCTAAAAATTGGTCTTTATTACAAGTATTATCTTTATGACAAGTACAAATCATACAATGATGAACTTCTGTCATTCCACAATTTTTTTCAAAGTGGTCTATCATTGAACATCCTTCACCAGTTCCAGTCTTTTTATATCCTCCTATTGCTCTCCAATGTTTTTTTGTAAAACAATGCGTTGCTTCGTGTGCTTGTCTTTTTGCTGAACATTGAATGAAAGTAAATTTATAATTATGATAAGGATAAATAAACAACATTTGAGGTGAACCAACCAATCCATATTTCTCTTTTTTTATTGCTGAAATTGAATAAATAATATATTCAGGACAATAAATATCATCATCATCCATATTACATAAATATTTATATGTTGAATTCTTTACTAATAAATTCCTTTTTTCTCCAATTCCTAAGTGCTTTTTAGCATTATAAATATATTTCATTTTTACTGGTGAAATTGCTTTTTTAGTGTTTTCAAGGGTATACTCATCAAATAAAGGATTTTCAGGATGGTCATCATAAATAACCCATTCTAATTTATTTTTATCATATTCAAAATTTTGAATATTATATATCATCAATGGTAAAAATTTCTTCCTATTCCAAGTAGGAGTCAAAATACTTACATTTGGTAATTCCATATATAATAACTATAGAAAAAATAAAATCTATAATATATATATAGAAAATATGACATTTATTGAAGATTTGAAAGATTTGCTTGAATCCCAAAAAGACAAGAAAAGAAGTGAAAAGACATTGAAGATGTATATTTCAAATATAAATAAATTATATAAAATATTAGGTAATGAAGATGAAATGGAAGATTTAGATTGGCTGACAGATGTTGAAAAAATTACTGATATTCTTTCTGATAAACATTTTACAACTCTTAGAAATTATCTCAATTCAATTATTGTTTCTCTTCAAGTTGCAGAATACCCACAAGAACTAATAAAAGAATATCAATCAATTAGAGATGAATTCAATGATAAATATATCAAAGAAAATTCAACTGGTGTCATCAGTGCAAAACAAGAAGAAAACTTTGCTACAATGGATGAAATAAATGGAGTAATAAAAGAAATGAAAGAAGAAATTGATTCAAAGAAATTATTTAGAAAAGATATTACACCAAAAGAAAAAGCATTGGTTCAAATGTATGTAATAATAAATATATTGACACAATATCCATTTAGAAACGATTTGGCAGGAATGAAACTTATCAAAAAGAAAGCATTCAATAATTTATCAATGGATGAAAAAAAAAAGAATAATTATTTATTACAAGATAAAAATGATTTTTATTTTATTCTAAATGAATACAAAACACAAGCAAAATATGGAGAAAAGAAAATAAAAGTTGAAAAGAATAATCTTCCATCATTACTAAGAAAATATATTCCATTGTTAGATTCTGAATATTTATTTGTTTCATCAACTGGAAAACCATTTTCAAGAAATGCATTGACACAAATATTATCTAAAACATTTGAAAAATATCTTGAAAAAAAAATCAGCACAACACTTCTCAGAAAAATTTATATGTCTTCTAAATATCAAGGAACAAAAGAAGAGATGGAAAAAGATGCTGAAATATTAGGACATTCAAAAGAAACGGGTCAATTGGTATATACAAAAAAAAAAGAATAATTTTATCAATTATTGACAAATTTATATTTTATAAAAAAAAATTATAATATATATAAATATATATATATATTATGAGTGGTCAATATACAAATACAACACTTTTAGAATGTAACCGTTTATTCTCAGAAGAATACAAAGGTGGAAACTCTACACAAAAAGCAAGTTTCACAAATAAAACAACACCTATTCATCTCAAAGAAGGCGATCAAATATCTCTTCATTCAGGATATATTGCCGAAGTGGGAGCAGGTGGAGAAGTGATTGAATTTGAAGGAAAAGAAACAGATTATAAATATAAACTAAATTCAACAAATTTATCTTCTTCACATCCTGATCCTTATCTTCCTTATGGTTATGAAAGAATTGATGCTTCAACAACAGAAAAAACTTTTACAGTTCAAGACAATAAAGCATCTATTCAAATAAATTATTATACTAATCTAAATGGAGATTGTCACATATTACTTCCAAGAAAATTTGACAAAGAATATGCTATTACTGACAATAATGGATTTGCGACACATTATGGAAAAAATTGGTCTGGTTATGATTCAGTAGCAATGGGAGAAGTAACAACACAGCCAAACATTCAACATCAACTGAAAGCAGATTGGCAGAATTTTCATGCAGATGATACACTTATTGATATCAGAAGAAGAAGAGTTGTTGAAAATTCAAGAATGAAAATTTATACTAGAAAAAAACAAGCATACAAATCAGGAAACAACACTTCTGATGTTGCTAGTGTTGTTGATACTGATTTCTATGCTAACCCTTTATTATATACTTATGTACCATATCAAGAAATTATTGATTTTGAACTTGATAAAGGATATGACACACCATCTAATATAGCACAAACTATGACAAATATAATGACTAAAACAGACCCAGCACAACCAGTCAATGCTTCTGTTGGTACTGGTGCTAATGCTTTTTATAAAACTATTTCAACAAGATTAGAATCATCAACATATAAATCATTTTATTGTGCTAATGAATCAACTTTCTCATTGTCAACTTTCGAAAAATATGCTGAAACGAAAGCAAATTGGAATGAAGATACAATGAAATATATTTCTAATTTCAATTATATTGGAGTAAAAAGACCAGAATTCTTTGATACTGGAAGATATATAGGAGGTGAATTTGGATTCTCATTGATATCACTAAAAACAGAAATAACAAATGCCAGTAAAGCAACAGCAGTGATTGAAACAAATCTTCCTTGGAAATCAAAAAATTTTGATGGTACACCATATCTTGAAAGTTTTAGAGATTGGTTCAAAGCACAAGATTTATATCCTGAGTTTTGGGATTATGATTATAATACAACAGCAACTCAAAACAATTCAAGGTTTATTCATATGAATAGTTCAAATTTACCAAATGAAGATAATCAAGATGGTAATATAATAGGACAAGATAATTGGAAAGATGGTTCAACTATTGACAGAACTTCTTGTCCTGTCTTTTTTCATTATATAAAAGCAAAAAGAAATCAATACTCAGAAGGTGAATATGATGATGATTTGTGTTATGGTTTCGCAAGAAAAGTGAATGGAAATATTGCTTTCATTACTCAACCAATTGGAGGTATTCCAGCAACTCAAACAACTTTATTCAATTCATCTGGTGTCATAGAAGTATCAAGACAACTTGGATATGATTGGCATAGTTCAGCATATGGCAATTCTCATTGTATTTTATACACAGGTTTTCTTCGTTCAACAATTGATGATTCATGGGGCTATCAAGATACAAATGCTAACAATCAACTAGTTACAATTTCAGATAAATTACAATTCACATATCTTGGTGCAAATTCACCTTTATTCAATTTTGATGGTGTTGGAAATAGATTCAATTTTTCATATCTTCACACACCTGAAAGAGTAGGACAACAATTCAAAGCTGGTTTCGATGATAACTATCCAGTTGTAGGAGATGCCGATGAAGAATGTTATAAACTCAATAAAGTTCCAAGTCATTACACTTTCACACCTGACCTAAAACCATATAATCACAATATAACTGAATTGGGAAAAAATGTATTCGTCCACAATTTCAATTTTGGAAGATTCAGAATAATTGATTCACAAACAGGAATATTTTTTGAAACGTTTGGAAATGGAATCACAGAAGAAACATTCAAAGGAACATTGTGGTTCAAATTAGGTTTTTCATACAATCAATTGTTTACTCCTGAGGATCAATTGAGAAATTGTCAAACAAGAATTGATTCTATTACTGACCCAAATACAACACTTATCACAACCAATGCTGATGCTGTTTCTGGTGATGTTTCAAACTATAATGTAAATATATTTTCAAATGAGATGTATTCAACACAAGCACCACTCGTTCAAAATGCTACTGATAATCCTAATAATTTGACAGTTCCACCAATAACAATTCAAACAAATTCTGCTATAATATCTGCGGATAATTTACCAATCAAAACTAATAAACCATATTTTATAATAAGAACATCATTACTTGGAGAACCAACCTTTCAAGGTGGTATAAATTCAAATGAATTATTTCCTGTGATTGCTGTGGTATCAAAAGTGAATGGATATTCTGATTTTTTCACATTAGAACAAAACCAAATTTTTTATACAGTAACAAAAGCAATGACAATATCACAAATCACAACTAGTATTCACGATCCCGACCAATCATTGTCTAATGTAGATGAATCATCATCAATAATTTATAAAATAGTTAGAAACAGAAATCAACCAAATCTTTTACAAAATATTATGAATCCTAAAAAATAAACAATATATAGAATATATGAATATAGAATATTTACAAAAGGCAATCAATATTCTTAGAACTTTAGGAGAAAATGAATTGGCAGAAGAAGTCAAAAATATTGTTTTATTTTTTTTACATACTGAAGATGACCCAATGGATTCAGATTATGATTCAGATACTGAAATGAATTTTGAATGTGACGATGAAAACTAAAAATATAATATTTATTATAATTATATATATTATATGATAGTACCAAAAATTATTCATCAATTATGGATTGGAGAAAAACCAAGTCCAATCAATGCTATGAATAGTGTAAAAAATATGAATCCTAATTTTGAATATATGTTTTGGAATGAAAAAACAATTGAAGAGAAACTAAATATTCCAGTAAGATATCAAAGAAAAATTGATGAACACGAAACATTGAATGGGAAAGCAGATATCATCAGATGGTTTATTTTAGAAAAATATGGTGGAGTTTTTGTTGATGCTGATATTATTAGTATTGAACCACTTGATGACTATTTATTGTCAAAAGGTTTTTTTAGTTGGGAGAATGAAAAAGAAAGAAAGAATTTATGTGCAACAACTTTGATGGGTTTTTGTCCAAATCATATCATTCCACAAAAAGCAATAAAATGGATATTAGAAAATGAAACAAGTTATGAGAAAACAAATCTTCCAAGTTGGAGAACTGTCGGCCCTGAATTACTTTCAAGAATATATCATACATTACCAAATAAAGATATTGTCAATGTCTTTCCTCATTATTACTTTTTACCTGACCACCATACAGGTTCAAAATATTATGGACACGGTAAAGTCTATATGATTCATGAATGGGGTTCAACACATAACAATTATGATAAAATAAATGAAATGAATATTCCTCATCATCATACTACTCCAAATAATTCAATTGATATTCATATTCCAAAAACTACAATCAATAAACAACTAAAAGATGTAATGAAAAGTATAAAAAATATGGAAGGTCATTTCAATATAAATATTCATTGTGAAAATGATTTGACAAAATATATAAAAAGTATGAGAAATGTTTATTGGAAAGATAAAATAAATATATTTGATACAAGAAATGAAATGATTTGTCATTTTGCTGAAAAAATAAAAAAACCTAAAATTTGTGAATTAGGAGTTTTCAAAGGTGAATTTTTAGAATTTATGAAAGATAATATTGATTTTGATATTATTGATGGTGTTGATTTATTTCAAGGTAATTTATACAGTGGAGATGTTGACGGCAACAATCCTGTTTATTGTCAATTAGAAGAACAATATATTTATTTGAATAATAAATATAAAAATAATACAAATATAAATTTATATAAAACATATACTCAAACATATTTGAATCAAATTGAAGATAATAAATATGATATTATTTATATTGATGCAGATCATTCATATGAAGGAGTAAAAAGAGACATTATATTGTCATATAGTAAAATAAAGAATGGTGGATATATTATGGGGCATGATTATGAAATGAATATGAATAAAGCCCATCAATATTATAATTTCGGTACTAAAAGGGCAGTTGATGAATTCTGTTCTGAATATAATCAAAAAATAATTGCTAAAGGAAATGATGGATGTGTTAGTTTTTGTATTCAAGTAAAAAAATAATAATTTTTAGAGCATACCCTCTATATTATATATAAATTTATATATTATATAGTGCTAAATCAGTGTAAAATCTACTCTTTTCTATCATAAAATTATAATTTTATGATACATTTCAATAGATTTAGTGCGTTTTATGGTCTTTTATCTATATAATTTTCTATATAATATAGATGGTAAGCCTATAAATAATATCTAATATAAATATATATGGAAGAATTACCGCATAAATCGTTTTCAAAAAATGATATGATTGAATTGATTGAAATATTTAGAATGGATATAGATTATTTTGATTTGTCAAAAACTAAATTATCAAATAAATTACTGGCATATATACAGGAACACGAAGAATTCACCCCAAAGAAAGAATATTTTATAAATAATAAAGATGAACTAATCGACTATTTATCAAAACCAAATCAACTGAAAGTTTCAACATATCAAAAAAAAGAAATTATGTACATTGCTAAAAATATTATATTATATTGTCGACAAGATACTTTTCAAAATACATCTTTCAATTCTGAATATGAATTGATTGAATCTGCTAAATATATAAAATATTATGGAGATATTCCAACAGTTAGAAGAGCATTGAAAATGTTGAATGAAAAAAAGAAATTGAATATTACAATAAATATTTCACCCAAAATAAATTTTGAATTGAATAATATAAAGAATTTGAAAAAAGAAAGAAGTATAATTGAATTCAAATATGGAACTTTTATTTTATTTGAAAAATAAATTGTCGCTGATTGACATTTTTATTCTCTATAATAATTGTGTCAATTAGCGACAAATTATTTTTATTGTAGTATAAAATTGATATTTGTAATATAATATAGATTTTTTTATTATATATATATATAATAAAATGAAATTTCAAACAGTAAAATCAAAAGAAACAATTGAAGCAGAAAACATATTTAGAGAAATAGTCCAAAATTCTGTTTGTGGTAATGATTATATTTTGACTCTTATTGATGATAAAGATAATATTGAAAAAATAAAAATTCCAATTGGTTTTGAATTACAAGATGAATATCCAATTGTAGTTTTGAATAAAGAAACAAATATGACAACTTGGGATATTCCAAAAAATACTATTCCTATTCCAAGTAATCAAATATTATATAATAAATATTATTCAATGAAATATTCAATTGATTTTGTATTTTGTGGAAATGGTCAAATTGATTGGAAAAGAGATAAAGGAAAAAAAGTTGATAATTGTGAAGGAGTTGAATTGTTTTCTTATGGTTGCCTTTATGGTTTTGAATTAGTACATAAAAATGATTTAGATGAAAGAAAGATTCAAGATTTCAAAAAATATAAAATAACAAATTTATATAAAGTAGATACTTTGAAACTAATTGATTTATATAAAAATAATATATATCAAATACCAGTTTGTAAAATTTTATAAAATATATAATTATATATATATTTTATTTAGGCATTGTACACATCTAAAACACCATTAGTTATCGTTGCTATTTTGAGGTATTCAACCCAAGCTCTTTGGATATAGTTGCCACCAGATAATTCATTGTATTTAGTATATAAATCAATACCTTTTCCAGAAACTCTTTCTCCCTTGTGAAGTCTGTGTGCTTGGTAAAACATAGCACCACCAAATTGACCTGCTTGAGCAAATCCCATTATGCGGTCTGCACTAGTAATAGCATCACCTTCATTATTGTAAGAAGCACGAGGAACAAAAGGAGTCATTCCTTCAGTTGTTGTAATTAGATTGTATAATCTAGCAGTATTTTTGACATCAATAGGATAAATAAAAGAATTATTATATCTGACATTTAGTTCAACACTTTTTGTTCCTGTTTTTGGATATACTGCTTGGAAATTATTTAGAACCTGATTTGTACCAATATCAGCATTATTAGAAATACCATGAATAACTTTTGTGACAATTCTTCCAGCTCCACCAATATTTCTAATATTATTTAGTGCTTGTGTTGGAGTCAAAGATTGTTTTGAAAGATTGTAATCGTGATAAGATAAAGTAATTTGAGGATTGGCAGCAGCAAAAGCTTCCATTTGTGCTGGTGGATAATATATATGATCAATTAGTAAATGAGTATTATTTAGGTCAACATTGTAAGTTTTATCAGCTGTTGCACCTGCTTGAAGAGATAACCTATTTGTTGATTTAGCACCAACAAGGGTCAATTCAATAAATAGTGGGTCTCTCATCATATACAATGGAATTTGGTTCATTTTTAGGAATGGGAAAAGGTCAGCAAGACTTATCTGAAATACTGGAGCATTTTCTGCCAATAAATAATCTGGGATAAGTTGGTTATCTTGTGCATTTGCAGCCGTGGTATATAATCCAGTATCTAAACCAATTGCTTTTGCTTTAGTATTTGGCATTTCTGTGTTTGAAGCAGTTTTGGAAGTATTATATAAAGATTTGTATGACATTATTCTTCCAGTTGTGATTGATTCTCTGTCTTTGTTATTTTCAGCAGAAATAAACATCGAACGATATGCCATGTAATGATTCCAATCATCTATTTCAGATAAAGTCTTTCCACCACATTTGAGAGTTGCTCTTTCAATTAGAGAATTTACACCTACACCAAATGGGAAAAAAGAAGTTTCAGCAATTCCTGCTGCCATTGAAATAGTCAATTTTGAATTGCTGTGTAGTATCCCTTTGTTATCGATTTGAAATCTTAGAAAAGACTGACTTTTTGTAACTGGCTCATACACCGTTGTGTCATAATCAATTTGTAAATTAGAAGGAATAGACCCAATTTTTACTAAATCAGGAACATTGCTTTGAGTTGGTTTTACATCACCTTGAATGGTAGTTTCCATTTCTTGGGTTTCACTCATAATATATACTATTATATATATATTATAAATTTGATAAAAAAAACAATTTTTTTATTTTGCTTAGCTAACAACTTGAACATTTCCATTTTCTATAATAATAGTATTTTTATTGTGAACAAATAAATATAATCCATGTGGATTGTTGCTTGTAAGTCCAAGGTTCAATTGTAATCCTAATGGAATATTTTTGAAAGATACTCCGTCGTTTGAAATATGGTCATAAGATACACCAATTCCAGCAGTGCTTCCACCGTCATTATATAATTTATATGGTAAAGCAGATGCTGTATTGTCTTCAACTCTGTTATTTTCACGATTGACATTTGTACTTCCCATTTCACTGAAAACCTTGATAGCAGATTGAAAGTTTCTGACAATTTGTGGGTCAGAAAATTCATTGTCTGGATCATCTTTTTGTATAGTGTCAATATTGTATAAGAATGGGAATCTTTCTCCTGCTCTTTGCCAAATAATTGATTTTATAGGAGCAACAGTATCATCTGTGTTTAGAGGATATAAATTGGCAAGTCCATTCTCAACTATATTATTTATAAATTTAGTTGGAATAATAGTTCCAAAAATAGAAAGCACTTTTGATAAACCTAAATTCATAGATAAAACAGAATTAGTTGAATTTATATTTTGATAGAATGTGTTGATAGTATTATATTCTAAAACACTATTCTTTTGAGTTTGTAATTGTTGGAGCTGTTCAGGTTCAGGAACAAGGGTTTCACCAGTCAAAGAAAGCTCAGATAATTCATAAAAACCATCAGAGAAACTGGCTGAACTAATAGAAGCAGAATAGAAAACATTGCTACTTGGAGAAAGGTTTATAATGATTTCTAAACCACCAATTCCCCATCCACTTGATAAAGGAATTGGATTATGACCATTCATAAGACCTGAGATAAGAGGAATAGAAAAAGAATTTGCATTTGCTTGATTGACAACAGAAAGTCTTTGAACTTCAAAATTTGGCATAGTAAGTGCGGTGGTTCCATATGAATCAAATAAATCTTGTTTTGAACTTCCAACCGGAATGAATGCGGAACAGAATCTATTATAATTATCAATTTTTTCTATAGTTTGACCGTTGAAATTTTGGAAAGTTAGAGAATCAATAACAGAATAAACACCTATTGATTCAGTCATTCTCATATCAGTATCAGCAGCAGGGGCATCCTCAGAAGTATTTTTGAAGCATTGGAATTTTCCATTTAGTCTGACAGTGCCAGCCAATAAGTGTCTTTCAATATCAGGAATTTTTATTCTAATTGTTGGATTACCTGATTTATCATAAGAGACTTTCCCATTTGCTTGTACATTATCTGGAACTATTTCGAAATGTTCTGTAGACATATTATATATAATATTTATATATATAATAATTCTAATATTATTTTATTTTTTTTCTAGAATGTTTATAAATCAACAGAAATTCCATCAGCATTTATATTGAGTCTTCTGAGATGGAAAACATAATTATTCCACAATTTAGGGAATTGTGGAGCAGTTCCATTATATTCAACTTGGAGTGAGAATGATTTACCACGGCAATCATAAACTCCATCTTGCAGAGCTAATGCTCTGCCAATCACACAATTTCTTTGGAATGCTTTGAAACTTCTTGGATTGATACCTGCTTGAACCAATGCTTTTTCTAATTCAACAATTGGTTGTTGGTCAATAGAATCTCTAGCAGATATTTTAGCACAAGATATCTTTCTAGATGGTTGTAATCTATTATTATAATTGAATTGATAATTTTGGAGATTATCCCAAATACCAACAAGACTACCACGTGTATTATGATTATCTTCAATATCTGTAGATTCTTCATTGTATACATAGGCACCTTCACAAGATAAAACTTGACCAGTAGTTCTAACAGTGCTATCAGTTGGAACACATAAAATTGATTTAGCACGAGAGAAATTTAGAGGTAAATTGATATTCGCAACAGTATCACTTGCCAAGATAGTTTGTCTGTAATTAGTATAAGATAAGAAATCATAAACCATAGAACCACCTTCTTTCATCATTTGATTCATTTGTTTTTTGTATCCATCAGGCATATCTAATTTCTGAACGATTAGTTCAACATTACTGACGGTAAAAGTTGGATTGTAAGTTTGACCACCAACAGCAGAACCATTGTCAAAATTTGCTGAATATAAATAGCATTCACCACCACTTGCAGAACTAGTACCAAGAGGGAAAACAGTTGAACCATTATTTGTATAAGTATCATCTAAAGTAATTTTTAGAAGTCCTTTATTTCCATCAGAAGCACCTTCAACTTCAATTTGTGATATAACCATATTAGAA
>Ga0307377_10006654_pt1 | contig 12081 bp, 18 predicted proteins | sample TR3MG_FD_202535 | JGI IMG/M metagenome (GOLD analysis project Ga0307377, IMG submission 202535) | Soil microbial communities from Risofladan, Vaasa, Finland - TR-3 | ecosystem: Environmental > Terrestrial > Soil > Coastal area > Acid sulfate soil | place: Finland: Risofladan, Vaasa | collected...
GAAAAAGGCAATATGACTTTTCGTAATTGGACAGATACATTAACTGAAGGAATATTAAAAGAAGATGAGGAAGATAATGATGCACTATCTTACCCTAGTACATTTAAACCAGACACAAATATTTTAGTTGTTTTTAAAAACTATGAAAATTATCCAAATTTAAAACCATTATTTGATGAACATGGATATGGTTTTTATTATCCAAAAGACAAAACAATAATCCTTAACGGTGAAGATTTTGTAGGTACTGGTTTAGATTTCAACGATATGAAAATTGTTGAAGCACATGAAATAGCTCATTTACTTTTAGGACATACAGGTCCATATTCAGAAGACGATGAAATGGATGCTGATTTAGGAGCATATCTTTTACTAAAAAGTAAAGGTTTACCCACTGATAAACTAGTAAAAGAATTTGAAAATAGACATGGTGTTCCATTTACTGAAGATTTACTTCAACGTGTAAATTCAATGAATTCACTTAATGAAAACATTGATTCTGAATATGTTATATACTGTGATATGGATGGTGTATTATGTGATTTTGATTTAGGCTATGAAAAATTAACAGGTATATCAACTGCTGAAGCTAATACTAAAGGTAAATCATATTTTTGGGAACTTTTTAGAAAAGGTGTTGGTAAAAATGAAAAAGAATTTTGGGCAAATTTACCATGGCAACCTGGAGGACAAGAATTATGGAAAGCTATTTCCCCGTACACACCAAATATACTTTCATCACCTGCAATAGACTTTAATTTACCCTCAAACCAACAACTTGACCCAGAATACAACCAAGCTATTCAAGGTAAAAAAGAATGGATTGTTAAAAATCTTAGCAATGTAGGAGAAGAAATATTTGTACCTGCTGTTCAAAAAGCTACATTTGCGGCTCCAAACCACATACTTATAGATGACATGAAAAAAAATACTGATGCTTGGGAGGCAGCTGGAGGTATAGCTATATTACACAAAAATTTATCCGATACTCTTGGAAAATTAGAAACTTTAAAATTATATAATGTCTGATAATGTTCTGAAAAAAGAATTCCAAAAACGAGATGTAGAACGTCTTCGTAACCTTGTTAAAGGTAAACACGGTGATCGTTCAACCGTTGGAATTGGTTATAATGGTGAAACTCAAGAAGATCACAAAGAAGGTGATGTTTGGGAAGAAAGAGGTAAAACTTGGACTATTCGAGATGGTATTAAAGAGAATGTTACTAAACTTGATAGCTTTAAAAAAGCAGCAGTTCCATTGTTTTGTCCAAAATGTAAACAAGTAATGGACAAACAATTAGATTCATTTTACTTTAAATCATACGGTGAATGTTTAGACTGTAGAACCGTTACAGAAACCCAAATGAAAATTGCGGGTACCTGGGAAGATTACACTAATCAAACATTTAACGCAGAAATAGATAAACAAATAGAAGAATATAAAGGTTGGTTTGAAAACATTCTAAATGATAAAGCTAATAGCTTTATTTCAGAACATGGTGAAGTACAAAAATGGGTTGGTGGAATAGATAAAGAACGCGCACAGCAATCTTTAGATGAAGTAATAGAGTATTTAAATTCACTTAAAAAATAATGGAAATATTTGCAATGCTTACTACAATAGCGGTAGCTTTAATTACTGCTGTATTTGGACCTATCATGGTTAATTGGGTTAAACTTAAAATGGAAAAACCTGATAAAAGAACCCCAATGCGTGAAGCACTTGAAGCTTCTACTTTAATTGATAATCAATTAGAAGCTATAATGAGCGAATTAAACTGTGATAGAGTATGGTTAGCTCAATTCCATAATGGAGGCCATTTTTACCCTACAGGAAAATCAATCCAGAAATTTTCTTTCTTTTACGAGAAAACATCCCCAAATACCCCCCCAATCCAACATACATTCCAAAACATCCCAGTATCTTTATTTCCTAGAGTGCTTTCAAAAATTTACAACGACGATGAGATATCAATAGATGATGTTAGTAAAGTAGAAGATACTATTGGTTTAGAATATTTAACAACTCAATTTGGTACAAAATCTATCTGTATGCTTGGTGTATATAGTTTAGATAATCATTTAATAGGTGTACTAGGAATATCATTCAAAGAATCTCATCATATGGTAAGAGATGAATGGTCTTTTATAAGACAGAAGGTAGGAGCGATAGGAACACTACTTTCCGAATATTTATACGCAAACAATAAGAAATAAGATGGATAATTTTGACTTAAAAAAATTCTTAAAGGAAAGTAAAGCCATTGAGAATCTAAACCCTTCATTCAAATCATTAAACGAAAATGCAAAGGATTATTATAAAGATGCTGAAGCAGATGATGCTGCTCATATTCGTGATTTAGAAGATGATATGAAAGATGATAAAAAAGCTTCATTGAAAGAAAAAATCAAAGATATGATTGTTGCTGAATTAAGTGCTGATGCTGTAGCTGCTAAAGATTATGATTTTTTAGCTGAAGATGAATTAGAAGAAGCAAAAAAGAAAAAAGACGAAGATATTGAAGATGTAGAAGACGTTGAAGTAACAGATACAACTGAAGAAGTACCTGCTGAAGATATGCCTACAGATGAAGAACCTGCTGATGAAGCTCCTGCTGCTGGTGGTGGTTTAGAAGATATTGCTGCTGATATGAAGGGTACAGAAGGTGACTTAATGGACTATTTAATGAAAGCATTCCAAATTGCAAAAGGAATGGGGAATGAAAAACTAGAAACACAAGTCGGAAACACACTTAAATTTTTCGTTAGCGAATATATTGGGGGCGGACAAGACTAATATTTAATAATCTATAAATAATAAAATTTATGAACACAACAGAACTTTTAGACGCAATTAAAGAACAAGTTGCTATTATGGAAGCTGAGCATGCTAAAACATCAAAAGCAGCTCGTGGACGTGCACGTAGTGCAGCTAATAGCATTAAAAAACTTGCAGCTGACTTCAAAAAGACTTCAACTGCAGAAGACAAAGCTTAAGAATGAAACTACATGAGGCATTTTCACCAGAAGAGTCTAAAAAAATCTATGACAACTTTTTGGCAATCGTAAACGATCCAAAACGTAGAGATAGATTAGTTAGAACCCATGGTAAAAATGCCGAAAATGTGGCTTATGGTACTGCTGTTAATCAAGTAAAAAAACAAGCAGCTAACAACGTTGAACAACCAACAACTGAAGAACCAATGGATAAAGAAACTAAGTTAAAAGAAATGATTCAAGCGGCTTTATCTAAGCCATTATCTGAGAAAAAAGCTAGACCTGACTATCCAGATATCGATAAAGATGGAGATAGAGAAGAATCAATGAAAAAAGCTGCTCAAGATAAAAAGGAAATGCAAATGGAAGACATGGACTTGGGTCACCAAGATGATGAACCACACATGCTTAAAGCAGATCTATACCGTATTGGAAAATATGCTATGGAACTTTATAAAATGGTTGATCAATTTGAAGGTGAACAAGAAGTTGATTTCCCACATTGGTGGCAAGCTAAAATCATTCAAGCTAAATCTATGCTAGTTTCAGCTAAACATTATCTTGATTTTGAAATTAAAGAACCTCAAATTGATGCTATGGTTGATGTAGCCGCTCAAGAAGATGTAATTGATGAAAAGTTAAAACCTTCTATGGGTGCAGGTGCATATGTTGATGATTTTAGAAAATCTGATGCACCACAGTTCAAAGGCAAATCAAAAGCGAAAAAAAATAAAATGGCTGTAGCCGCTTATTTATCTGCTAAAGATAAAATCAAAGAAGCAGTATTAGCTAAACTTCAAGAATCTGAAGGCGAATATGCTAAAATAGAAAAAGAAATTCATGATCTTAAATTAAAAGGAAAAACCTTAAGAGACCCAGAAATGGTAAAATTGGTTAAAAGAAGAGGAGAACTAGAAAAATCTAAAAAATAATGACACGCGAAGAACTTGCAAATAGACTTAGGGCGTTAACCAAACAGGTGTACTCAAATATGACTGTAACACCTGAAGAGGCAGTTCAATATGATGAACTAACCAAATTCCCTGAGCTTAAAAAAGTCATCGTTGATCTTTTAACCCCAGAATATGATAGCTTTTTAGCTTCAATTGATTGGGTTGCACCACGTCCCTCTACATTTAGAATTAATTTACAAAATGGTCAAAACTTTTATTTGATCTATGGTAAACGTAGTTGGATTGCTCAAGTAGAAGGTAAAAAATACTATCTACTTAACTTACCTGAAGAAGAAAGAGCAGCACAATCTATAGCAAATATTTTACGTTATGGAGCTAAAGCTGAAGAAGGAGAAGCAGGTGGAGAAGCCGACTTAGGCATAGAACCTTCAGGAACAGAAACCCCACCAGCAGAAGAAACACCAGCTGAAACACCAGCAGAAACACCTGAAGCATAATGGACGTTTTAGAAAAGTTTTTATATAGTATAGCTTACAAGTTTCCTAAAGGGTATCCTGACATGAAAAACAAACAGGATATACTTTTATTAGAGCGTGAATTGTTTAAATATAATATTGACTTAAGAGAAGGAACTAAAGCAGCTAATACACGTAAAGCAATTGATGTTATAGTTAATTCAAAAGAAGGTAAAGAAGCCGGTTTATCTAAAATGGCTAACGACTATAGAATAGGCAACATTAATAAAATAGATAAAGACAAATTTATCGAAATTTTAAACAGTGTATTCAAATCACCTAAAATAAAAGTATACGCTCCAAAAGAAGGACCTAATAGTAGTTCAAAATACAATATGTTTGAATTTGATCTAGAAGGTGAAGGGCAAGTTCAAATTACCCTAGCCGGTGGAGCAAATGAAGGTGAAAAATATGAACAAGGTTTGCTTGGAAAATTAAAAGCATCCGCTGGAAGTTCTTTAGAATCAATAGAAGATCCTGAAGTAAAACAAATATTTTCTACTCTAGGAATTGATCCTTCTAAATTATCCCCAAACGATATTGAATTTGCTGGTGCATCTGACACTTCAAGACAACTTTCATTTGATGGGCCTAAAGAAATAGGTTCAACTATTGCAGATATAGTAATTACAGCAGATAAACCATATTATTTATCAATTAAAAATATAGGTGGTTCTGCAATTTACAATGGTGGAAATATACCATTTATTGTACTTGATAAAGAAGGTAAAGTAATATTTGATCAATCAAAACTTAATGATAATCCATTATTTGCTGATATATTTGATACTTTAGGAATCGATTCACAAAGAATAGCAGATGGGTTAAACGATTATATTAACCAAACCGGTATCCCAAACAATTGGGAATCTACTAAAGATGTTGATATAAATAAAATAAAAAACTTACTTGCTTCCTCTTTTGGATATGATTATTGGTACATCAGAGAAAAACCTGGAGGGAAATTATTTATCTATCATGTAGCCACCCCAGAGGATGCTTATAAAATGGTAGGTGACCTAAAATCCGATTCAGTTAAAATAAAATACCCTGGCCCATCAACAAAAGTTCTAGAAGTTCGAATTGAAACAGATAGTGAAGTATTAGAGGGCGGAAAAAAAGTTCCTTTAGTATATCAAATTGTAGCTAGAAATGCTGCTGGTAAGGTATTACCATTAAGAATGAATATTAGAACAAATAAATAATATTTATAAATATGGAACGTTTAAAACATCTTATAAAAGAAGTATTATCTACCCCCCCAAAAAAGGATAGTTGCAATTGTGGATGTCACGATTGTGATAATGTAGGTAATACTGGTGTAGTACTAAATGAAAGTATAGCTCCAAAACAAATATTATCGGAAAATCTGCGATTCCATGTGGATAAACAATTACCGATCACCGAAAACACGTTCCGATATGGTTCTGAATCTTTCCTTAATTTATGGGCAGAAGCTCGTTCACTATATTTACGTGAAATTATTCATGTAAATGATGATGATAAAGAAATTTTACTTGAAACCGATTTAGGTAACTATGGAATGTATGAAGGTAAATTAGTAGAATTAGATTTACCTATGTTAGAGGAGGCACAAATGTTAGATGGTTATGAAGTTGATTTCTTTAAAACTAAAGCAAATACATATGCTAATATTGAAATTCCTAGTGAAAATCCAACATTTGAAGACGATATACAAATAAAAGGAACAGGCCAAACAGAAGAAGAAGCATTTGAAGATTTAAAACAAAACTACGAAAAATATAAAAAAGGTTTATATGAAGTAGATAAAAAGAAAACCCCACCAATTGGAAAACCGAAACGTGGTGGATCTAAAAAATTCTACGTTTACGTTAGAAAACCTGGAGGAGGAGTTAAAAAAGTATCTTTTGGAGATACAACTGGATTATCAGCTAAAATAAGTAACCCAAAAGCACGTAAAGCATTTGCAGCGCGCCACGATTGTAAAAATAAAACAGACAGAACAAAAGCATCATATTGGTCATGCCGTTTACCTCGATATGCTAAATTACTCGGATTAAAATCTTCATTTTCAGGATTTTGGTGATGGATAAATTAAAAAAAATAGTACAAGAAGTACTTAAAGAGCGCCCTGGTTTATGGGCAAATATACGTGCTAAACGCAAACGTGGGGAAAAACCATCCCCAAAAGGGTCTAAAGCATATAAAACAGCTGTTAAAGCTGGTAAAGAAATTAACAAACAAAATGATTAAACTAACAGAAATACTTAAAGAAGCAACTCAATCGGAAAAATCTCCTCCATACATGTATTCACCTGTGGGATTTGGTTGTCATGTTTGTAAATTCTATTATGTGGAAGATAAAAAACATATGTGTGGCAACTCATATTATCAAAAACATATGGGGACAGCTGAATTAATAGATAATGAAGGTAATCAAATTAAAGACCCTTCAAAATGGTGTTCAAATTGGTTTTTACCTAAAGGAGAATGATTAAACTATTAGACATATTAAAAGAAATAGGTGATGCTAGTTCGCAACCATATTCATTTGATTTTTATAGTGATTATGGTGATATAAGAATTTATGGGTTCGATACTGAAAGTTATCCTTATACTGTAGAATTACAATATGCTGATTTAGACAACTATGACGAAGATGCAACTAACATATTAGGAGTAAGATTTTATATTGCTGATGAAGATGATCCGGATATGGAACGAGATGATATAGTAACAAATAAGGGTGAACTATTTAGAGTTATGGCAACTGTAACTGCAATTATTAAAAAAGATTTGCAAGACCACCCTGAAATTGATACTATAACATTTACCCCGGCAAAAAAAGAAGGCGAAACTACAAATGTATCTAGATTAAATCTTTATACACGATATATTAAGAATGCTTTCCCGAATGCAATTATAACTGCAGGGGGTAGAGGCAGCGTAGAAGTAAAACTTAAATGACCCCATACACTGACATAGAAGTTACAGATAAATATATTATTCGTGAATTTAACGAAAATATAGACCCAATTGAACTTTTATGGCATCGTGATAACGAAGATAGAACAATTGAAATTATAGAAGACACAGATTGGCAACTTCAATTAGATAATTGCTTGCCTACCTCTCTAAAAGAACGTATATTTATACCAAGACATGAGTGGCATCGTGTGATAAAAGGAACAGGAACATTAAAACTAAAAATACATAAATCGTGAAAAAATCTGATTTAAAAGAACTTATTCGAGAAGAAATTAAAAAAGTGTTAAATGAAAACATTTCTCCTATCAATGATTTGAGTGATGCAATTAATTTTCTTAATAACAATAAAAGCGAAATTCTTCAAATAGCAGATCAATATAAAGAAGATCGTTTAGGTATGCAAAAAGCACTTGATAACTTCTTATCCCCATATATTGAAAATACCCCAGAAATGGTTGTTGATAGACTTAAAGCAGCTATTGGTAAAGCAGTAGGACAAAGAAATATTGCTGCTAATCCTGAATCATCTGCTACTTATGATAAATTAAAAAATGTAAAAGGACTTACTAGACCTTAAAAACATACAGACAGATTCATAGCCTGTCGATTAAAAAAATTTTAGGAGCTGTGGCCCAATCTTTGGATTGGGTCACTTTTTTTTGTATCTTTAAAACATAAAATATAATATGGACAAAAAAATAGTAATAGTAGGAGCTGGCGTTGCCGGTGTCAATGCTGCAACAAAATTAGTAGATAATGGTTACCCTGGAAACCTAATCACAGTAATTGATATGGGTAAAGACCCATACAAACGTAAACCTGAAGAAGTAATGACAGGTTTCCTAGGTGCTGGAGGTTGGTCTGATGGTAAATTAACTTACCATACAGCAATTGGGGGTCAATTATCAAAATATTGTGGTGAGGAAAAAGCAATGGAATTGATGGATCAAGTCATTACCAATTTTAAACGTTTCCACCCTAAACCAGAGGAAGTACAATGTTCAAATCCAGAGGAAGAACCTGAATTTATTAAACCATATTTTGGTTTACGGTTGTTTCCTGTATGGCACGTAGGTACAGATTATTTATCTGAAATTGCTAAAAATTGGTACGATTATTTAGTGTCTAAAGGTGTTGACTTTAAATGGGAAGCTAAAGTTTATGCTATTGATTTTGAAAATGAAAGAGTATTAGGTAAATTCTTAGACAAAGAAAACCATGAACTAGAATATAGATATGATGAACTTATATTTGCTGTAGGTAAATCAGGAATTGATTTTGCCCAACAATTAGCAAACGAATATGAACTTCCAGATGAACCTAAATCAGTACAAATTGGAGTTCGATTTGAAGCACCCCAAGAACACTTCCAAAAACTAATAGATATTTCATATGACTTTAAGTTATATAGAAAATTTGATGATGAAGGAGTTTCATTACGTTCATTTTGTACAAATAATAATGCCGCTTATGTTGCTGTAGAGGAAACATATGGTGATCATTCATATAATGGACACGCTAAAAAAGACGAGCGTTATAGAAATGATATGACAAACTTTGGTATTTTAATGGAAATTAATGGTATTGAAGATCCGTTTGCTTGGTCACGTAATGTAGTAAGTAAATTACAAGCAAATGGCACTGGTTTGTACTATAGCCCATCTCGCCAACCATCAACTACATCAGAAGGTAATAATGTAACTTCAACTCAAATTAGTTTAGATACACTTACTCATGTTGTAGAGCCGGTAATAGAAGGTTATTTTAAATATATTATGGATTTTATTCAAGACATGAAAAAAGTATTCCCAACATTACAAGATGATTGGGGCATTTATATTCCTGAAGTAAAATATTTGTCCCCTGAACCGTTAGTAAACTATAAAGATCTTAGTTTAACTAAGTATTTTAACGTACATTTCGTGGGTGATGCTTTAAGTGCAAGAGGCATTACAGTATCAGGTGCACAAGCAATTTATGTAGCAGAAAATTTATTAAAATTATGAAAATAGGATTTTGTGGAACAATTTCAGTTGGTAAAACAACACTAGTTAATGCATTAAAAGAATTACCTGAATTTGATGGGTATGAATTTAAAACAGAACGTTCAAAATATTTACGTGATTTAGGTATTCCATTAAACACGGATTCAACATTAAAAGGTCAAATAGTGTTTATGGCTGAACGTGCAAGTGAACTTATGTTTGAAAACATGATAACAGATAGAACTGTAATTGATGTTATGGCATTTACACGTTTAGCTAAATCGATTCCATATTTTATGGCAGATGATTTTAACGATGCTGTATCGCATTTACTTCGCGAATATGATTATGTATTTTACGTTTCACCTGAAGGTGTAGAACTTGAAGACAATGGAGTACGTGTTGTAGATGCTAATTATAGAAATGAAATTGATAAAGAAATACAACATCTTATTACTAGACATAAAAATAAATTTAAAAACTATGCTGAACTATCGGGTAGTACCGAGGAGAGAATAGAAAAAATTAAACAAGTAATAGGTCTCTAATATTTATAAATAAAATTAGACAATGAAAAAATCTCGTTTACTTGAAATTATACGTGAAGAAATATCTGGTGCTTTAAATGAAGCTGGTCTTTATACCCTTAAAAACCCAGTAGCAGACACTAAAAAGGGTTTACCCCAAACAATAGACCCAGATGATGCTACAGAAAAATCCCAACCATTTTTATCTAAATATAAAAAAGTAGCTGAAGTAGAACTTGAAGAAGATTCTTTGAATGAAGTCCCAGATTTTGGTGGCCGATTTGATCAACAAGTAGCAGCAAAATATGGTGAAGAAGATACATTACAAACGGCTACAGATGAAATTGTTGATAAAGTACTTAAAGATAGAGGCTTATCTAAATCAGATGTGACTAAAATGGAAAAAGAAGACCTTAAAGGTCTTTTAAAAGATATTCGTCAACAAATTTCAGGTAAAAAACAAGATGTTCGAGTTAAACATGCTCTTGAAAAACAGACAGAATTTGACGATTCTGGAAGTAAATTACAAGACAATCAAACTAACAATGCCATACTAAAATCTTTAGGTTTAGTAACCCCAGGACAACGTGGTAGAAAAGCTGACCCAAATAAACCAGAAAAAGCACCTTCAACAGGACAACGAGGCAGAAAACCAGGAACTAAAGTAGCTACTCGCACTCCAGGAGATGATGGATTTGACACTGTAACATATTCTGATGAAGATGATGAAGACAAAGAAGCAGCTAAAGCAGCAGGTAGTGATGAAACAGCAAAAGAATTAGGAAGTACACCTGAAGAAAAGAAAGTAAAATTTAACCAATTTTTAGCATCTGTTAAGAAAAACAAAGAAGATAAAGCTAAAATTGATGGTATCTTAAAACTAGCAAAAGACAAATTCAAATTCCCTAAAACAATGATGGATGATTTAAAACGTGCTGCTGGTAGAGACGTTGAAGTATGATAAAAAATAAAACATTCCAGTTAAAGTTATCCCATCTAATTATAGGTGGGATACTTTTACTATTGTTGTTATTTTTGATTTACGTAAACGTTAAATCAACCCCTATAAACACATACGATAAGGAAAAAAGGGAGATAGATAGCTTAAAAATCGAAATAGGTAAATATAAAAAACTTAATAGTGTTTTAGATGGTAAAATAAATAAACAACAAAAAGTTATAGATTCATTAGATATTAAAATTGCAAATACAGAAAAAGAACTAACCAAAACTCGTACATATTATGGTAACAAAATTAAAGATATTACTAGTTCTTCTCCTGCTGAGCTCAACGAGTTTTTCACAGAAAGATACAAGTAGAATTTGCTTTTCATACGACAAGGCAAAACGTATAGCTATTGATTTAGTTAAAGGTGATTCGGCTATGGCTGAACTTAAAATAGTAAACAAACTAGTTTACCAACTTAACGAAAAAATCGATTTCCAAGACAGCATTATCGTTTTATACACTGAAAAAGAAAAAAACTATAATAGTCAAATAGCAAATCACGAAAAAATATCCCAAAAAAAAGATAAAATAATCACTGGACTTGAAAAAGACGTTACTGATTTAACCCGTAAAAACACTAACCTTAAATCAGGACTTAAGTGGTTAGGCGGAGGATTCGTGGCTTCCGTACTTACTATTATTACCTTAATAGTAATTAAATAATGGAAGAAAAAAGTTTAAAACAGGTAGTTCGAGAGGAGTATATAAAATGTGCCCAATCACCGGCGTATTTTATGAAAAAATACTGCTACATCCAGCACCCAAAGCGCGGACGTATCCAATTTAACCTTTATCCATTCCAAGAAAAAGTACTTACTTTATTCCAAGAGAATCCATATTCAATAGTACTTAAATCTCGCCAGTTAGGTATTTCAACATTATCCGCAGGTTATGCTTTGTGGTTAATGTTATTCCATGAAGATAAAAACGTTTTATGTATTGCAACTAAACAGGAAACCGCTAAAAACATGGTTACCAAAGTTAAGTTTATGTACGAAAGTTTACCATCCTGGTTAAAATTTGCAAGTAAACCTGACGAAGCAAATAAATTAACACTTCGATTACCAAATGGATCTCAAGTTAAAGCAATTGGTGCTTCAAGTGATGCAGGCCGATCCGAAGCCGTTTCTTTGTTGATTATAGATGAGGCTGCTTTCATCCACA
>Ga0307377_10006655_pt1 | contig 12079 bp, 12 predicted proteins | sample TR3MG_FD_202535 | JGI IMG/M metagenome (GOLD analysis project Ga0307377, IMG submission 202535) | Soil microbial communities from Risofladan, Vaasa, Finland - TR-3 | ecosystem: Environmental > Terrestrial > Soil > Coastal area > Acid sulfate soil | place: Finland: Risofladan, Vaasa | collected...
TGTATGCCAAACTACTCCAATATCAGCATTTCCTATTTTCTTTCCAATATCTGAATCTTTTTTAATTTTATAAACTATTGTATTTGGGTGAAACACATAATAATCTTTTTCTAATTTTAATGTTGTTTTATCAAATAAAAAATCTCCTTGCCAGATTTCTCCGGCAGGAATTTCTATAAATGAAATATATTTTAACATAAATCTTAACTTATTTACAAGATCGGGTTGTTTACTATAAAATTTATCTATATCTTCGTTATTAAATATTATTTTACGATCTTTTGCAAATAAACCTTTAATTGCAATACCGGGTTTTTCTAATCCTAGAAATGATGACCATCCAAACACAGAAGGCGCACCGTCAAACTTAACTGAAAGTTTTATTTGATCTTTTTCGGTATCACTTTTAAGTTTTGTATATAATTGTTTAAACATGCCTATGACCCATTGTAATCCTTCTTTACCGCCAAGAAACACAAGATCTTCTGCATGCGACATATGCTTATTGATCGTTGGAGTAATCATTTCATTTAGCCATTGATTGTATGATATAAAATTAGTCATATAATTCTTCGTTATATTCTTCTTCTAAACCTTCAACTACAACAGGTTTTAACATCTTCCAAAGTTCACGAGTAGTATATTCACTATATCCAGGATAATTAGTCTCAAAATTATAAAAATCATCATTTAAAATATCTTGTCTAAGAGTCGATGCTGATATAGGTTCTCCATTTTTTTCATCTGTTCTATCACTATAATTTAAAGTCTTTGCATCTACCGGAAGTTCTAGAACTTTAACGTCTTCGGGTTTTGAATTATAATATTTTCCACCAGGATTTAAACTTTTTGTAAAATCTATAACTCTTTTATAATCTTTATCATCTTTTCCCTTTTTAGCAGCTGCCATAGCGTAATTTCCGGGTTCTGCTGTTTCAATATATTTATACGCAGTTAAAATTGGTGAAGGATACTTAACAGCTTCTATAGAAACATTATCAAAAGAGGATAAAAGTTCTTCAGCTATTTTTAATGCAAGACTTTGATCAATTCCATTTCGAATACCTGGGCCAATAAGAACTTTAACCTCTTTAACAAATGGATGTTCAGAGTATCTACGTATAAGATCGATATGACCCGCTGTTGACGGTTTAAAACCTCCAGGAAATAAAACTGTAACACCCTCATCATATAATTCTTCCCATGCATCATGTGTTTCTTTATACATATCTGCTTGATACAGATTAGCATCTATTTCATTTATCCATTTTTTAAAAGATATAAAACTCATATACTGTTTTTATTATTTATTCAAAATAAAACGGGACTTTTATGAAATCCCGTCCAATGTCTTTAACATTTCTATAAATTCCGGCTGTGGGTGACAGTCACTTTTTCCTGAGCCTCTATAACTAACATGTGTCCACACTCCATTTTTACTTGATAATGCTCGATTTGATTTATCCCACATATCTTCATTATACTTTAGTGATATTCCATAAGCATTTTTCCAATATAGCAATAATTCGCCAACAGTTTGTATTTGTGCATTATTATATTTTTCATAATAATTATATCCCATAAATCCTTCAGGATAATATTGATTCACAGTATATACATAATTTCCATAACATGTATAATATCTTCCGGGCTCAGTATAAATCAATCTTGGAGTTCCATCATTATTTTTTCCAAACTGTTTAACAGTTCCATCTCCTTGTATTAACCATCCCCAATTATCTATTTCTATAGCTATTGATTGTTTATCAAGTGTTGAATTTCCACATGCTAAATGATATGCCCAGTATTTAGATGAAAAAAGTTGCCATGGTGTTCCGCCCCTATCTACTATGATACATGTTGCAATTCTTCTTGGGTCATTTTCCCAAGTTGAAATGTCGCCATTAACACCATCTCCGGATACTGTATGATGTAGACAAATTTGTTTTTTAGTATGAATTTCTTGTATATATTGATCGACTGGAAAATTTATTGTCTCAATTTTACTTAAATCTATAGGTTTTAATGTTTGCCAGACATTCTCAATTTCAATAGGTTTTTCTCCAGGTTTTAATGGTATAATGATTTCTTTTGGTTCTTTTTTCCAAAAATTCCAAAAATTAAATATATCAAAAAACGTTCTCATAATTTATAAGCGGCTTTTTTTGCTAAATCGAATTTTTTAGTAAATATAAATCCTTCTTCAGTTTTTTCCATAAATCCTAATTTAATATAACATTTAATTATATTAACCGCAGTATCTTTTACATCTAATAGGCATTCTTTAATTTCTATATCATTTAATATAGGTGTTCCTCCTGTAGAAATCTTTTTTTCTAATTTTCCCTTTATACTAAAAAATAATAGGTCTCGAGTCATAAATGGTATTGTAAGATATACATCAAAATCGCCAAGTTTAATTCTTTGTCCAATTTTATTTAAGAATACGTTGTCATTAATGTTTTTCATTGTGTAATTTTTTATATTTATTTATTTGTATATTCATTTATGACTCTTGAATATTCTTTAACAACTATTTAACAGATAAAATAAACCTGAATTTAAAAATTTGTTTAAACCCGGGCATTATGAAGCACCATGAAATTAGTTAAAGAACATAACATTATTAATCACAAATAAATTAACAAACTTTTAACATTTTTTATAAAACTTTTTGATAATCAACCATATAACTTAAGATCCTTAAGCCCTTAGGAATATCTATTACTCTAGACTATAGCTTGTGATAAAGAAATTTATAAATTTTCTTTTTTTCTAAGTGTTTCTAAAATCCAATATGAGTCTACAAAATCATCGACATTATCTATCCAAGAATTTCCTCCTTTTTTCATAAATATTTCGGTTTTTTCGAATAATGATAAACGAAATTTACAAATAGGGCCATTTTTGATAAATGCGTTTATCATATCAGTTTTTCCCATACCTCGTTTTGCACAACCGGCAATACTTTTAACTGTAATAGGTGAATAAGTGAACATATTTTCTATTGGTATATATTTTGACAAACAATATTGAAAAATATATCGCCATCCAGATAAAGATAATGTAACATTACCTTTACTTGCATAGGATAATCCCTCAAAACTAATATATGATATGTTATCTAAATATTCTTTTAATACTATAATAATATCATTTGCTAAATTTGACGCATTTATTACTTCTGTTTGCATAATATCATTTAATTCAACATGTTCTGTTCTTTTAGAAATAGTTACACCAGAATTTAAATAAATATTTTTATATTTTTCATTAAGATTTTTGGGCCAAGAAAAAAAATAATATTTCTCATTATACAACATACAAGCTGTAGGTTTCGATATCGAAAAATCAAAAGAAATTAAATTTTTCATAAATACAAAGATTAAAAAGTAGATAATAATTTTTTAATTATATTCCAAGGAACAAGAATTCCTTTATATCCTAATACACCTTCTTTTCCTATGTAAATAGTTTGGTTATTATATTTAATAACGTTATATTCAACATTATTTATCTTTATCGACTCATTTAATGATTCTTTAACTAATTTTCTCATTATTCATATTATTTTCCTAATGCAACTCCAATTGCTGTAGAAACTAATCTACTAGTTAAAAGCTTTCCTAAATGACCGTTTTCATCTATTCCAAGTACTTTGCAAATTGCTTTTCCAATGGCTGGGCCTATAAGAGCTCCAGCAGCACCACCAATAATTGCACCAAATAAGCCTTCATCAATTTCTTCGCCCCTTTGAAGTTTTTCTACTAATACATTATATACATTTTCAGCTTCTTGTATTTGGTCAGCCGGTATACCTTTAATTTGATTAGCTTCAAAGATCTTTGATCCTTGAGAAAATTTTAAGTCTAGATATGTTGGAAATTCTTTCATTTTATATTATAATTTTATCTTTAATTAATTTTATTATTATATTTTACCTTATTCCTTTTTTTATTGCTTTATCACCATGCATACTCATCCATAACGGTGACCATGCTTGTATACTTTGTTCAATATATTTATCTATCTTTTTATAATTCTTATTTTCAAAATATGTCATAGGAATTTTATCATATATATCATTTAAGGTGAACGCCCAAAATCTATTTAATTCATTATCACTTATTCCCTGAATATATTTTCGTATTAAATTTTTAATTTTTTCATTATTTGTTTTAAAAAAATATGAACCTTCCTCATTAGGGTTTTCTCGAATATCATAAATTAATCCTCTGCCTATTCCCATATCTTCTATAGGATCTGAATCTTCAATAAACTTTTCGTATATAAATCTTGCTTTCATTTATACTATTCCGGAACTCCTGCGGTATAAATTTCATTTGTTAATCTACGGGAAATTTTATATCTATTATATGAAAGATTTAATGCAAATGTATTAAATTCAGCAGCAACAGTTGCATAACTAACATTAAACTGAGATAACGCAAGAGGAACAATTTTTTGAAATTCGAATGCCATTAATTCAAATCCATGATGATCAAGAAAACTTACATACATCGATGGCCAAAATGGCTGACGTTCTGAATACATTTGAAACAATTCAATTTGATCAAATAACATCCAATAAGTTATAAATCCCTCAGTTAATTTAAAAATGATTGTTAAATTTTTATCAAGAATTGGTTCGAGTTCCTTTCCTCCTCTATATTTTATTTGAAACATAGTTTGGGGTTGAGAAACTGGATTTAAAATTACCTCAGGAAATGTTACAGTTTGAACAGTTGAATTAATATAATCTTCTAATGATTGATATTGTAATTTTAATCTTTTAACAACGGGCGTCCATCGTTCTCTTATCTCTGGATAAAAAAAATCTTTTGGCAGCCATACAACGAATTGTGAAAGTTTTGCATTAAGTATACTCATAATTAATTATGTTGTTTTTAATGTTATATTTTCATCTGTAAGTCTATTAACTTCAGATTGTAATGCTGCAACTTTTTCTTGTAAATCTGTAACTGTAAACATACTTTGATAATTATTAATTACTGTGGTTTCGTCAGCTATATCGTAAAATATTCCTTCATAAAAAACATATGATGTTCCATTTGGATTTTTAATTACTATTGAATAATTATTTTTTGTTTGATTTTTAAGAGTATCTAATTGATTTTCGGTTAATTTAAATTCTATTTCTCCGATAGTTGTATTCATATTTTTTGAATAAGTAGGCCCTACTTCTATTTTTGTTTTGTCGTCGAGTTTAAATAATAATGAATAATTATATGCACCAGATAAGTCAACATTAACTCTATTTCCATTTGTATCGATTCTTTCAAACTTAAATTTATATACTGAATCATAAGATTTTAAAAATAAAGGTCCTGTACCGCTTGGAAACACTTCATTAAATGCGTTCATTACTACCTTAATTGTATCATAAAATACTTTAACATATTTTGTTTTTCCTACTCCTGAACTAGTTAAAATATTTGGCTTTTCTTCTTCTATTTTATTAAATACTTTATATGGAATTAAATTTTCAACATGTAATCTTGTAAACCACAATCCATATTTTTTAGGATCTGTTGACGAAAACGATGCTTTTCGTATAATTTGTGTGCCATCCATTCTATTTGTTAATCTACAAACATATTGAATTGTATAAGATGAATCAATATCAGCGTTTTTAAGAATTGGACGAAAATAGTTAGCACTTGAAAAATCACTATCTTGTGTAAATGAAAATTTCTGAGTTAGTAACGATGTGCCACCTGGAATATGTTCGTATACTGAAATTTCATGTATTATTATCCATTTTCTTGCGCCAGTTCCATAAGTTTCTGTAAATTCTTGATAATTGTCATTAGGATTATTTGATGTATACAATCTAATTTTTCCGTTTTCAATATCACCGATGTGATCACCTATTAAATCATTATTCCAAGTTGCATAATATTCTATAAAATCTCCGGCTGTTGATTCTGCAATGTAACAATTAAAACTATCTGCGGCACTTATAACAGGTAATTGAACCTTTATTTGCTCATCAAGAACATACTTATTGTTAATAATATCAAATATTGTACTATAAGTAATATATACGTCACTTAAAGCTCTAATATTTAAGTTTCCTCCTAAATGAGTAGCTGTATCTCCCCCTAATTCTTGTATTGAAGGAATTTTAAATTCGAAATATTTATCATAAAATCTATTCCCTAAATATAATGTATTAGAAGCAAATTTAATTACATTTCCTGATATTATTTCTGCTTGTTTTCCGTATGTAAAATTTATTAAATCTGCTAAATTTCTTGTTGATGCATCTATTGCTTGTATTTGAAGTAAAAATCCACCAACATCATCAAAATTGTATCCGGATACAATATGAAGTTTAACTGTATCCATAGGATATGCAGATGTTGAAATGCTCTTTGAACTATACCAATATGGAGAATATGATGTATAAGGATCTAATGGATCAAATACCCATGACGCACGTGTTTTATTTTCAGGAATTGAATTTAATGCTAAGATATTATTTGTTCCGCCAAGTGCACCATTTCCTTCATAAAAATATTTAGTTCCTAAACATGTATCAATTACATATGCGCCGGTTAGAGTAGTTGTTACTGCATCTCTATTAAATTCATATTCGAGAAGAGCAAAATCAGAAAGTTGGCAATATTTACTTATATTTATAGCCATGTTATATTTAATTATTTAATTTATTTTGTTTATTTTTGTTTCTTCTGTATATTCATTTTAAAAATTATATATACTATATTGTATTGTTGGCCCAACTACTAAACCATATCCTCCGGTTGTTATATTAAATCCTCCTGTTACTCCTAATCCTATATTAAAACCTTGAAACCAATGTTTCTTTTTCATTAAATCTCTTAAAAATGGATTTGTATTTGGATCTATTAATACTCCTCTCATTTGAGCTACAGTAAAACCAGGGTATGCACTTTGTATATATACTCTTAGTTGCCCTTTTTCTATTTTTTGACCCCATTCTAAATCGATTTGTGTAAGTCTTTTAATCATTTCAGTATCAACATGTAATAATTCGAATGGCTCTTTTTTTCCGATTCCAATATATGTTTTTCCTGTAAATATATCAAAGTTTGTAGAATCATATTTATATGTTAATTCCCAAGGAGCGGCATATAAATTATTATCAATTTCTAAGAGTTTTTCAATTCTTTTATCTTTTTCAATTAAATACTTTTTTAGTGTAGCAGAATCTTGTTGTAATTGTACAATAGCGTGTGTAAGAGATACTATTTTTCCATCTTGTGCTTTTATTCTATCATATAAATCTCTATTAAGACTTTTAAGTTCTTTTTCCGAAGCAATAAATGCGGTAATAGAAACTTGAAGCTCTCCATTTTTTGTACGTTCATATCTAAGTGTATCATTAATTGCAATTATATTCTGATCACTTATATTTTGTTGTCTTCGAAGTTCACGTATTCTCGAACATTGCATAGCATTAAATATTATAAGTCCAATTATAACTAAAGTGATGAAAATTTTACTTTTTACAAAGTTCCATACTTTTTTCCAATCTATTTTTTTAGTTTCTGACATATTAATTTATTTTTATTATTTATTATTATGGCCACAATATCATATCATCACAAAATAATTGATATGTATTATTAACTATAGATATTGGATCTCCTGAGTTAAATTTAACTAAAATAGAGTCTATATATATTACATGTATAAATTCATAATAAGTTCCATGACCAGGTGTTGCGTTAGCATAAGAATCTAATACAATTTCTATAGCATCTGACGTACTTACATCTATCATACTTAATCCAGCATAATCATAAGTTTTAATCTGCCCAGCTGCACATGAATCAACTTTATTATATGTTTCTTCTCCCTTTGTTGCTGAAACAATTTTAAAAGTATCATTATAATAAACAGCACTGGTTTGATTATAATTTGCTGTATATCCTCTACAATATATAGATATATCAACTGTAGTATTTTCAGGTAAACCTGTTAAATTTATACCCCATCTTTTAATATGATCAATTTCAAGATTTTCATCATTGCTATCATTTATATCCGAATATAACGTTGCGCTTATAACAACCGTTGATATCGCTCCTTCTTGATATATTGAAACATCTTTGGCAATACCCACAGAAGGCGTAACTCTAATAGTACCATATCTACCGGCCGAAGCATTTTCAGTAAGATTTATAAATATAGAACCGTCATTTCCATCAGTACTAGCATAGAATAAATCTGTCATAAAAGTATTAGGATTTGAAACTAATGATACATCCCATGTAGTATTTGCATCAACATTAAAACCAATACTAGATTCGGCGCCAAATGTACCACCATATCCTCCTGATACACAAACATAAGATAAAGGAGAAACAGTTAATGCTCCGCCATATACATATTGTATATCGGAATTTCTCGACCAACCGTTTTTGTTTAATTTCATATAATAACTATACGATTCATTAGAATTTAATCCTGTAATTTTAATTACTCCTGAAGAATCAACATTATTAAATATTAATGGCCGTAAGATAGATGCATCAATACTATAACTATTTCCAGTAAAAGAGTTTATAGTTGTAAAAAAATATAATATTCCAGTTATATCTGAATCATATCCATTTGTAAAATCTGATAAATTCCAATATAAAGATACATCATTTGAGCTAGAATGAAATACTGATGTAAAACTAGAGGGAGCAGTATTAAAATTCGAATCAAACAATGAATTAGCATTAATTTCATAATTAGTTAAAACTGTTCCCGTTGGAGTATTAATGGTAAAAGAATTTCCTACTTCTTTAGTTTGTTTTAATGAAGAAACATCAAACGTTATATTAACATTTCTTAAATCTCCGTTATCATTTAAGTTTCCTATTCTAAACGTGTTTTCAGATATGTCTCTTACAATTGCTATAGCTTTATGATCATCAACCAATGATGATAAACCTGATGAATATACAGTAAAAGGATTATATCCTTCTACATTAACATTAGAATATTCATATCTTGTAAAATTATAAGATTTTATTCCATAAATTGAAAATGGTATTTGTGAATAATCAATAACCCCTCCTGTTGTGTATACATTATCTATTAAATATTTTGGAGATGAATTACTATTAAAATATCTTTCGAATCCATCTTCAGATGAAATACCTAATGAAGAAAAAAATCCGCCCATATTAAGAGTTGCAAATCTATACGTAAATGTATTATTTTCTGCATCTATTTCATAGCATTTTCCATCACTATCAAAAAATAAATCTCCTGTAACATAAACTCTGTCTCCGGGTAATGAAACAGGTGGAACAGCTGACCATAATGCTTGATTATTAGTAATTTTCAAATTTATAAGATTAATATCACTAGCAGGATCATAATCAGTAAAATATATAGCTAAACCTTGATCTCCATCTTCACCAGTGTTTCCTTTAGAACCAAATCCTGGTTTTCCTGGTGCATATTTAAATTTATTACTCATATCTATATTTTATTTATATATTTAATTAAGCTTCATATAATACTGATATTACTCCAAATTGATCTATATCCCATTTATTATATAAAATTGTAACATTGGTACTTGTTCCACTAATTTTTGCTGCCGTAATTTTAACATAACCATAAGCCATAGTCTCGCCGTCAATACCAGCATAATACCCAGTCATTGCATGTTGAATTTCACATGTTGAAGAATTACTTAATCCAAAATCTGCAAAATAACCTATAGAAGTTGAAGAATCATATTCAGGTGTACCTTGAGCTTCAGCGGTTGTATCCACCAAATTATTAGAAGTTGGACCAGCATTAATATAATCTATATCAGCGGAAGAATTATAATAACCATTTTCTTCACTTCCAGCATATGCATATGCATATCCATATAATGATATATCTATTAATATTGAACCTAATCCTGAAAGAAGAATGGAACCATCAGTATTAAATGTTATATAAGCAGAAGTAGGCAATCCTGTTTGTGTAACTCCGATTGATACATCTGGAGCTTCAGAACTAATTGTAATTATACTAATACGATCTCCATAAGTAGTTTTTCTTGATATACTTACGTCAAATGTATCATTACCTGATGGCCCAGTTTTTGGAGTAATAGTAATCCAATCTGGTACAGGATTACTTGTTACATTCCATCCTGTATATGAATCAGTTGATATATCAACTGTATATCCATAACTAGAATTTGTAGAAAACCACCCTGATGCATCAACTGATAACAGTTTATTTGAAGGATCATTAACATGTAATTCAGGCACTGTTGCGCTTGTAGTCGATGATTTAATAGCAGACATTCTTTCCCACCCATCTTTACAAATAGTTAAATAATATTGATATGTTGCTCCAAGAGGTAAATCACTAATTGTAACTGTTCCTGATACATCTAAATCATATAATACTAAAGGATTTACTATAGAAGAATCTATATAATATGAACCCGATGGATCTTGAGCTTTCATGAAATATAGTGTTCCTATTATTGATGATTCTAATGTAAAATGAGATAGCCACCATTCAATTATAATACTATCGAAAGTAGGGGTAGCTTTAAATGAAGCGGGCGAAGAAGTAAAATTAGGATCAAAAAGTAAATTTGTATAAATTTCATTATTTGTTAATATTTCTCCACTTGGTGTATCATGCGAAAAATAATTACTGCACACATCCTTTGTATGTATTAATAAAGAAACATCTAAAATTAAATTTACTGATCTAAGATTATCATCTTTATCTAAATTTCCAATTTTAAATGTATTTGTATCAACATCTCTAATAATAGCAATACTTTTTTTATCATCTGTAACAGTTGTGGCTCCAGAAGAATAAACTGAAAAGGCATTAGATGATGCATTAATAATATTAGTGTATTCTATTCTTGCAAATTCTTTAGGATCAATATTATATATACTTCCTGGATATAGCGTGTAATTAATTCCAGGAGTAGATGTCATGACATTATCTATAATGTAATTTGTCGAGGCATTATAAATATTGTGATATCTTATATAACCATTATCAGTTTCAACATAGAAATATTGATCAAAGTAATCGGCTTTGCTTAAATTTCCGTCTGTTTCTGTATATGTGTTTGTTTCGGCATTAATTTGATATATTGTTCCATTTGGTATTACAAATAAGTCTCCGGTAATGTAACTTCTTCCTCCAGGAAGTTTAGTTTCTGGAGCAACTGTAGATATTAATACTTCATCATTTTCTATAGCACTTTGAATACGTATAATATCAGTAATAGCATTATAATCGGTAAAATATAATGATAATCCTGATATACCGGCTGAACCATCAGTTCCTTTTGCTCCGTATCCAAATAACCCAGGTGAATATTCAAATTTCATGTATTAATATTTTATTTAATTATTTTTCTGTTATAATAAATTTTATATAGTAAGAATATTTTGCTAATTTAGGAACAATTATTTTGTACAAATAATCACCATTTTCATATAATAATTGTCCATTAAAATTCTGTTTATTATCATGAATTAATGAAGAAATATAGCTGTAATGTAATATTTGTAAACCGGCAAGAGATTTATAATAAAAATCTACCTTTATTTTAGATTGTCCTATATTGTAATAAGATAATATCGTATCTTTAATATATTGATCAATATAATTATCAGCATTAGTTAATCCAGCCCAATTACTAAGAAATTCTATACTTGTTTTAAATTTATTAATTATTACACGTGTTAAATTAAATGTTAACGTTATTTCAGTTTGTGTTGAAGATGCTATTGCTGTAGTAGTATCCCATTCATCTAATATAATTTCATTAGAAAGCTTTGGTAATTTTGAGCCAAAAAATGATGGCAATTCATAAGAAGATTCATATCCATTAATATAAGAACTATCTTTTATATAGTAACTTGCATCCCAAAGAGATTTAAACACATTAAAATTAGAAACATAAGATATTGCGTTACCTGTACTTATATCTTCAATTGAAATTTCTGAAACTAATTTATTATACCATAATTGCCCAATATTACTATATGTTCTTAAATTAGTATTACTGAATATAAAACCTCTATCAACG
>Ga0307377_10006659_pt1 | contig 12075 bp, 6 predicted proteins | sample TR3MG_FD_202535 | JGI IMG/M metagenome (GOLD analysis project Ga0307377, IMG submission 202535) | Soil microbial communities from Risofladan, Vaasa, Finland - TR-3 | ecosystem: Environmental > Terrestrial > Soil > Coastal area > Acid sulfate soil | place: Finland: Risofladan, Vaasa | collected...
TTGGGTTGACGCAAGAAGCAGATTCCTCGGCCCTCGGCCTCGGAATGACAATTTTCGGCATGGTTGCAATTCCTGGCGTTAGGATCTTGCGCCGCACTTTCTAAGACTTCTTCGCTTTTCTGTCCAGTTCGCGCAGGTAGGCGAGCTTCTCAGCTATCTTGCCCTCCAGGCCGCGCGGCGTCGGCCGGTACCAGTTCGTCTCGGGCATGCCGTCCGGAAAGTACTGCTCGCCCGCGGCGTAGGCATCCGGCTCGTCGTGCGCGTAGCGGTATTCGCGCCCGTAGCCCATTTCCTTCATCAGTTTGGTCGGGGCGTTGCGCAAATGTTCCGGCACCAGCCGCGACTTGTCCTGACCGATGAACGCACGGGCCTGATTATACGCGAGGTACACCGCATTCGACTTGGCGGCGCAGGCCAGATAAATCACGGCCTCGGCCAGCGCCAGCTCGCCCTCGGGCGAACCCAGGCGTTCGTAGGTCTCGCAGGCGTCGAGCGCGAGGCGCAGCGCGCGCGGGTCGGCCAGGCCCACGTCTTCGGTCGCCATGCGCACCAGGCGCCGGCCCAGATAGAGCGCATCGGCGCCGCCGTCGAGCATGCGCACCAACCAATACAGCGCGGCGTCGGGACTCGAGCCGCGCACGCTCTTGTGCAAGGCCGAGATCTGGTCGTAGAACGCATCGCCGCCTTTGTCGAAACGGCGCAGATTGCGCGACAGCGCGTTGTCGACGAAGGCGCCGTCGATGTCGTGCGTGTTCTCGCCCGCTGCGGTCTGGATGATCTCGAGCAGATTGAGCAGGCGGCGCGCATCGCCGTCGGCCAGCCCGATCAGGCGTTCGCGCGCGACAGCGTCGACCTGCATGCCGGCAAGCGGGCCGGCCAGGGCGCGCTCGAGCAGCTGCCCGAGTTCGTCTTCGCCGAGGCTCTTCAGCACATATACCGCGGCGCGCGACAACAGCGCGCTGTTCACTTCGAACGAAGGATTTTCTGTGGTAGCGCCGATGAAGGTGAACAAGCCCTGCTCGACGAAAGGCAGGAAGGCATCCTGCTGCGCCTTGTTGAAGCGGTGCACCTCGTCGACGAACAGGATGGTGGGCCGGCCCGACTGCGCCAGCACCGCTTCGGCGCGCTGCACCGCCTCGCGAATTTCCTTGACCCCGGAAAACGCCGCGGACAGCGCGATGAATTCGGCGTTGAAGGCGTTCGCCATCAGCCGTGCCAGCGTGGTCTTGCCCACGCCCGGCGGCCCCCACAGGATCATGGAATGCGGCTTGCCCGACTCGAACGCGAGGCGCAGCGGCTTGCCCGGCCCAAGCAAGTGCGGCTGGCCCACGACTTCGGCCAGGGTCCGGGGGCGCATGGCCTCGGCCAGCGGTGCTGCGGGCTTCGCCTTGGGGAATAGATCGGTCATGGAGTCGTGGTTCGTGGTTCGTGGTTCGTGGTTTGTGGGAGGCCCGCCCCCGGGCCGATCTGTGTTTGGGCTTGGCACCTGTCGCGGCGAGGGCGCCGCTCCTACAACTTCGCCATGGTTCGTGGGTCGTGGTTTGTGGTTTGTGGGAGGCCCGCCCCCAGGCCGATCTGTGTTTGAGCTTGGCACCTGTCGCGGCGAGGGCGCCGCTCCTACGAGGCGCCGATCACGTCTGCGCCCTTGGGCGGCACGAACTTGAACAGTGCCGGGTCGAGTTTGGGATTGCGGCGCATGTCGCTAAACGTGAGCACCGTGGTCTGGCCGAAGCTGTCTGCCAATTCCATCCTCTCCAGTCCGGAAGCCCCGAATCCCATGCGTATGCTCTCGAAATTGGAATCTTTGTCGCGCGGCCGCGCCTCGACCCATTCCAGGCCATCCTTCTCGCCCTGATCGATCAAGGTGAACGCGCGCTCGATTTCTCCGCTTCCGGCGAGCAGCGCCGCCGGCGTCGAGCCGAGTGCACGGTCCAGAGGCCGCACCGTAACCTGATTCAGATCCTCGTCGTAGATCCACACTTTGCTGCCGTCGCCGACGATCACTTGGGCATAGGGCTTGGCGTAAGTCCAGCGGAACCGGCCGGGGCGCATGAAAGCCAGCGTCCCGCTCGCCTCCTGCGTCAGCTTGTGTTTGCGGTTATAGACCTTCTGCACGAATTCGCCCTGCGCCGAGGTGGTGCTGGCGATGAACTTGTGCAGGGCATCTATGCCGGACGCTTGCACGACGCCGGCCGGCAGCAGCAGCGCAAGGAGCAGCAGCCGTGCAGTAAAAAGCAGCATCCCTCAGCCCTCGGCCCGTTTCGGCACCAGCACTTCGCGGTTGCCGTTGGTTTGCATCGGCGACACCATGCCCGCCTGCTCCATCTGCTCGATCAGGCGCGCGGCGCGGTTGTAGCCGATGCGCAGATGCCGCTGCACCAGCGAAATGGAAGCGCGGCGCGTGCGCAGCACGATCTCCACCGCCTGATCGTACAGAGGGTCGGACTCGCCGCCTGTTTCGCCCGCGCCGTTGAGTTCGCTGCCCGGCTCGCCTGCGTCGAGCACGCTGTCGACGTAGTCGGGCTGGCCCATTTTCTTCAGATAATCGACCACCTTGTGCACTTCGTGGTCGGCGACAAACGCGCCGTGCACGCGCTGCGGCAAACCGGTTCCGGGACGCAGGTAGAGCATGTCGCCCTGCCCGAGCAAGGTCTCGGCGCCCATCTGGTCTAGGATGGTGCGCGAGTCCACTTTACTCGATACCTGGAACGAGATGCGCGTCGGAATGTTGGCCTTGATCAGGCCGGTGATCACGTCCACCGACGGGCGCTGCGTCGCGAGGATCAGGTGTATGCCGGATGCGCGCGCCTTTTGCGCCAGGCGCGCGATGAGTTCCTCCACCTTTTTGCCCACCACCATCATCAGGTCGGCAAGCTCGTCGATCACCACCACGATATAGGGCAGCGGCGCGAGGAACTGCGGTTCGCCCGTCTCCAGCGTAGTCGGGTCCTGCAGCGGCTGGCCCAGCTTCTCCGCCTCGGCGACCTTAGTGTTGTAACCCGAGAGCTGGCGCACGCCCAGCCAGGACATGAGCTTGTAGCGCCGCTCCATCTCGGCCACGCACCAGTTGAGCGCGCTTGCCGCCTGCTTCATATCGGTCACCACCGGCGCGAGCAGGTGCGGGATGTCCTGATACACAGACAGCTCCAGCATTTTCGGATCGATCAGGATCAGGCGTATTTGGCGCGGCTCGGCCTTGTACAGCAGCGACAGGATCATGGCGTTGATCGCCACCGATTTGCCCGATCCTGTCGTTCCCGCCACCAGCAGGTGCGGCATTTTGGCGAGGTCGGCGACCATGGGCTTGCCGGCGATGTCCTTGCCCAGGGTCAGGACCAGCGGCGCATGCATCTCGTGGTAGACCTCGGAACTGAGGATTTCCGACAGCCTCACGATCTGGCGCTTGGGATTGGGTATCTCCAGCCCCATGCACGACTTGCCGGGAATGGTCTCCACCACGCGTATGCTTACCACCGACAGCGCCCGCGCCAGATCCTTCACCAGGCTCATGATCTGGCTGCCCTTGACGCCCACCGCCGGTTCGATCTCGTAGCGCGTGATCACCGGACCCGGGTAGGCCGCGAGCACCTTCACCTGGACGCCGAAGTCGGAGAGCTTCTTTTCGATCAGGCGCGAAGTGTATTCCAACGTCTCGCCGCTCATCGATTCGATATCGCTCTGCGGCTGGTCGAGCAGGGCCAGGGGCGGTAGCGGCGTGTCGGGCAGGTCCTGGAACAGCGGCACCTGCTTTTCCTTGATTACGCGCTCGGACTTCTGGATCTCCACCACCGGCGCTTCGATGAAGATCGGTTCGTGATCTTCGATAATGCGCTTCTTGTCTTCCTCCACGATCACTTCGCGCTCCTGGCTCGCAATTGCGCCGGCCTTGCGGTCCTGCCGGCGCTGCCAGCTATGGAGCACGAACTCGTATGTGGTCTCCAGCGCCGCGCCGACCACTTCGGCCACGGTCAGCCAGGAGATGCCGGTGAACAGGCTTGCGCCGATCGCGAACATGGTCAGCAATATCAGCGTCGCGCCGATGAAACCGAACGTGGCGGAAAAGCCGCTGCTGACCACTGCGCCGAGCATGCCGCCCGGCGTGAGCGGCAGCGCCGCCTTGATCGTGTAAAAGCGCAGCGCTTCGATGCCGCTGCTGGCGGCGATCAGCAATGCAAAACCTGCCAGCGCGACCAGCAGCGAGCGCCTGTCGAGCAGGCGGCTGCCATCCAGCCGCCGGTAGCCGGCGATGATGATGTAGCCGAGCAACACCACCCACCAATACGCCGAGACGCCGAACAGGTATAGCAACAACTCGGACAGCCAGGCGCCGACGCGCCCGCCGGCGTTTCTCGCGCCCGCCGCCGCGGTGCTGTGAAACCAGCCCGGATCGGCTTTGTCGAACGTCACCAGAATCAGCAACAGATAGAGCGCCAAGGCCGTCAGCGCAAACCACTTGGATTCGCGCAGCAAGGCAGCGATTTTCCCCGGCAGGGGTGGTGGATCGGTTCGGTTCGGGGTGCGCATATTCCGGCGGGCGTCTGATCCCGCATTTTACCCGCTTGGCCGCTCGCGCAGCAAAACATGGCAAAGCAGCCGGAAATAAGAATCCCCGCGCGCGGCGGGGATTTTCGGGGCCGTAGAAGCGAGAAATAGTCAGTGGCGGACCACGCACTCCTGGTTCTTGCCCGAGTTCAAGGCGGTGCCCGTCATGATGCTAACGATAAAGCTCGCCGGCGGCGTGAACTGCAGGCCCGGATCCGTAGAGAGGAAACGCGGGCGGCTGTTGCGGTCCGAAATTTCGCCGAACTGGCCGGCGACGAAGTTCTGCGACCCGGAATTGTTGGTCACGACGATCTCGCCGTCGGTCACGTTCACGTACACGCCGGGTTCCAGGTTCCCGCTCGAGTCCGGCTTGGGGCAAGGTGTGGTCAGACAGTCGTCGGCGCCGTAGCTGGTGCCGCGTATGCCGATGGTCGCTGTAACTGTGCCCAGTTTGTAGGCATCCTTGTTGCCGCGCTTGCCCACCAGACCGGTAACCGCGCGCAAGCCGCCCTTGACCAAGTCGAAAATGAAACTGTCCTTCGCCGGCTCTGCCTTCCTGAACCGGAACTGCTGGATCTTGAGGGTGGTGTTCGGCTTCAGCGTGATCTGGCCGCCATCGGAAAACTTGATCTGCGCATAGCTGTTCTTCTGCGTATTGACGGTATCGCCGCTTACGACCTCGGATTTCTGCGACAGTATGCGCACCGAACCGTCGGCCTTCAGCACCGACAGCGTGCCCGACAATTGCGTCACCGTGCCGGTACTGGCGAGGGCGGCGCCCGACATCAAGCCCAGCGCCACGATCATCACGCCTTTCAAGCCTGGACGATAAACGTTCATCTTGTCGCTCCTAGGTTCAGCCGAGCCAGCAAGCACCCCGGCGCATTTCGCCCCCGGTTCCCAAATTTAGTTCAATTCTATATCTCGAATCCGTGAACAAGTTCACGATTATTAACATATTTTTGTCTCCGAGAAGGAAGGAGCGGGAGCCCGCCCGGGGGGCATCCCGCCTGCGTTCGCCTGCGATTTCGGCGTACTGCCGTCAATCCGGCAGCGGGATACTCTCGCGCACGACTATGGTATCCCCGCGCACCTCGATGTACCCCGACTCCTGCAGGTGTTTCATTACCCGGCTGACCATCTCGCGCGAGGCGCCGATCATGCGCGCGATATCCTGTTTGGACAGTTTCCTGGCCACCACTTTCTCGCCATCGACGACCTCGGACGACTCCAGCAGCAAACGCGCCACGCGCCCGAATACGTCCATCAGCGCCAGACTGCCGATCTGCCTGTCGGCGTCGCGCAAGCGCTTTACCAGGCCACGCATCACGGTCATGGCCATGTCGACGTTGTCGGCCAGGCAGCGCCTGAATTCGGATTTGGAGATGCAGATCAGCTCGCACGGCTCCAGCGCAACTACGCTCGCCGAACGCGGGCTGTTGTCGATCAAGCCCATCTCGCCGAAGAATTCGTTCGGTTCGAGGATCGACAGGATGACCTCCTTGCCGTCGAGGTCGCTCATGAACACCTTGATGCGCCCACTGATCAGGATATAGAGCGAGTCGGTCGGATCCCCGGCAGCCAGGATCTGGTTGCCGCGGGCGTAAGACTTGCGCGAAACGACCCGCGCCAGCAGTGCGAGTTCGTCGTCGCTCAGCACCGAAAGCAGGGGCACGTTGCGCAACAACGCGGTGGAAACCGGCGCTACACCTTGCATACTTCTTCCTCTCGGCACTTGTTGCATTTATTCTGCAGCGAGCATGTATCGTCCTGCCGGCCGCCGAGACTGTATTGCTTGCGCGCTGCCTTGCGCCGGCCAGCCGGCGCCAATCGCGCGCCAGGAGCGCACTGGCGTCCGCGCTGACGTCGTTTGCATGCTATCAGATTCCTCCGCGGCCGGCTTAGCCGCGAACGCCGCCGGACCACACCGAGCCGAGCCGGCCGGCGCCTATTCCGCGAGCAGGATGGTCTCGCGCAGGACGATGGAGCGGCCGCGCGCCTCGAGGTAGCCGCCGAGCTGCAGGTCTTTCATCACGCGACTGACCATCTCGCGCGAGGCGCCTATCATTTTCGCGATGTCCTGCTTGGACAGCTTCTTGACCACCACCTTCTCCCCGTCGATGTCCTCGGCCATCTCCAACAGCAGTCTTGCCACACGGCCGTATACGTCCATCAGCGCCAGGCTGCCGATCTTCCGGTCGGCCTCGCGCAGCCGTTGCACCAGGCCGCGCATCACATTCACCGACAATTCGAAATTCTCCGCCAGGCTGTGCTTGAAATCGGTCTTGGAAATGGTGAGCAGCTCGCACGGTTCCAGCGTCACCACGCTGGCCGAACGCGGGCTGTCGTCCAGCAGGCCCATCTCGCCGAAGAATTCCCCCGGCCCGAGGATGGCCAGAATCACTTCCCGCCCTTGCTCGTCGCTCATCAGCACTTTGAGGCGGCCGCTGACGACGACGTATAGCGAATCGGTGGGATCGCCCGCACCGATGATTTTGGCGTTGCGGCCGAAACTCCTGCGCACGAGCTCGCGCGCGAGCACGCCGAGCTGCTGCTCGTCCAGACGCGCGAACAGCGGCACCTGGCGCAGCAATGTGGTCGATACGTTCGTAGACCGTGGCATGGCTCTCAGTTGCAGGAAGGTTTATTCGAGTCGTTCGAGTCCGATACGCTGGTGTTGATACGGCCGGCGAGGGCCTCCTCATTGGCGGCGAATATGATGTACCCCATCAGCGAATCGTCGAAACCGCGCGGCGAAAACGACTGCACAAAAGCCGACGTCCTGGTCGGATCCGGCTGCAGGAAGTAAGAGCCGCCGCCCGCACCGCCATTGATCGCCGGGAACAGCAGCAGCACCTGCGAGGACACGTCGAAATACAGCGTGATCGGCAGGTTATGGCGGTCGAACAGGCCCGACCCTTTCCCGCCCACAAGCAGCAAGCCGACGTTCTTTGCAGTATGCGTCCCGGTCGCATCCGTGTAAGTGTAGTCGACTTTGCCTCCGATGTTGATTTCCATGTCGCCGCCGTTGGCGATGGCCGCCGGCGCGCCGGCGCCGATGCCGCCGAAGAGCTCGATGTAGCCGCCGACGTTGAAGATCAGCGTGGCCGGGTCGATCTTGGCGCCGGCGGACGTCTGGCCGCCGTTGGTCGAATCCGCCGTGCCGCCGGTCAGGACCATGTTGCCGCCGATGTCCACGAATTTGCTGGTGCTGGCGAGCATCAACGCATCGGCTGCGGCGAGCGCGCCGCCTCCGGACACAGTGTCGCTCTTGGCAGTGCCGCCGTTCAGCGTGATGTTGCTGCTGTTGGTCGTGTAGGGCAACAACGGGTTGACGGTTTGCGTTTGCGGGTCCTTCACCGGCTGCTGCGTCCCGCCCTTGAGGCCGAGGATGGTGATGGTGGAACCCTGGATCGCGGCCAGCGCGGAACTCTTGATCCCCACGTCGACGACGCCGGTGGAGGTCGCCGTCGCGCTTCCGCCGGTAATGACGATGCTGCCTGAGGTCCCGGGGCCGTTCTGGTCGCCGTTGAGGTAAATGTCGAGATTCTTGTTGGCGCGCAAAGTCGTATCCAGGAACTGGCCGCTGTCTGCGCTATTGCCGCTGTCGTCGATGACGAGGTTCTGCACCGGCAGCGGATTGCCGCTGGCATCCTTGGTGCCCACGATGATGTTGTTCGCGCGCACTTCCACCGGATTGCCCGCCGAGCCGGCGATGATCACGCTGCCCGAGCCCGCGCCGAAGCCGGCGACGCCGCCGGGCCCGGACGCCTCGCTCGCGGCGGCATTGGCGCGCAGCGACAGATCGCCCGCCACTTCGACCGTGCCATGAATCTGGACGTCGCCGGTGGCCACCAGCGTCAGAGTGTGGTCGAACAACTCATATTGCCGGTTCCCTTTGGCGTCGAGCGTGCCCAAGTCCTTTCCGATCACCACGCCGGCGCTGTCGCCGCCGGGATCGTTCAATACGATGTTGCCGTTCGCGTACAGATTGAGCGAGCCGCCGGATTGGCCGCCGTTGACCTGCTCGTTGGTAATGGCCGAATTGACGGTCACATCGCCCGCGGTTGCGATCAGGCTGACGTTGGTGCCGGAGAGGCTGGCCCCGGGCGCGAGGTCTATCGTCTGGCTCGGCGCGACCAGCGAGAAATCCGCCGCCGTGCCGATGCCGGAGATGCTGGTGCCATTGACGCTCTTGTAATCGATGTTGCTCTGCGCATACGGTGGCGGATTGATCGAGCCCGCGAGCCGCGCCTCCAGCGTGATCGGCCCCATGCTGTTGCCGCTATCGGCGAGGTTGTTTTGCAAGTCGATCACGGCGACCTGCTCGCCATTGTTGAAGGTGAGCACCCTGAGCGCCCCCTGTGCGAAGCTGCCCGTCGCCGGAATGCTTTGCAGTCCGGCGGCAAGGCTCGCGCTCTGCTTGACGGCCCCGGTAGAGAAAATCGAAATGCCGCCGCCGTTGTCGGCGATCACCTGGCCGCTGATATTCACCCCGCCCAGCGTGCCCACGGGCACCGACGCAGGCGACAGCCCGAACCCGCCGGTCGCGGTGTAAGCCGTGTCGTTGCCGGTGACGAACTGGATGTTGCCAGTGCTGTTCTGGATCGTGCCGTTGATATTGAGGTTGGTGCCGACGTTCAGGTCGATGCCGCCGCCCGTGGCTGCCGCGTTGCTGATCGCGGCGACGTTCAGGTCGCCCGAATCCGCACGCTCGAACACCCCGCCGCTGGTCGTGTTGGTTACGCTCAGCGTCGTGCCGGCAGTGTTCGATAGCACCATCGGCGAGGCCAGAGTCCCGACCCCGGTGGCGGCGTTCATCGCCAGCGTCCCGCTCACGTCCAGCGCGCCGCCATTGGTGGTAATCGCTCCGGCCGCCGCATCACCGCCGTTCCCAGTGAGCGTCAGATTCCCGCTGCCGGCGGCATAGGTGATCGGCGCGTTGATCGCGATGCCGCCCGTGTTGTTCAACAGCGTGAAGCCGTTCTGCGCCGTGGTCGGGGTCAGCGCACCGACCACCGTGATCGCGCCGGTATTATCGACGGCGCCTATCGTCAGGCCACCCGTGGTCGTTATGGTATTGAGCTCGCTGTTGGAAAGTTCCAGGGTCGCCGCAGCGTCGTTCGTAGCGGCCGTCGCTGCGCCGAGCGCAATCGCATCCGACGGATTGTTCGGCTTGAGCGTCACCGCGCCGCTGCCCGAGTCGATCGCGCCGGTCAGCATCATTTCGTCGGCGATCAGCGCGATGGCGCTGTCGGTCGTGTCAATGGTGCCACCGTCCTGGGTAAGTATCCTGTCGGTGCCGGTCACGTTCAGCGTCGCGCCGGCCGGCGCGGTCACGCTGCCGCTCAAGCTCATATCGCCGCCGCTCGCCAAAGTCACGCTCGAACCCGCGCCGGCAGTAATCGAGCCCGTGCCTGATACGGTCAGCGCGCCGCTGGTGGCGAGGTCGGTGTTGCCGGTGGTGTCGACCGCTCCGTTGATGGCCGTGGTGCCGACCGAGGGCGTAACGGACGGCGCGCCCGTTGCGCCCAGCGACTGCGTCAGCGTCTTCGCGTTGAAGCTCGACTGCACCGTCACATCCCTTGCCTGGGAAATGGTCACGTCGCCCAGCCGGGTCGCGCCGACTGCGCCGTTGAAGCTCACAGCGCCGCCGCTGCCGGCGTCGATGGTCAGATTCTCCGCGCTGTCGCTGGTGCCGGTGAGCGTGCTCGCGAACGTGACGTTCGCACCCGCAGGGCTCGCGCTCGCGGTGTCGATCGTCAGCGGCCCGCCATCGAGCGTCACTCCGGTGGCAAAGCCCACCGCATCGCCCGTGGTGGTGATCGCGCGCGTGCCCGTGGCGAGCACCGCGCCCGCGCCGTTTTGCGTCACCGCGCCGTCACTGGCAATGTCCCCGTTCAGGGTCAGCAGCCCGGCGTTGGTGAAGGTGACGCCGCCGCTGCCCGTGGTGGTGATGCCCGCATTCACCGTTTGCACATTGCCCGTGAGGTTCACGCCCGTCGCCGTGTCGGTGTTCACCGCGCCGTTGAACGTCGTCGTGCCCTGCCCCGCCATCTGGGTGAGGCTCGCCGCCGTGATCCCGGCCGATTCTGTCACGTTTTTCGCGTCAGCGATGTTGATCGCCCCGAGCCGGCTCACCGCGCCCACGGCGCCGCTGAACAGGATATTGCCGCCCGTGCCCGCGTTCAGCGTCAGCGTCCCGGCATTCGGCGCCGCCGTCGCCGCATCCAGCGTGCTCTGGAACGTGATGTCCCCGCCCGGGCCGCCGCCCACCGTGGTGTCGATCGTCACCAGGCCGCTCGAGCCGCCGTCGAGCGTCACCGCGCGCAGGAAGTTCACCGCGTCGCTCGTGGTGCTGATTGTGCGCGGGCCAGTGATCGTCACCGCGCCCGCACCGTTTTGCGTCACTGTGCCGTCAGCGGCGATGCCGCCGTTGAGCGTCAGAAGCCCGCCATTGGTGAATGTCACCGCGCCGCCCGCAGTCGTGGTAATGGTGCTGTTTACCGTGGCCGTTCCGCCAACCGCCACCCTTAGGCCGCCGCTCCCAACCGTAATCGGGGCAGCCGCCGCAGTCAAAAACTTGTTGCCGTTTCTTACGGTCAGCCCCGACAGATTGCTTGCTGCCTGATTGAACGTGATGTTCCCGCTCGCCGTAGGTGCGGCAAGCGTCAAGGAATTGCCTCCGCCGTCGACGGATTTGAGGAAGGTGATCGATCCGCCGGCGCCAATGGCGGGTGCTGCGGTCGTATCGATCAATCGATTACCGGTCAGGAGCACCGACTGGTCGAACTGGACAATATCGGACGTCGTGACGATATCGCCATTGAGCGTCGTCGCTCCTAAGCCGTTTTGGGTTACGTTGCCGTCGGCATCTATTGGCGCGCCTATCGTGAGTGCCCCGTTGTTCGTGAGAACGACGACACCATCGCTGCCCACGGTCGTCGTGATTGTGCCGGCGCTGCCCGTGGTCATCGTGTTCGTGGCGATTTGCACGCCGCTGGCGGTATTGGCGTTGACGGCGCCGCTGAAAAGCGTGGTCCCATGTCCCGCCGTCTGCACGAAGCTCGCCGCCGTGATCCCGGCCGACTCGGTCACGTTGTTCGCGTTGGTGATTGCAATCGCTCCCAGCCGCGTGCCGCCGCCCACCGCACTGCTGAAGACGATGTTGCCGCCCGCGCCCGCGTTCAGCGTCAACGGCTCCGCCCCTGCGGTAGTGCCATCGAGCGTGCCCGTGAAGGTGATGTTTGCACCGGCTGCATTCGCACCCGTGGTGGTGTCGATCGTCAACAGGCCCGCGCCGCTCGTCTTCTTCAGCGTCACGTCGGTGCCAAAGCCCACCGCGTCGCCCGTGGTGCTGATCGTGCGGCTGGTATCGATGGTCACCGCGCCCGCACCGTTCTGCGTCACCGCCCCGTCACTGGCAATGTCGCCGTTCAGCGTCAGCAGGCCCGCGTTGGTAAATGTCACCGTGCCGCCGCCAGTCGTGGTGATCGTGTTGTTCACCGTCTGCGCATTGCCCGTCAGGCTCAC
>Ga0307377_10006661_pt1 | contig 12074 bp, 11 predicted proteins | sample TR3MG_FD_202535 | JGI IMG/M metagenome (GOLD analysis project Ga0307377, IMG submission 202535) | Soil microbial communities from Risofladan, Vaasa, Finland - TR-3 | ecosystem: Environmental > Terrestrial > Soil > Coastal area > Acid sulfate soil | place: Finland: Risofladan, Vaasa | collected...
CCAACGCCTACGTGGGCATGACCCACTCCCCCCACGCCCCCCTCACCCCCCAAGGCGCCATCGCCCGCCTCCGTAAAGCCGCCGGATCTCGCTTCGATCCGGTGCTGATTAGCGAAACCGCGTCTATGCTCCTCCAGGAAGCCGACCGGGACCGAGGCCGCACCCAATCAGTGGTGGGCGCTGGAGCCTCTGCTTGAACCCTGCGATGCTGCTGCCGGCATGTCTGTCGGTTCTGCCAGCGCGGGAACCTCCAGGAGAATATCGAGACCGTGCCGCCACGACCGACGATACGGCAGGCCGGTCCAGAACTCCGCCTCTTTCGTCGGCGCGATGAGCGCGGTGGGGGTGTCTCTGAGTGCCGCCATCAGCTCGGCCTTCTGGTTGCGGGAGAACACGGGGACTGTTCGCCGCAAGGTGAAGGCCACTGTCTCGGGGCGCGTCTCGTAGAGAACGATCCGGCTCTCCGGCATCTCCCGTTGGGCACGCTCGGCTAGATTGGCCGAACCGCCGCCGAGATAGGGCGAGAGCACGGGCAGGATGCCGATTAGAAGAGCGCCGACAGTGACGGTCTGCCCGGCTGCAAGGAATCCGATTCCGCGACGAAACCGTCCTGCATAGCCCTCGATCCCTCCCATGGCGATGACGGCGTACCCGCCCACCCAGAAGGCCGTGGGGAGCACCAGCGGCCAGGCATCGCTCAACGCTCCCACGCGCGCTCCCAGTCGGTCGCCCGCCAGGGGTAGCAGAGCGAAGACGGGGCCGAGCAGCAGTGCTCCTGCGACGGCCGCGGCCCACGGCGCTCGCCCGGCTTCGGCGAGTCGTCGGTCCAGCTCGACGCCGACGAGGATGGCCATCGCCGGGAAGAGGGGCGTGACATAGCCCGGAAGCTTGGTGCTCACGAGGGAGAACGGGATGAGGACGACGGCGATCCACACTACGAGAAGACTGCGCCAGAATGACTTCTGCTCGTCGTGCGGCTCGCGATGCCGGATGCCGGCGGGGAGGAAGACGACCCAGGGGAAGAACGAGACGGCGATGAGAGCCAGGTAGTAGAAGACAGGGCCGCCGTGGCCCTGCATGGGCTGGACCATGCGGGTGAGGTGCTCCCGAAGGAACAGAGTCGCGGCGTAGCCCTCGCCGTGTCGGACTGCCATGGCGACGAACCACGGCGCGGCGATGAGGGCGAAGGCGGCGGCGGCGAGCAGAACCGAGCCGACGGATATGCGTCGCGGGCCGCGGCGGTAGGCTACGGCATGCACAACCGCGACAGCAGGCGCGATGCCACCCGCCATTCCCTTCAGGAGCATGGCGAGGCCGACAAGTATGCCGAACGCCGCCGCCGCGAGGAGACCTCCGTGCCGCCGCCACTGGGCATAAGCCAGCAGCGCCAGTGCGATGAGACAGGTCAGCGGCATGTCCATGATGCCCATGCGCCCGATCATGATCATCTGGAGGGATGTCGCCAGGACGATGCCGGCCAGCAGGCCCGCGCGGGGCCCCCACAGCCGGGCTGTCACCCGAGCCGTGACGGCAATGGTGAGAATCGCCATGAGGGCGGCGGGGAGCCTCGCGGCGAACGGGGACACGCCGAAGGCGGAGTAGGAGAGGCCTGCCAGCCAGTAGTAGAGGGGAGGTTTCTCGAAGAAGAAGACGCCGTTCACGTAGGGCGTGATCCAGTCGCCAGCGGCGAGCATCTCCCGGGCGGCCTCGGCATAAAGCGCCTCGTCTCGCCCAAAGAGAGGAAGCCACCCGAGGCCGCCGAGGAAGAGGATGGCGGAGCCTCCGATCAGCAGGCCGAGGCGCGGGTCGCGAGGCGAGCGCGCCGGTGCCTGCGCGGGGCCTTGCGCTCGGTCCCCTTTCGCCCTGCGCCCGGCCCAGGATGTGATGATCTGCCCGACCAGCACACCGACGATGCCGCCGGCGATGACATCGGAAGGATGGTGGCCGCCGACCAGAACGCGGGCGACTCCGACGAGGGCGGCGACGGCGAGGAGCGGGAGGCGTAGGCCCGGATACCACGAGCTGATGGAGACGGCCACGGCGAAGGTCGTAGCGGTTTCCGCCGAGGGGAATGACTGGAAGTCGCTATCCCGCAGATATGCAGACCAGATCGAGGGCAAAGGGTCGGTCACCCAGGGGCGGGGGCGCGGGAAGAGCAGTTTCAGCAGGTTGACGGTCACACCCGAGACGGCGAATGAGAAGAGCGTCCAGCCTCCGGCGCGCAGGAGGCGCCGACTCCAGATGGCGCCGAGCAGGATCATCAGGAGGGCGACAGGGCCTTGAACGTAGCCGGTGCCGAGCCAACGGACGGTCGCGTGGATGAGGTCGGAGAGCTGGGAATGGTGGAGCGGCCTGACCGCCTCCATGAGGGGGGTGTCGACCGCGAAGGCGAGGGCGAGCGCCGCCGCGAGGCCGCCCCAGATGAGGGTCTGTCGTTGTCTCTTGCCAGCAGCGGCGGCGTCGTTCGGTAACTTTGGTAGCATGACGAAGCGGTCGGCTCCACAGAAACGCAGGCGTCCGGCATTATACTACGGATTCTCTTGCATTACGGTTACGACCGTAATGCAAGAGAATCTGCTGTCTGAGCCTCACGCCGTGCGCTATAGAGTTTCTTGCATTATCGGTTGCTCCTAACCATAATGCAAGACACTCTATAGAACCGGACGCCTGCCAGCAAGAGCGACTCACGCGGGAGAGCGGTAAGGCCTCAATTCTTCTCCCGTGCGAGCGCGCGGTGCGACTCCTTGAGCTGCTCGATGATGGGGATCTTCTGGGGGCACTTCTCCTCGCACTGGCCGCACTCGACACAAGCGGAGGCGTCGCCGGGGGGGTCGGCGGAGCCCAGTTCGGCGTATCGTTCCCGGGCGGCGTCGGTGAGTCCCCAGACGCGGTGGAGGTTCATGAGCCGGAAGACCTCCGGGATTTTCACGTTGTTGGGGCAGGGCATGCAGTACTCGCAGCCGGTGCAGTAGAGCTCGGAGAGCTTGCGGTTCTCCTCCAGCATGGCGGCGACCCGGCGCATCTCCTCCTCGGTCAGCTGGGCATCCAGGCTGGCGGTGGCGGCGTTTTCGTGCACCATCTGAACTGTATTCATCCCCGACAGCGCCACGCTCACGTTGGGGTTGGTGAGGACAAAGCGAAGGGCGAGATCGGGGCTGCTCATGGACTTCCCGGGCAGGACTCCCTGGAGTCTCTCCGAGGGGAAGCCGAGGCGCCCGCCGGCCAGGGGGCCCATCACGACGACGCCGAGCCCCAGGTCGTGGACGACCTCCATGCTCTTCTCGTTTCTGCGATCCAGGAGGTTGTACTGACAGGTGACGACGTCGAGATCGGGCGCGGCCTCCACGATGTCGATCATCCGCTGCGGGTCGTCGTGGAAGGAGAAGGCAAGGTGCTTGACGAGGCCCTCCTCCTTCGCCTTCCTGGCGGCCTGCATCGCCGCGCCCTTGGCGTTCACCTTCTGGAACGTCTCCCAGTCCATGCCGTGCATGTGATAGATGTCGATGCAGTCGATGTCGAGCCGTGAGAGGGATTGCTCGATGATTTGGCGGCAGTCGTCGGCGGTGAGGCTCCGCCCCCAGGGGGGATACTTCGTGGAGATGGCTTTTCCTTCGCGGCGTCCCTTGAGCGCCTTTCCGAGCGTCATCTCGCTCTCTGAGTTGCAGTAACCTACGGCCGAATCGAAGTAATTCACACCGAGATCCATGGCGCGATGCAGGACCTCGACGGCGAGGTCTTGATCGACGTGACCATCGACCATCTTGAACCGCATGGTCCCGAATCCGAGGGCCGAGACCTTCAGTCCGGTTCTCCCTAGTACGCGATACTGCATGTGCACCTCCAAAAACAGGTTGGGAACAAGACTCTTATACCCCGGAGCACGCGCGAACCTTCGCCCGCATGGCGGCCCGGATGTCGAGCCGCCGGACATCTCCCGATCGGGAAACCGATTCTAAAGGGGGCCTCTCGCTTGCCTCGCGCAAAAGGTCCTCAGCGCCACCCAGCCCAGTGTCGCCGCGCAGGAAGGTGCGGAACAAGGTCGCCCCGAAACTGCCGGCCACGGCGTTACGGTCTTCAGGGCCTTTTCCCTGGAACACGACGATGATTCAGCACGAGCAGAAGGACGGCGGAGCAGGGCTCACCCTGCGTGCGGTCGCCATAGGAATCGCCGCCTCAGTCCTGGTCGCTTTCGTGACCGCATGGGCGGAGCTGGTTGTCCAGGACATCGCTATTGGTATTCTCCAGTTTCCGCCTGCAGCCTTCGGGATGTTCGTGATCGTGATTCTCGTGAACCGGCTTGCCCGGCTGGTGCGGCCGGCGTGGGCGTTGCGGCCATCAGAGTTGGCAATCGTCTATGTCATGATGCTGCTGAGCGCCATGACGTCTTCCCGGGGCGCGCCTCCGCGTCTGCTGGGCCTGCTGACGAGCATCAACTACTACGCCAATCCGGCCAACGATTGGCATCATATCTTCTTCCCCTATGTCCCCCACCAGTTGGTGCCGTGGAATACGGATGGCGCCCCGCTGCAGCCCGTGGTGATGGCATTCTATGAGGGGTTGCACTACGGGGAGCCGATACCGTGGCAGTCGTGGGCGGGGCCGTTGGCTCGGTGGGCCGTCGTCGTCCTGTTGATCTTCGGGGCCTTCACGTGTCTGGCGACGATCTTACGAGCCCAGTGGTCGGACAACGAGCGCCTGACGTTCCCGCTCGCGCACCTTCCGATAGAGATGCTGCGGGCGGAAGAGGGCGGCCCCTTCTACCGGAACCCGCTCCTCTACATTGGAGCGGCGCTGCCGGTCTCGATCCACCTCATCAATCTATGGCACAATGTGAGCCCGAACGTCCCACAGATACCGTTGATGTGGGACTTGCAGGATTCCCTCCTCAGGGCTCCGCCTTGGAACGCGCTGAGTACGACCAGGCTCTACATCCCGCTGTCTGCGGTTGGCTTCTTCTTCTTGCTGCCGAAGGAGCTTCTCTTCAGTTTCTGGTTCTTTTACCTCTTCGCGGCGAAAGGCCATGAACTCATATTCGTGACGCTCGGGATGACACTCGAGCGACCGGGCCACGCCGACACGAGTCTGTATATGGCGAGCGCCGAGGCGGGCGGGTTCTTCGTGCTGGCGGCATACTACATCTACCTGGCTCGCCCTCTGCTGCTCGCCGCCATTCGGCGGGGAGGCGGTCACGCGGAGATGATGCCCTATCGGACCGCGTTGACGGGGCTGTTTGTCTTCGTCATTGCCGCGGCCCTCTGGTATTACCTGGTCGGCCTCTCCTTGTGGCTGGCCCTCATGGAGCTGCTCGTTTACCTCCTCGTCATCTCGATCGTGATGTCCCGGGCGACGGCCGAGGGCGGTCTGCTGATGACGGAAGTGATCTTCACCCCGCTCGACGTGTACGGGATGTTCGGCCGGCGACAGCTCCTCGGTGCGAACAACCTGACCGCGATTGTCTTCGCCACCAACCCGTTTGCCGGCGACATGCGTGGGCTCACACTCCAGGGGATGATGGACGGGCAGAGAATCGGTGATTCCGTCGGGCTGCGCCGGCGCTCACTCCTGGTCGCGCTGTGGGTCGGGATCGCGATCGCGCTGGCCTCGGGGTTTGTGATTGGACTGTGGATCTCTTACCGGCGCGGCGCGCTTCTGCTGAACCAGCACTATATCGAATGGTTCGGGACGCTGTTCTTCCAGGAACACGCGGCCTTCCTCAACGGGGAGGAGCGGTTCAACCCCGCGGCGCCTGTCTGCTTCCTTCTGGGCGGCGCGTTCACCGTCTTCTTGGCAATGATGCGCCTGCGTTTCTGGTGGTGGCCGTTCCATCCTCTGGGATTCGTGATGTGCGGGTCGTGGTCCCTGGTGGTGTATTGGTTCGCCATGCTCCTCGCCTGGCTGGCCAAGTCGGTGATCGTCCACTACGGAGGGCTGAGTGGATACACCAAGGCGCGTCCGTTCTTTCTTGGGCTCGTGTTCGGCGAGATGGGCATCGCCGTGGTGTTGACATTGCTCGACGCCCTGTGGCACATCCCCGCCCCCTTCATCCCATTCGACTGATGGCTCGCAGCGCTCGCGCGCGCGGAGCGGGAATCATCGGGCCGAAAGAACCGCCACGGCCCTCCGTCGGGGGGAGAGCTGTGGCGATCCGGAAAGCTAACCCGAGCTGCGTCTGCTACTTGACCTCGGCGGTGCCTCCGGCGTCCTCCAGCCTCTTCTTGGCGGCCTCGGCGTCCTCTTTGTTGACACCTTCCTGGACGGACTTCGGCACGCCTTCGACGAGTTCTTTGGCCTCCTTGAGTCCGAGGCTGGTCAACTCGCGGACGGCCTTGATGACCTGAATCTTCTTCTCGCCGAATCCGGTCAGGACGACGTCGAAGGTGGTCTTCTCTTCGACCTCTTCCGCAGCAACGGCCGGTCCTGCCGCGGGCGCGGCCATCGCCATCGGCGTCACGCCAAACTCGTCCTGGATCATCTTGACGAGGTCATTGAGCTCCAGGACGCTCTTCTGCTTGATTGCCTCTAGGATATCCGCATTCGACATCTCTGCCATCAGCTTTCTCCTTCTCGATGTTGAGTTCAGCAATACAGGATCGTCAGGCTTGGGCGCCGGCCGCGCCGGCTCGTTGCTCGGCCAAGGCCTGCAACGTCAGAACCAGATCCCTGGGAACCGCCTGCAGGGTCGCAGCGAGTTGGGTGAGCGGCCACTGAACCGACGCTAGCAGTCTCGCCAGCAACTCCTCTCGCGGCGGAAGCGAGGCAATCTCCACCAGTTGATCTCCGTCGACGCCCTGGCCCTCGATCCAGCCGCCCTTGAACTCAAGGTGCTCGTGGGTGCGAGCGAAGGCGCTCATGCTCTTCAGGACGGGCATTGGGTCGCCGGACACGAATGTGACTGCTATCGGCCCCTCCATGTGCTGGGCCAGCAGCGCTTCATCGCGACCCTCCAGGGCACGGAGCAAGAGGGTCTTCTTCACAACCCGCATCCGGCCGCCGGCCTCGGTGATGCCGCGGCGCAGCCCGGTGATATCTTTCACCGCAAGGCCGCGATAGCCGGAAATAATCAGGTTGTCGGCGGCATCCAGCGATTGCTGCAAGTCACCGACTATCTGCTCCTTCTCGTCTCTGCGCACTCTTCACCTCCTCTCAGAAACGCAAATTCCCCCGCCGAGGCGGGGGAATCAATCCAGCGCGCTGCTGGTTGTCCACCACGTCATTGCCTCGGCAGGCGTCCGCCGCCGGCGGACCTTAGGCTTGTAGCACCTGCTGTCTCCAGCATGTCGCGCCCGAAGGCGCTATGTTGTATATCCAGCCGATCTATCGCAACCGGCTACATCAGCGTCTCGGCGAGGGCCTGGGCCTCTGTCGGATCCACAGAGACCGAGGGGCTCATGGTGGAGCTGACCGCGATTCTGCGGATGTACTGCCCTTTGGCGGAGGCGGGTCGAGCCCTCATCACGGCGAGAACGAGAGTGCCAAGGTTCTCCTGCAGCTGCTCGACCGTATACGAAACCTTTCCGATGGGGACCTGCACGTTGGCGCCGCGGTCCATTCGGAATTGGACTCGGCCCCCTTTGAGATCCCGGACGATCTTCCCCAGGTCCTCTCCCACGGTGCCGGCCTTCGGATTGGGCATCCGCGGCCCCAGGCGCTTTCCGAGCCGCCCGACCACTCGCATCATGTCACGCGCGGCGACCAATACGTCGAAGTCCTTCCATCCACCCTCGATCTTGGCGACGAGATCCTCGGCGCCGACGAGGTCCGCCCCGGCCTCCTCGGCCGCCTGCGCCGCTTCGCCCCGGGCAAAGGCGACGACTCGCGGCGACTTCCCAGAGCCGTGCGGCAGCGTGACCATGCCTCGGACCATCTGCTCGCCCGATTTGGCGTCCACTCCCAGCCGTATCGCCAGCTCGACGGTCTCGTCGAACTTGGCGGAGGCCATCTCCTTGATCCGCCGCAGCGCCTCCTCTGGTGACGCCGACTCCTGGCGCTCCAGCGTCGCCACGGCAGCCTGATAGCGCTTTCCGTGCTTACCCATTCTCTTATCCTTCGGCCACTTCGATGCCCATGCTGCGGGCCGTGCCCGCGACGATCTTCATCGCCGCCTCGACGTCGTTTGCATTCAGGTCGCGCATCTTCGTCTCTGCGATCTCGCGCACCTGGGCGCGCGTCACGCTTCCAGCCGTCTCGCGGCCGGCCGTGCCAGACCCCTTCTCGAGCCCCGCCGCCTTTCGCAGAAGCTGCGACGCCGGCGGTGTCTTCAGCTCAAAGGTGAACGACCGATCCTCGTAGATTGTGACCTCGACCGGCACGATGGAGCCGACCTGGGAGGCCGTCGCGGCATTGTACGTCTTGATGAGCTCCATCAGGTTGATTCCGTGTGGCGCCAGCGAGGGGCCGACCGGCGGACCGGTTGTGGCCTTGCCTGCCTCTATCTGAAGCTTCACGACCGCTCGCACTTTTTTCGCCATCGCTTCCCATTCTCTCCGTCAGTTCGGCCTGCGGCCCATGGTCAGTCGAGCTTCTCGACGTCGGCGAAGTCGACCTCGACCGGGGTCTCCCGCCCGAAGATGGACACCAGGACCTTGAGCTTCTCCCGCTTCACGTCGACGTCCACGATCTTGCCGTGGATACCCTCGAACGGCTCCGAAGCGATACGAACCGTCTCCCCCTCGTCCCACGCCGCGCGCAGAGGCGGGGCATCTTCGCTCACCGTCTGGAGCAGCCGCTCGACCTCCTCCGGCTGGAGCGCGACAGGCTGCCTGTCCGGCCCGACAAAACCCGTCACGCCGGTGGTGTCCCGCACCAGATGTCGGGTGTGATCGGTCAGCTCCATCTCGACGATGACGTAGCCCGGAAAGACCTTGTGCTTGCTGACCTGGCGCCGGCCGCGCCGCGTGCCCCGCAGCTCCTCTTCCGTGGGTACCAAGATGCGTCCGACCTGGTCATTCAGCCCGGTGGAAGCTGCTCGCCGCTCGATACTCACCTTCACCTTGTCTTCGTGACCGGTGAAGGTGTGCACTACATACCAGTGTTTTGCCATAGCTCTTCGGTCGCCAGCCGGGCTACTCGAACAGAGATCGCGTGAGTGTCCAGAGCACTCGATCCCACACGAATATGAACAGGCCCACGGCGAACACAACCGCCACGACGAGGCCCGTCATCTTCACGACATCTTCGTGCGACGGCCAGATAACCTTCTGAAGCTCAAGCCACGAATCGCGGAAGAAGCTCTTGATCCTCGACCAGATTCCGACTCGGCTTCCACCGGCGCGCTGCTCTTGTGCCGCGGCTCTCACGTCTTCAGTCCTTCTCCGGGCTTCTCGAACGGCAGATGGCAGGCCCGGCGGGATTCGAACCCACAGCCTCCGGTTTTGGAGACCGGCGCTCTACCAGTTAGAGCTACGGGCCTTCGCCTCCGCGCGCGCTTCACCGGCCGCCGGCGCGCGCCGTAAGCCCTGTTTCGCGATGCTCTGTATGTTTCCGGCATGCCGGGCAGTACTTGCGCAGCCGCATACGGTCCGGGTCGTTCCGCCTGTTCTTGTAGCTCGTGTAGTTCCGGTTGCGGCAATCCGTGCACGCCCACCAGAATCCTCGATCATGGATCCGGCCTTGCCGTGCCACGTCGGAGACTCCCTTCTTTCAGCCCCGAGGGGCCAAGACAAAGCGAGCCGGCGGCCTTCCGTCTTAGCCCGCACGGCTCAGACAACCATCTACTCCGCGCCAACTGTAGCACATGGCACCCGGCGCGTCAAGCGCCATAGGCGTGCCCAACCTCTAACCCATGGACGATGAGAATAGTCGCTTCTCGCGTGTCTCCCGCTTCACTGCTCGACGTCGTAGCTCTGCTCACAGGCTCGCCTTTGACCAGTGTCGGCCGGCACGGCCTCCTCTCCGGAAAGACCATATGCGATGTCGTCGCGCCAGCACCGCCCCTAAAGACCTCTCAGCAGACGGACCGCGGCCTGGACCATGACCTCTCCCGCGGACGGAGCCAACGGCGGGATGCCGTACCAGCGAAAGGAGTCCTCCGCCTCATATCCGCCCTCGGCGAAGGCCTCCCGAGTTGGTATGTAGCACGTGCATCCGTTCGAGTACCCCAGCACCAAGGTGTCGGGGAAGGGCGACCGGGCTTCGATCTCCTGGGCGAACTCGAAGAACACCTCACCCGACAGACCGACGATGGCCAGATCGCCGATTCGGATCGCCTGGACGACGAAGGCGAGCGTTTCGTTTGTCGGGCGCCGTTCCGCCCGGTCGAGCATGTCGGCGGCGTGCCTCACCAGGGTCTCGTGCGCCCGAATCAGAGATTCGTGGGCGCCTTCTCGTTGGAGGCGCTCGTGGTCGGCCTGCGTCTGCTGCAGTTCGACGCGGGCTTGCTCGGGCGTCAGTGGATCCTGCAGCGGGAGACCTATCTGCTCCGTTCGGGCGCCGAGCGGGATCGCTACGAAGCTCTCGGCGCGTTCCAGCGATGCGGCAACGGCCCCGGCCATCTCGGAGCCGAGCCGGTCCACCTCGTCGAAGCTCGCTTCCGCATCGGGATTGATCTGGCCGCAGCATCCCTGGAGAAACATGGGAATCGAGCCCCCCTCCAGCGCCGACTCGAGCCGAGAGGCGGCGGCCCCCATCCATTCGGCTGAGATGCGTCGGTTCTCCTGGTTCAGCGCGGTGCCGTGGCAGGCGTGCTGGAACAGGACGGCCCCCGGGTTGGCTTCGCCTCGGACATCGATCACCCGCACCCGAGTGTCTACGAGCCCTTCCGGATTGCGCCCAATCGTGACCTCGCCCTCGGACGTCGTCTCCCGCCGGTTGATGCCCACGCGGACCGGGGCCTCGCCGTATCGCAATGCGGCCGGCGCCAGCCGGGCCGCGGCCGTCGCCGCGGTTTGGGCGACCCGCTCCCGGAGCGTGTTGACATAGTCCATGTTCTGCCGGCCGAGCTTTTCCAGCTTGGCCACCCCCGGGCCGGCGTGCGTGTGGCTGCAGTTGATCAATATGTGGTCGGGGGCTATGTCGGTCGACGCCGCCACGGCCTGGCGCAGCATGGTATCGACCTCGAAGTCGGTCTCCAGGAGGTCGAGCGCGACGAAACCGAGGCGCGTGCGACCGTCCTCCAGCACGAGGGCGCCGCAGAAGAGGTCATCGTGTACGCCGATGGAGGGGCCCTGGCGACGGGCGTAGCCGGCGAGGTCAACGCCGACCGGTGGCGTGATGGCGGATCGGCTCGCGCCAACCTTGATCTGGGTCATCCGAGCCTCCCTTCGCCAACAGGCGGGCGCATCACGTGATAAGCCGGTGGAGCGCCGTGATGCAGAGCGCTGTCAGCAGCAGAACAAGGCCGATGGCCGCGCCGCAGCCAGCTCCAGCTTCGGGGCGGTGGTAGGCCTCGGAGAGAGGGCGCACGGGCGTGTAAGGCGGCTGCTCCCCGCCCATCTGCACGAACTGCCCCGACAGGAGTTCCACTCTCGAGTTATCGGGCAGGTAGTGGTTGAGGAACGAGAGGAGCTGGCCTGCTGCCCGTAGCAACTCCGCCGAATCAGCCACTCCTTCACCGGCCGCCTTCAGCAATCGCTCGACGGCGGGAATGGCCTCCTCCAGCGTCCGTTTGCGGCTGCGCTCGATCTCGCCCACGCCGGCATCGAAGCGGTGCGCGTCTTCGCCGGGGCTGAGCCACTGGGCGTCCTTCAGCTTCTGCTCGGCGTTGTCGAGTGCTTGCAGCTTCTCCAGCGCGTTCGCCGTGCGCGCCGCTCGGCGCAGCTCGCTGACGGCAAGCCGCATCGTCTTGCGGAACATCCTCGTTTCGGCCCAGCGACGAAACATGATCCTCGTCCCAGGGCAAGAGTTCGACGATGGCGGCTCGTGCGCCTGTAGGCTCCGAAAGGAGCCGGGGCCCAGTTCTCGCCGGGCCCCGGTCTGTGTAGATCTATCAGGTTCCCGAACGGGTCGCGCCCTACTCCACGACCTTGGCGACGACGCCGGCGCCCACGGTGCGGCCGCCTTCCCGGATGGCGAAGCGCAGCCCTTCTTCCATGGCGATGGGCTGGATGAGCGCCACCTGCATCGTCACGTTGTCCCCG
>Ga0307377_10006663_pt1 | contig 12071 bp, 11 predicted proteins | sample TR3MG_FD_202535 | JGI IMG/M metagenome (GOLD analysis project Ga0307377, IMG submission 202535) | Soil microbial communities from Risofladan, Vaasa, Finland - TR-3 | ecosystem: Environmental > Terrestrial > Soil > Coastal area > Acid sulfate soil | place: Finland: Risofladan, Vaasa | collected...
ATCGGTGAGTCCGCACGACAGCCTCGGTTCCAACCTGATCGTGCAAACGATGGCGAACAAGGTCATGCGCGTGCTGCCTCTGGAAAACGAGGAGCTGAACGAATGCTGGCTGTCGGATCGCGACCGCTTTGCCTACGAGGGGCTGAATTCCGCCGATCGCCTGACGCAGCCCATGCTCAAGATAGAAGGCAGGTGGCAGGAAGTGGACTGGCAACAGGCGCTGGCCGCGGTGGCGAAGGGCCTGAAAAATGTCCGCGAGCAGCATGGCCCGCAGGCGCTGGGCGCATTGGCCGCGCCGCACTCCACGCTGGAAGAACTGTCCCTGCTGGGCAAGTTGATGCGCGGCATCGGCAGCGAGAACGTCGACTTTCGCCTGCGCCAGGCGGATTTTTCCGCCGACGGCAAACAAGCCGGCGCACCCTGGCTGGGCATAAAAATCGCCGACATCGGCGGCCTCGATAGCGTACTGGTCGTCGGCTCCTTCCTGCGCAAGGACCATCCGCTTATCGCCAACCGACTGCGCCAGGCGGCCAAGCGCGGCAAGCAAGTCAACCTCATCCACGCCACCGATGACGATCTGCTGCTGAACCTCGCCAATAAGCTGATCGTGCCGCCGCAGCAGCTGCCTGATGCGCTGGCGCAAGTGGTGAAGGCGGTGGCCGAGGCGAAACAGCAGCCCGTGCCCGCCGCGCTAGCGGACGTCAAAGTCGGCGAGAACGCTAAGAACATCGCCGCCAGCCTCGTGGCGGGCGCGAAAGCCGGTATTTTCCTCGGCAATCTGGCCGCGCAGCACCCGCGGGCGGCGCAGTTGCGCCTGCTGGCGCAGGAACTGGCCGGGTTACTGGGCGCGAGCTTCGGTTATTTCGGCGAGGCCGCCAACAGCGTGGGCGGCTACCTGGCCCAGGCCGTGCCGGGCGCTGGCGGGCTGAATGGCGCGGCCATGCTGGTGGAACCGCGCAAAGCCTATCTGTTGTTGAATGCCGAGCCCGAGCTCGACTGCAACGATCCGCATACCGCAATGAAGGCGATGGACGCGGCGGAATTCGTGATTTCCCTATCGCCGTACAAGGGCTATGCGCTCGATTACGCCAGCGTGTTGCTGCCGATCGCGCCTTTCACCGAAACCTCCGGCAGCTTCGTCAACGCCGAGGGCCGGCTGCAGAGTTTCAACGGCGTGGTCAGACCACTGGGCGAGGCGCGTCCGGCGTGGAAAGTGCTGCGCGTGCTCGGCAACCTGCTCGACCTTGCCGGTTTCGATTACGACACCAGTGAACAAGTCCGCGACGAAATCGGCAAGCCCGATCAGCTCGCAGCCAGGCTCGACAACCGGTTGAGCGGGTTGGCGTTGCAGGCCCCGGCCGTGTCCGCAGGCCTCCAAAGAGTGGCCGACGTCCCCATTTACTCCAGCGACGCCATCGTGCGCCGCGCGGCCTCGCTGCAGCAGACACACGACGCGGCGCCGCCGCGCGCCTGGATGAATGCGGCGCTGCTGTCCCGCCTCGGGCTGAAGGAAGGGCAGGCGGTGACGGTGCGTCAGGGCGAAGGCGCGGCCGCGGTGAACGCTGCGCAGGATGACAGCCTGCCGCAGGATTGCGTACGCCTCTCCGCCGCGCATACGGCGACGAGCAAACTCGGCCCGATGTGCGGCGAAGTCAGTGTGGAGCCGCGGCGATGATGCACCTGTACGCCAACGTGATCGCCGCCGGCCTGGCTTATGCGCAAGCCTGGTTCGGTCCCGTGCTGGGCGCGGCGATTTTTACCCTGGTAAAGCTTGTGGTGCTGATCATGCTCATCGTCGCGCCGCTGCTGGGCGCCGTGGCCTACCTGACGCTGCTCGAGCGCAAGGTGATCGGCTACATGCAGGCGCGCATCGGCCCCAACCGCGTCGGCCCCTACGGCCTGTTGCAGCCTATTGCCGATGGCGTCAAGCTGGTGTTCAAGGAAATCCTCATCCCGTCCGGAGCCGACAAAGTCCTGTTCGTGCTCGCGCCGGTAATCACCCTGACCGTGGCGATGGCCGCCTGGGCGGTGGTACCGTTCAGCCCGGAGGTCGTGCTGGCCAACGTCAATGCGGGGCTGCTCTACGTAATGGCGATCACCTCGATGGGCGTGTACGGCATCATTGTCGGCGGCTGGGCGTCGAATTCTAAATACGCCTTCCTTGGCGCAATGCGCGCGGCGGCGCAGATCGTGTCCTACGAGATCGCGATGGGTTTTGCGCTGGTGTGCGTGCTGCTGGTGTCGCACAGCCTCAACCTCACCGATATCGTCAACGGTCAGGCGAAAGGTTATTTCGCCAGCCTCGGTCTCAACTTCCTTTCCTGGAACTGGCTGCCGCTCGCGCCCATGCTGCTGGTGTATTTCATTTCCGGCGTGGCGGAGACCCAGCGCGCGCCGTTCGACCTGGCCGAGGGCGAATCGGAGATCGTCGGCTTTCACGTCGAATATTCCGGCATGCTGTTCGGCGTGTTCTCCATGGGCGAGTACGCCAACATGATCCTGGTGGCCACGCTCACCACCATCATGTTCTTCGGCGGCTGGGCCGCGCCGCTGGATTCCGCCGTGTTCAATGCCATCCCCGGGTTCTTCTGGCTGCTGGGCAAGGTGGTTTGCGTGCTGTTTCTGTTCCTGTGGTTTCGCGCGACGTTCCCGCGCTATCGCTATGACCAGATCATGCGCCTCGGCTGGAAAGTGTTCATCCCGCTGACCATCGTGTGGCTGGTGCTGATCGCCGCATGGATGCAAACGCCGTTCTCGATATGGAGATAGGCGCATGAGCTTACGAGCAGGGGCCCCGCGAAGCGGGGATGCGAGCAGGGCGAATGCGGCCAACCGCCGACTCGTTGCGCGTCTGCTGGCACGTTGGTTCGGAGGCGGTGGCCATGATTGAGAAAATCCGCAAATTCTTCAAGACCTTCCTGCTATTCGAGCTGTTGCAGGGTCTCGCGGTGACCGGGCGCTACATGTTCGCGCGCAAGATCACGGTGCAGTATCCGGAAGAGCACACGCCGCAGTCCGGGCGCTTTCGCGGCCTGCACGCGCTGCGCCGCTATCCCAACGGCGAGGAGCGCTGCATCGCATGCAAGCTGTGTGAGGCGGTATGCCCGGCCCTGGCGATCACCATAGAGTCGGAGCAGCGCGCCGACGGCACGCGCCGCACCACGCGCTACGACATCGACCTGAACAAATGCATTTTCTGCGGTTTCTGCGAGGAGTCCTGCCCGGTCGATTCCATCGTCGAGACGCGCATCCTCGAATACCACGGAGAGAAGCGCAGCGATCTGCATTACACCAAGGAGATGCTGCTCGCGGTGGGCGACCGCTACGAAGCCGAGATCGCCAAGGACCGTGCCAGCGACGCGGCGTTCAGGTGATGAAGCCATGAATATCGAAGGCATACTTTTCTACTTTTTCGCGGCAATCCTGCTGCTGGCGGCACTGCGCGTCATTACCGCCCGCAATCCGGTGCACGCAGCCCTGTACCTGGTGCTCGCATTTTTCACCGCCGCGGCGATCTGGATGCTTCTGCAGGCCGAATTCCTGGCGATCGTGCTGGTGCTGGTCTACGTCGGTGCAGTGATGGTGCTGTTCCTGTTCGTGGTGATGATGCTCGACATCAACCTCGACCGCCTGCGCGAGGGCTTCTGGAGCTATTTGCCGCTCGGCGCCACGGTAGGCGCCCTGATGGCGGTCGAGATGGTGATGGTGCTGGGCGGAAAATACTTCAGCGCGCAGCACCTGCCCAATCCGCCCGATGCGAGCGCGGCCTACAGCAACACCAAGGAGCTGGGGCAGATCCTGTACACACATTACGTCTATCCGTTCGAACTGGCCGCGGTGATCCTGCTCGTGGCCATCGTTGCGGCGATCGCGCTAACGCTGCGCGGGCGCAAGGACAGCAAACACCAGGATCCGTCCAAGCAGGTCGGGGTCAAGCGCGCAGACCGCGTGCGCCTTGTTTCGATGGCGTCCGAGAAAAAGGAAAGCTGATCGTGTCGCATTTTTCGCTGCCCGTGCTGTCGCTGTCGCACTTCCTGATACTGGGTGCGCTGCTGTTCGCCATCAGCATCGTGGGCATATTCCTCAACCGCAAGAACGTCATCATTCTGCTGATGGCGATCGAGCTGATGCTGCTGGCGGTGAACATGAACTTCATCGCCTTCTCGCACTACCTGCACGACATTTCCGGGCAGGTGTTCGTGTTTTTCATCCTGACCGTGGCGGCGGCCGAATCGGCCATAGGCCTTGCGATCCTGGTGGTGCTGTTCCGCAATCTGAACACCATCAACGTCGACGACATGAACAAGTTGAAGGGCTAAAGGAAGGCAATGGACATCGCGCAGCGGACGGGGGACAGGGGACTGCAGGGGCCGCGCCTGCCCCGCGCTACGCATTCATTACCCGGCACAACGCTATGACTTCGATGCAACAACTCTATCTGCTGGTGCCGCTGGCGCCGCTTGCCGGCGCCCTGATCGCCGGCCTGGGCGGCCGCGCCGTCGGCCGCGCCGGCGCCCACTGGGCGGCGATCCTCGGCGTGGCGGTCGCGTTCCTCGCTTCGGTGGCGATATTCATAGACGTCATGCACGGCAACGTCTTCAACGGCAGCGTCTACACCTGGCTGACCGCGGGTGGGACGCACTTCGAGATCGGCTTTCTGATCGACCGGCTGACGGTATTCATGATGGTGGTGGTCACTTTTGTCTCGCTCATGGTGCACATCTACACCATAGGCTACATGGCGGACGATCCGGGCTACCAGCGTTTCTTTTCCTATACCGCTTTGTTCACCTTCTCCATGCTGATGCTGGTGATGGCCAACAATTTCCTGCAGCTGTTCTTCGGCTGGGAGGCGGTGGGTCTGGTGTCCTACCTGCTGATCGGCTTCTGGTACACCCGGCCGACGGCGATCTACGCCAATCTCAAGGCGTTCCTGGTGAACCGTGTCGGCGACTTCGGCTTCCTCATCGGCATCGGCCTGATACTGGCCCATTTCGGCACGCTCGATTACGCCAGCGTGTTCGCCCAGGCGCCGGGCATCGCCAAGACCACCATCGAGATCATCCCGGGCGCGCCCTGGCTGCTCATATCGGTCATCTGCATTTGCCTCTTTATCGGCGCCATGGGTAAATCGGCGCAGGTTCCGCTGCACGTCTGGCTGCCCGATTCGATGGAAGGCCCGACGCCGATCTCGGCCTTGATCCACGCGGCGACGATGGTGACGGCCGGCATATTCATGGTGTCACGCATGTCGCCGCTATTCGAAATGTCCGATGCGGCGCGTTCCTTCGTGCTTGTGATCGGCGGCATCACCGCCTTCTTCATGGCGCTGGTCGCCGTGATCCAGTACGACATCAAGCGCGTGATCGCCTATTCCACGCTGTCGCAACTGGGCTACATGACCGTGGCACTCGGCGCCTCCGCCTATTCGGTCGGCATGTTCCACCTCATGACCCATGCGTTCTTCAAGGCCTTGCTTTTCTTGGGCGCGGGCTCGGTGATCATCGCGATGCACCACGAGCAGGACATGCGCAAGATGGGCGGGCTGCGCAAATACATGCCGATCACCTACTTAACCATGATGATCGGCGCCCTCGCCAACGCCGGGCTGCCGCCGTTCGCCGGGTTTTTCTCCAAGGATTCGATCCTGGAAGCGGTGCATCTGTCGCACACGCCGGGCGCCGGCTTCGCCTATTTGATGGTCCTCGCAGGCGTGTTCGTGGGCGGGCTGTATACCTTCCGCCTGATGTTCTATACGTTCCACGGCGAGGAGCGCTTCCGCACGCAGGCGGCGCATGGTCACGACGCCGGCCACGGGGACGAACACGGCCATGGGGACGAACATGCTCACGCGCATGAGCCCCACGAGACGCCCGCGGTGGTGACCGTGCCGCTCATCCTGCTAGCCATTCCGTCGATCGTTGCGGGCTGGACCATAGGCAGCGTGCTCTACGGCGGCTATTTCGGCTCCGCCATCTACATTTCTCCCGAGCACGAGGGGCTGGCCGAGATGGCGCACGATTATCACGGCGTGATCGCCATGATGCTGCACAGCCTGACGAGCCTGCCGTTATGGCTCGCGCTCGCCGGCGCGGCGACGGCCTGGTACCTGTATATCGTCAATCCGGCGCTTCCCGGTGTGCTGAGGCAGAAAGCCGGGTTCCTGACCACCATCCTGGAGGAGAAGTACGGCTTCGACCGCTTCAACGACTGGTTCTTCGCCGGCGGCGCGCGTGGCCTCGGCCGCGGGCTGTGGAAAATCGGCGACGTCGCCATCATCGACGGTTTCATGGTCAACGGCACGGCGCGCGTGGTCGGCTGGATCTCGCGGCTGGTGCGCCTGTTCCAGTCCGGCTATATCTATCATTATGCTTTCACCATGATCATCGGCGTATTCGTGCTGCTGACGCTGTGGTTCGGGCAGTCGTAGAGGACGAGCGATGACTTCGGCTCCCTGGCTCAGCCTTACCATCTGGATCCCCATCGCGTTCGGCGTCGCGGTGCTCGCGTTCAACGACCGCCATGCCGCGGCGGTGCGCTGGATCGCGCTGGTCGGCGCAGTGCTCGGCCTGGCGGTGAGCCTGCCGCTCTACACCGGTTTCAACACGCAGACGAGCGCGATGCAATTCGTCGAACTTTCGCCTTGGATCCCGCGCTTCAATATCAACTACAACCTCGGCGTGGACGGCATTTCGGTGCTGTTCGTCCTGCTGAACAGCTTCATCACCGTACTGGTGGTGATCGCGGGCTGGGAATCGATCCAGAAGAAGGTGGCGCAGTACATGGCGGCCTTCCTCATCATGTCGGGCCTGTTGAACGGCGTGTTCGCGGCCACGGACGCAATGCTGTTCTACGTGTTCTTCGAGGCGACGCTGATCCCGATGTACCTGGTGATCGGCATCTGGGGCGGGCCCAACCGCGTCTACGCCGCGGTCAAGTTCTTCCTCTATACCCTGCTCGGGTCGCTGCTGATGCTGGTCGCCTTTCTGTACCTGTATAACAAGTCGGGCGGCAGTTTCTCCATTCTGGCATGGCACAATCTGCCGCTCGAGATGACGCCGCAGATCCTGCTGTTCTTCGCCTTCTTCCTCGCGTTCGCGGTGAAAGTGCCGATGTGGCCGGTGCACACCTGGCTGCCCGATGCGCACGTCGAGGCGCCCACCGGCGGCTCCGCGGTGCTGGCGGCGATACTGCTCAAGCTCGGCGCCTATGGATTCATCCGCTTTTCCCTGCCGATACTGCCCGACGCGAGCCATGCGCTCGCCGGTTTCATGGTCACGCTGTCGCTGATCGCGGTGGTCTACATCGGCCTGGTGGCGCTGGTGCAGACCGACATGAAAAAGCTGATCGCCTATTCCTCGATCGCGCACATGGGATTCGTCACCCTCGGATTCTTCATCTTCAACGCTTACGGCGTTGAAGGCGCCCTGGTGCAGATGGTGTCGCACGGTTTCGTTTCCGCCGCCATGTTCCTGTGCGTGGGGGTAATGTACGACCGCATGCACAGCCGCAACATCGCCGACTACGGCGGCGTGGTTAACACCATGCCCAAGTTCGCCGCGCTGATGATGCTGTTTGCCATGGCCAACGCCGGCCTTCCGGCCACCAGCGGCTTCGTCGGCGAGTTCATGGTGATCATGGGGGCCGTGAAACACAACTTCTGGATCGGTTTTATCGCCGCGACCACACTTATTTGGGGCGCGGCCTACACGCTGTGGATGTACAAGCGGGTCATTTTCGGAGCTGTGGCCAACGATCGCGTGGCCGCATTGAAGGACATCGGCGCGCGCGAATTCCTGGTGCTGGTGCTGCTCGCGATCGTCGTGCTCGGTGTGGGCTTGTATCCGCTGCCTCTTACCGAAGTGATGCACGCCTCGGTCAACGCCCTGCTGCAGCACGTCGCGGTGAGCAAGCTCTGAGGCCCTACAACCCATGAATTTCCCCATGCCCAATCTGCTGCCTGCGTATCCCGAGATCTTCCTGCTGATCATGGTCTCGGTCATTCTGGTGGTGGACCTGTTTCTGCCGGAGCGCCTGCGCTTCGTAACTTATTCGCTGACGCAGCTAACGCTGCTCGGCTGCGCAGTGCTCACGCTCGACGTCGTCGTACTTACCCATGGCGTGGCCACCCATACCTTCAGCAATATGTTCGTCGCCGACCTGATGGGCCATGCGCTCAAGCTCGGCGCCTATATCGCCCTGTTCACGACGCTGGTCTATTCCCGCACCTACCTCACGGACCGCGGCTTGTGGAAGGGCGAGTTCTTCGCGCTGCTGCTGTTCGCGCTGATGGGCATCATGGTGATGATCTCGGCCAACCACTTCCTCACGCTGTATCTCGGCCTGGAACTGCTATCGCTGTCGCTCTACGCCATGGTGGCGCTGGACCGCGACTCGGCGCGCTCGACCGAGGCGGCGATGAAATATTTCGTGCTGGGCGCGCTCGCTTCCGGCCTCCTGCTCTACGGCATGTCCATGATCTACGGCGCCACCGGCACGCTGGATATCTCCCAGGTGGCGAAGGCGATCGCCACGACCAATCCCAACAAGATCGTGCTGACTTTCGGCCTCGTGTTCCTGGTTTCGGGGATGGCATTCAAGCTGGGCGTGGTGCCGTTTCATATGTGGATCCCCGATGTGTACGAGGGTGCGCCTACGGCGATGACCCTGATCATCGGTTCGGCGCCCAAGCTGGCGGCATTCGCGATGGCGATGCGCCTGCTGGTCATGGGGCTACTCGACCTCGCGGTGGACTGGCAGCAAATGCTGGTGATCATGGCGGTGTTGTCCATGGCGCTTGGAAACCTCGCCGCAATCGCGCAGACCAACATCAAGCGCATGCTCGCCTATTCGACCATATCGCACATGGGTTTCGTGCTCCTGGGCCTGCTCGCCGGCGTGGTCAACGGCAATTTGCTCAATGCCGCGGACGCCTACAGCGCCGCCATGTTCTATGTCGTGGTTTATGTGCTCACCACACTGGGCACTTTCGGCGTGGTGATGCTCCTGTCGCGCTCCGGCTTCGAAGCCGAGAATCTGGACGATTTCAAGGGGCTGAATGCGCGCAATCCGTGGTACGCCTTCATCATGCTGCTGCTGATGTTCTCGCTCGCGGGGGTTCCTCCCACGGTGGGCTTCTACGCCAAGCTGTCGGTGTTGCAGCCGCTGCTGTCGGCGGACATGACCTGGCTGGCGGTGGTGGCGGTGCTGTTCTCGCTCATCGGCGCGTTCTACTATCTGCGCATCGTCAAGCTGATGTACTTCGACGAGCCGACCGATACCTCGCCGATAAGGCCCCGCCTGGACATGAGCGTACTGCTCTCGATCAACGGCCTGGCGGTGCTTGCGCTGGGCGTCATGCCGCAGTCGCTGATGGCGCTGTGTTACTCTTCCATTAAAGCGCTGTGAACCCGGGCGCGGGCCGCTTCCTGCCGCTCGCCGCATTCACCGCCGCTGCTCCGGCCATTGCGGCCTGTCGCATACCGTTCACCAACGCCGCGAGGCGCAGGCAATGACGTTCATTCAGCGCCTCAGGCAAGCCTGGGAGCAGCAGCAGACGCTGCTGTGCGTCGGCCTGGACCCCGATCCTGCACGCCTGCCCAAACAGCTCAGCGCTTTCGCGCATCCGATTTTCGAGTTCGGCCGCTCGATCGTCGACGCCACCGCCGATCTGGTGTGCGCGTTCAAGCCGCAGATCGCCTACTACGCGGCCGCGCGCGCCGAAGACCAGCTCGAAATGACCATTGCGCACATCCGCCGGCACCATCCTTCGATACCGGTGATTCTGGACGCCAAGCGTGGGGACATAGGCAGCACGGCCGCGATGTACGCAAGGGAGGCGTTCGTGCGCTACCAGGCCGACGCGGTGACGGTGAACCCGTATCTGGGATTCGATTCGCTGCAGCCGTTCCTCGATTACGCGGACAAAGGTGTAATCGTGCTGTGCCGCACCTCCAATCCCGGCGCGCAGGATGTGCAGGATCTCGAGAGCGGAGGCAGGAAGCTCTATGAAATCATCGCCGAAAAAGCGGCGCGCGACTGGAACGCGAATGCCAACGTGTTGCTGGTCGTGGGCGCGACCTATCCGGACGAGCTGGGCGAGATCCGCGCCATCGTCGGCGACATGCCGATTCTGGTGCCCGGTGTAGGCGCGCAGGGCGGGGATGTGGCCGCCGTGCTGGCGAACGGCGCGAACGCGGATGGCACCGGCCTCATCATCAGCAGCTCGCGCGCGGTGCTCTACGCGGCCAGCGGCAGCGATTACGCTCAGGCAGCACGCGCGGCCGCGCTGCAGCTGCGCGACGAAATCAACCTCTGCCGCAAATTCAAGAGCGCCTGACGGAATTGTCGTCAGGCGGCGAACTTAGGGGAGCACGAGGGGGCAAAGGAAGGGGCGGGACCCTTCCTTTCCCGCACGGTCCCCTCGTATCGTATAGGATATCAACATGAAGCACGCCGACCTGACCGAGCACGAAACCGCCAGCGAAACCGTGTTCCAGGGCAAGCTGCTGCAGGTCAAATGCGATACGGTCCGGCTGCCCGACGGCAAGTCTGCGACGCGCGAGTACGTCGAGCACAACGGCGCGGTCATGATCATCCCGGTGCTCGCCTCGGGCGAACTGGTGATGGAACGGCAGTACCGCTACGTCATGCGCCGGCATTGCATCGAGTTTCCCGCGGGTAAAATCGATCCGGGCGAGGAGCCGCTCGGGACGGCGCGGCGCGAGCTGCTGGAGGAGACCGGCTATGTCGCCGGCGAATGGACCTATCTCACCACGATTCACCCCACTGTCGCCTATTCCACCGAGCGCATCCTGGTGTATCTCGCGCGCGGCCTGGAGCACCGCGGCGGCAAACTGGACGACGGCGAATTTCTCGAAGTGCTCAAGCTGTCGCCGTCGGCGCTGCTCGAACTGGTGCGCTCAGGCGAAGTCACTGATGTGAAGACGGTCATGGGCGCCTTGTGGATGGAAAAGCTGTTGCGCGGCGAGTGGGTGGCCGGGCCGCCTTTGCCTTAGAGTAACAAAGCGAGGGGATACTTCCCCTCGTGCTCCCCTATATCGGCCGTAACGAGAAAGCTTTTGTTATGGGTTCTTAGTCAGCGGACGGGGTACCAAGCATGAACTGCATCATGACGGCCTGGCACGAGCACGAAGCCGAATTGCGCGGCTGGCTGCGCCGCCGGATGGCCAATTCCGTCGATGCCGAAGATCTGCTGCAGGACGTATTTATCAAGGCGATGCGGCAAGGCGAGCGCTTCTGCGCGATCGTCGACGCGAGGGCCTGGTTGTACGAAGTGGCGCGCAACGCGCTTGCCGACCGCCTGCGCCTTGCGCGCGCCACGGTCGAACTGCCCGAGGACCTGCACGCCGAAGCCGAAGAGGCGGCTGCGGTCGACAGCCTGGCGGTGTGTCTGCCACGCGTGCTCTCCGAACTGAATCCGGAGGACCGCGAGGCCATCACCCTGTGCGACCTGGAAGGGCTGCCGCAGGAAGAATACGCGCGCCGCAAGGGGCTGAGCCTGCCGGGAGCGAAGTCGCGCGTGCAGCGCGCGCGCAAGCGGCTGCGCGAGCGGCTCACGCAAGCCTGTCAGGTGCGCCTGGACGCGGCCGGACAAGTGAGCGATTTCGTGCCGCGCCCGCCGCTTCCCTGAGTTTAGTCCGCCGAAAGCGTAGCGATAATCGGGCATGCGCGCGGGCGCTTGCCGTCGACGCATTCGGCGATCAGACCCCTGAGCAGCCGGCGCATGCGGCTCAGACCGGCAATGCGCGCATCGATCAGCGCGAGCTTGTGCTCGGCGAGCAAGCGCGTCTCGCGGCAACTTTGGCCGTCTTCCAGCAGCAATAGCTCCTTGATCTCTTCCAGCGTGAAGCCGAGCTGTTGCGCGCGCTTGATGAAGTGCACCCGCTTCGCGGCCGAAACGGCGTAGCGCCGATGTCCGCCGAGGGGCTTGGACGGTTCCTCAAGCAGGCCCCGCCGCTGGTAGTAGCGTATGGTTTCGACGTTCACCTCCGCCGCGCTGGCGAGATTGCCGATGCTCAGTTGTCCGTTCACCCTCATTCCTCCTTGAT
>Ga0307377_10006665_pt1 | contig 12071 bp, 24 predicted proteins | sample TR3MG_FD_202535 | JGI IMG/M metagenome (GOLD analysis project Ga0307377, IMG submission 202535) | Soil microbial communities from Risofladan, Vaasa, Finland - TR-3 | ecosystem: Environmental > Terrestrial > Soil > Coastal area > Acid sulfate soil | place: Finland: Risofladan, Vaasa | collected...
CAGATGAGGTTGATATTGATGAGCATTTATCTATTTTTAATACTTTTTTGCCTAACTTTGCTTATGACTTTTATCTGCGTGATGAAATAAACGGTAAAGACTTTTTAACTGAGCAGATATATAATCCAATGAGCGCGTTTAGCTTGCCTCGTAAGTCGCAAGCATCAATGGGCATACACGTGCCGCCGTTACCAGGGCAAGGAATAAAACAATTAAATTTAGATAATATTATTGATCCGTCTAAGGTCCAGATAAGTCGAAGCACTACTAGGAATATAACCAACACTATTGTTTATAAATTTGATGAGGACGCTTTAGAGGCTGATAAATTTATAAATAATACTTTAAATATAAACCAAACTGCTACGGATCAGGTCGGTGTTGGCAGAAAAGCTATCGTAATTGAATCCAAAGGAATGCGCGAGGTTGATTCGGCCAGTATTTTAGCCAATGCAGCAGCCTCAAGACGGCTTAAAAAATACGCGTTTGGAGCCGAGTTTTTAAATGGCGTTAACTTAAAGTTTTCAGAAGGTTATCAAATAGAGGTTGGCGACAAAGTCCTGCTAGATTTTAGCGCATTAAAACTCACTGATATAAAAACAGGCACGCGGTCAGGTAAATCTAGAATAATGGAAGTCGTTAATAAAAGGTTAGGCTTTAAAAAAGGAATGATAACATTAGATTTAGTTGATACTAATTTCGATAATGACTCTAGGTTCGGCCTACTTGCCCCAGCTAGTAAGATTAAGAGTGCTGCAAGTGGAACGGAGTGGATTATTAAATCTAGTTTTGCATCAAGATTTGGCATAAATGAATTTCAGAAATGGGAAAACTTTATAGGTGCACAGGTTAGGATAGTTTCGCCTGATTATGTGACAAGGGACGGCAACGCTACACTTAAGTCTATAGTTGGTAATACAATAACTGTTGAATCGACGGTTGGATTTACGCCATTAGTTGATGATTTAATGCTTTATTCTAGATATAGTAATCAGATTAAAGAAGAGGTTAAATTAATTTATGTGCATTTATCAGACGGGGTTTTAGACTTCGCAGATGGCGGCAAATTTTACGGATTGTTTTAGGGGGCTTTAATGGCTGAAATTACAGGAAACGCAGATAAAATATTAGTTGAGGAAACGGACTTTGAGTCACCAACAAGTGAGGCTTTGTTACAAAAAATTGGTGCAAATATTAATTATTTTATAGATAACTTAGGTTTTCAAAATAGTTCTACATTTACATCAAGCAGTAATTTTAATGTTCCAGAGGCTACAACACAGGCGCTAATATTTGCTTATGGTGGCGGCGGCGGTGGCGGCGGTAATGCTACTGGCGGAAGTCGTGACGGGCAAGGCGGAACTGGAGGCTCAACATTATGGGCAGACCCAACAAACGGCACGCTCACTTTTAGAGGAGCGCATGGCGGCGGCCCTGCAGCTATAACTGGCCCGGAAACAGTTAGGCGAACTAGCCCTGCTGCAATTCAGGGTCACGGTGGTTTTTCAAACGGCGGAGCTTTCGGCGGGTTCGGCGCAGATAATGCTGGCCAATTATTTGCTGCAAATGGCGCTCATTACGAGGGCTTTAGCGGCGGCGCTGGGGGTTCTGGTATTGGTACTAGTGCTGGCGGCGGCGGCGGAGCTGGCGCAGGTGGAAATGGTGCAGCCGGTGCAAACGGCGGTGCGGCAAGTGCCGGTTCTAGCGCAGCGGCAAATACGGGCGCTGGCGGCGGCGGCGCTTCAAGCTTAACTGCTTACGGTGCTGGCGGCGGTGCGGGTGCCCCGTTATTTGTTATGTTAGTTGATGTTACGGCTTTAGATGTAATACCTGTTACTATTGGCGCAGGCGGTGCCGGTGGTTTCCCCACATTAGGTGCGGGAGCGGTCGCTGGCGGTGCCGGTGGTTCAGGAAAGCTCACAGTTTGGTATTAAATGTCAAAAAATAATTTCAAAAAAGGCGTATGGAACGCCTTAACAGCTAACCACGCTAGACAATTAAAAACCCCTGTTAAAAAACGGGGTAAGAATAAAAAACCAGAAAAAGATGTTGAGCGGTCATGCATGGCTTGGATGCGTGAGAATGGTTTTTCAATGAACGTAGTTGAGGCTAAGGCTGTTTATAGCCACTCTGCTGGCAGATATGTAAGCGGCCAAACAGATGCTGGCTTTAGTGATTCAGCAGGTGTATGTAGTGACGGCATAGGCGCATTTGTAGAGTTTAAATCAAAAGGTAGACTGTCAACATTAAGTGAAATTCAAAGAGAGTTTTTAAAAGAAAAGATATTTAAAGGTGCTTTTGGCGTAGCGGTTGATAGCGCAGAATACCTGGCAGAATTACATGCCGGTTGGAGAAAAGCCAAGCGTGGTGGTTTAGACGCTGGCATTACATACCTATTCAATATGCTACCTAAAAAGAAAAAAGAACATGATGAAGGCTCACTTTTTGGCTAGGGGTAAAAAAACCTATTTGTTTTAAGCCTTGGTTTTTTTGTATCTATATGAACCCAGTCAGAATATGGCTTGTTTTCCATTCTAATATCAAGCCTATCTAGAAACGGCAGCAGCATTTGCCGAACTCTGTCTGCAGTATAGCCAGCTACTTGAAAATCAAGCGCTCTGCCTTTAATATGCATTGATTCTTTTGAACCGCCTATTAATCTATTATATTTTAATGGTCTAATTGCAGATGTTATTTTTATAGGTCTGCCAAAGTGTTTCCTAATCCAGTCGAGTTTGCTGGCAACAAGTGCTAAATTAATAGCTATTTCATCCGTTGGATAAATATGTACTCCCCACTGGGGGCATAGCAAGACCTCTTTCCATTTAAAATGATCACAATATGGTATTTTATCCTCTAAAACTAGATGCGGTAACATTTTTATCCCCCCCCTAAATAGGTACAACTGTACCCTTATTGAGTATGTGTCATTTCGCCTATTTTTCTAAGTATTACTTTAGGTTTATTAGTTTTATTAAACCTACTCAGCAAAGTATCAGTCCATTTATTACCCTGTGCGGTGGTGATACCTAGATCATTTAAGTGCTTAGCTATTTTTTTAAGTGTGTAGCCCTTAGCCCTCATTACGTTTATTTCATTAGCTATTTGATTCATTTATCCCCTCTATATTATTTACCCGATGGACTGCCATTTTTGTCTGTAACCTTATCTAACCATTCAGCCTGTTTTTCTGTAACCAATATTGAGCCCCGCTTACCCCCAGAATCTTTTGGCCACCATACCAACTCAGGAAGTTTAACTTCTGGAACGGGCTTAGCTGGCTTCATTGGATACTTACTTTTTTTCAATCTACACTTCCGTTTTTGTGCAAAGCCTGCTCTGCAATTTTACCGTTGTCTTTGGCATAAGGGGTATCATAAAAGTCTACAATATATGCCCTATCAAAATACTTTTCTGTAAATTCAGGTGCACTAATTAAGCAGGCCGATCTATTTTCTTTATCCGCATAAAATCTTAAGGCATCACGCAGCTTCATTACTTCTATTTTTAAGTTATCAATTTCTGCTAAATACTCTAATGTAGGCATATAATTATTTCCTTATCAGTTACCGTTTTTGTCAATCCATCCCATGTACTCGTCTAATGACATATTATGAAATTCTCTATCATCTAATGGACCAGTTACATAAATGAAGCTAGGTATAGTCATTTCAACCGAGCTTATCCAAGGGTTACCATCTTTAAACAAATGATGACAATCTATCGGCACCACAACTGAATTTGCTCCCTTATGCTTACCGTTAGTAGCGTCTTGCAGAGCATTTAAAACGGCCTCACCAATTATTTTTATAATTTCTTCTCTAGTCATAAATCTCCAACAACCTTATTAGGTCTTCTTGTAATAAGTTCATTAATCACCTCGTTATTTGTCAAGACTCAAAGCCTCTTTAGTTCTAGCTATACAGTCCATTAAAACAAAAATGATCTTTTCTTCATTGGTATAGTGGGCTGAATCTTTTACATCCTCTTTCCAATATTTCAACGAAGCATCAACAATTTTTCTTTCATCCCTCGCTCTTTTAACCCATTCGGGTGTATTTTTATACATCAATCACTTCCGTTTTTGTTAAATTATAGAATCCCAAAATTCTAGGTCTTTATATGGTCTGGCATCATACACCCATGCCCCACATTCACATTCATATTTAATTCCCTTGCTCTCTCTTGTTTGAACAGCTTTAGGCGTTGTCATTTTGCCACAGCCCCAAGGGCAAGATGTTTCTTCAACCTCTAAATTATTTATTTTTGCCCACTTTTTAATATCCATATCTATATAAATCATTCAATAAGTCCTGCGTTTCTGTTTACTAATGTCAACAAAGGGAATAGGCGATAGCTGCACCGGCTAAAAAGCCTAATAAAAACATAAAGCTAAATTCTAATCTCTGCATTGCCAAATCTTTAGTTATCCATTCCGTTTTCATTTTTACCTCTGCGTGTTCTGTTAATCTTTAGAGATCGCATCTTTATAATCAAATTGTTGAATTTTAGTTAACTCGTCAGCTAAAAAGTCACAAGCTAAATTAAACCCCATTGTGGCCTCTTTAGTTAAGCACCCGCCGTCATAGTCTAGTTTTCGACCTCTTATATGATATGCAATCTTAGCCATTTGCCAACGGATAATATTAACTCGCTCATCGTTAAGTTCTAAAGAGCCTGTATTTTTTTCATCTTTCAATGTATTTCTCCAAAGTTAATGTCAATAAAGAGAAGTCCATCACTTCCCCCCTTTGTAGTCTCGCAACGCATCTCTAGCTATTATCGGCAAATCTATAATTCCATCCATATCAGCTTTACTTATTTGCTCCAACGCCGCCGCTAGTTTGTCGGCTTCTTTCTTTTCTATAACGTGATAGTCGGGGTATTCAATATTAGGATGATCGAAGCAGGCATAATGATGATCTGTCATTTTTTCACTGACATTAAAGTGTTTTTTATTATCTCTTATCCAAAACTCTCTCACGACTCATCCTTTATTTTGGTTATGTGCATTTCCCGAACTAACCTATGTAAATTCGCATATATACGAACTTAAACTGCTAAAAATTCGTATTTATACGAATATATCGCGTAGTACATAATTTCACTTTATGTCTCGCAGCGCATATCATCTAAATTCTGGCCGCTTCATAGGCTTACAGTTAAATAATTTACCCTCTATTTCAACATAACCAATCTCTACGCACCATCTAGCTACCCGTGCCTCTGAGTTAATGTCAGCTATAGAAGGCGTATTTATAACCATATAAAATATTAGAGCTATCAATGCCAGCGACAAAATCGAAATTAAATAAAAACAAGTGTCGTAGAAATCATCCATTTGGAACCGGCACAAAAAGACATAACCAACTAATAGCAGCGCTAAATATAAATAATAAAATAATATTTATCAATATAGCTAATGGTCTTTGAAATAATTTACATGAGCCTATTGCCATTAATGCAAGGGGAGCCAATAGGCATGAAATAATAATACTGTTAAATATAATATAAGCTAACATATCAGCCTATACTTAAGACGTGCGCAGAGTCGTCTTCGTCTTCGTCTTCTTCTATATCGTCGTCGGGTTTTTCGTCTTCATCTGGTAGATCGTAAATAGGATTTTCATCCCAATCAAACAAAATAAAACCACTACCACACTTAGGACATTCATCACCCATACCGCCATGCCAAAAATGTTTGCATCTATTACACTCATATGTCACCGCCGCCATAATTTTCGTTGCTCCTCTGTAAATTCATAAAACCTTTTCTTAAAATATAAATAATCTACATCAGCCATTTCACAAACAAACTCAGTCCTCTTGCTGTTAACCCCATTAGATAATTGGTTAACAGTCCAGTCAACTGTGACAATCCTATCCTCTTTATTTCTAAAGTAGCCAGGTCTTATGTTTGTTCGCTCACAGTCATCCATTAACCGCTGCGCCTCGAATGCCTTTTTAATATCATCCAAGTATGTGTAAAGAACGCTACGCCAAAGATTTACCTCTGGCGCTACATCCCTATCATAATAGTGTGTTGAATCTACTTCCACAATTCACCCTCCTGGCAAATTAAAAAAAGTTTGGTGCTTAAATTAAATTAAAACGGCAATGCTTCGCCGGTATCTAGTGTTGGCGCAGGCGTTAAGGAGTCGTGCGCTTCAATGTCCCCGCTAACCGATGATGCCTGTATTGCTGCCGAGATAACAACTAAATCATTATACTGTCTACCGTCTTGGCCTTCAGTAATCTTAACGTCGATGGAATACGCAGTTCCAACTTTAGTGCCTAGTAGCTCCATCATTTTCTTAGCAGTAGCAAGGTGAGATGTTAAATTTGCAGCATCTAACTCAGCTTTAATACCTAAAACGCCAACTTGCCACGGTAAAAATTTCTTTGCAGTGCCGTCACTTACATAAAGACGCTTCCACATTTTTCTATTGCTGCCGTCTAGTGTAAAAATAAGCTCAACATACGGGTGATTACCGCTATCATCCATTGATACATCGCCTAATACAGCATTGTATTCGCCGACCTCTACTAATGTATATTCTGTGTCCTGTACTTCTTCTCCAAACATATTTATTCCCCTTCTTCTTTTAGTTTAATTGTAATTTCAATCCCATCAAAATTTTGTATTGCGTCTATAATTATGCCTTGCCTAACTTGCTTCATCGCCTGGTCTAAAAACTTATTATAAAACTCACCCTTTAGGTGCTTTTGAATTCTTTCTTCTAAATCTTGCCATGCAGCTATTTTTAGTTTTTCTAATACGAATACGCTGTGGTCAGTCATCTAACTATTCCAATCCCTAATTGTCTTGCCAGTCTCTTCAGAGATCATAAACGGCACACCGTTATTAAATAAATTTGTTCTGTCTTTTGACATGGTAGCGTTATGGAAAATATCAACGTTAAAACTTGCGGTTAATTCATATTCAAAACCATCACGTTGAATTTCTTTTGTGCCCATTTTAACAATCTCAATTTTGCCTTTATCGTTTTTATCCATGCTATACTCTTGTTTAGTACGCATGGTGCAAATAATGTGAATTGGTGCCTCTAAAATAGCCTTAATAAAACCGTCGTGCATCGGGGTTACTTTAGCCCAGGCCGTGAAACTATTGCCTGGTATCTTAGCGTGAATGTCTAAACAGGCTTGCCACTCGTGGCTAGTGCTATCAATGATGATGCACTTAAACCCTTCATCAACACAATACTTAATAGCCTTAACATACCTATCAGGATTAAACGGTGCTTTAAAAGGCAGAACGCTATAACTACCTAGATCACTATATAAGTCAGCACTACCGTTTTCAGTATCTAAAACTACCACTTCATCAAGTGAGCCTCCCATTAAACCTTTGGCCAATAATATAGATGAATATGATTTACCTGAACCAGATGGCCCACGAACACCTAGTTTTAATGGTATGTTTTCTCTTTTAGCTCTGCGAATTAATGACATATTTGCTGCTCCTTTAGTGTTGGTGTGTGTGAGTATTTATAAATTGATAGGTGTGAATTGTAAACACGCACCTGGTCGTGCGTAAATTTTACACAAAAAAAAGCCCTGGTGTAATTAATACAATCGGAGCAACCAATTCGTACTAACCAGACCAGGGCTAGGTGCAACATCAACAAAGAGAACAACACCGAAGCGTTATTTTCAAAAACTGTTTTACATAAAATATTTATGAATGTAAATTGTTTTTTCTACATTTTACACATTACATTATTACAGGGAGCAACATTTGGCAAAAAACGTCGAATTAAGAAAATACGCAGAACTATTAATAGACAAAGATTACTCAGTGACACCAACACATGACAAAAACCCAGGATTTAAAGACTGGCAAATAACTTGCGGTGAGAAAATACTAGAGAGTCGATATGATTACCTATGGAATAAAGCCAATGGTTTAGGTGTATTAACAGGGGAGCCGTCAGGGATAATTTGTCTAGATATAGATATATTAGAAGGTGATGAGCGCTTGCTTGAAGTCCGTGAGGAATTATTAGCAATGCTCCCCCCCGCTTACTGTGGTGTAGTAGGAAACAATAAAAAACCAGCAGCAAGATTTTATAAATATAACGGCGAGACAAACGAGAAATTTATATCAATAGATGTTGAGCTACTATCAACAGGCAATCAAAAAGTAATACCTCCATCTATTCACCCGCTAACAAATGAAAAATATAAATGGGTTAACAATTCACTAGAATCAGTTGACCTAGATGAGATGCCAGCACTACCAGATGGGATTTTAAATTATCTGCGCAATAGAAATGAAGAGTTCAGGCTAGATAGTAAAGGCGCAGGTATGGCAGATGTTGCCTTAACAAGCGAAAAAGGTAGATCAAAGCATGGATCACATAATTATATTTCTAAAAAAGCTCTGCGGTTTTTTCATCAGGGCTATAAATTTGAGGATATTGTAGACGCATTATTAGATATTGATAAGTCTTTAAATTGTAATGAGGATGCGCTTTATTTTTTATGTCCATCAAGAAAAGATTTTAGGTCTAAAAATTCACGTGTTAACGCAGTTAAATTTGTTTCTGAATTGGTGTGTAGGAATATATATAGACGATATGAAGAAAATGATTTCTTTAAAGAAGAAATTGCAAATGGGTTTACTATATCTATTGAAACAAAACCAGGCTCAGGTACTTATAAAAATATTCGCCAACACATATCATTATATAATTTCTTAAAAATAAAACACGACCCTTGGTATTGCCCAGAGATAAAATCATTTCAACTATGGGATGGAAAAAAATATAACACAGAGAGTGAGGATTATTTGCGCTGGTTCGCTCAAAAACATTTTAAAAATCCCGTTTGTGTTTCTATAGGTGATAAGAGCACATTTTTGGACTACGCAAAAAATGAGCAGCAATCAAAAGTTAAAGACTTTAACTTAAGGGACACAGGTCTAGTTAATTTTAAAAATGGTGTTTATAATTTTAAAACTAAATCATTAGTTAAACACAATAAAAAATATAAGATGCCATATGTCATTGATGTTAATTATACCGACCAAAGTGAAGCACCCATATGGGACACCTTGTTAGAGATTATAACAGTGGGCAAGCCACACATGCAGACAGCAATAGAAGAGTTCATAGGGTACGCAATAAGTGGATGCTCTTATAATAGGTTTAATAAGCTACTTATCCTAGACGGTGCAGGCTCAAACGGTAAGTCCACATTGATTAGAATAATTCAAATGCTAATAGGGGAGGATAACACCGCCTCAACGGGCCTAGAGGCTATCAGTAAGGAACGTTTCGCAGGACACAACCTAGTTAATAAGCTAATTAATTTTTGCAGTGAGGAGCCTCGTGAGGCGTTTAGCAATACGGGTATTTTAAAAAAGCTAACTGGTGGTGACTCAATTATGGTCGAAGAAAAACACAAAGGAGCATTTCAATATAATAACTTAGCTAAGTTTATTATCAGTTATAATAAAATGCCGTTCTTTCCAGATGATAGTTTAGGTATGCGTAGACGCATAATGCTAATACCTTGCACGCAAAACTTTGAGAAAAACCCAAGCCTTAAAATTAAAAATGTTGAGGCAAGAATTGCCAAAGCAGAGTTGCCAGCAATATTGGCGCGATGTGTTGCTGCTTTTAATGGAGTTTTATCACGAGGACATTTTACAGAAGTCGTAGAGGGTGACGCAAGAGTTGAGAAAATGATTGTCGAATCAAACTCCATTTTAGAATTTATAGAAGAGTGCGTCACAACAGAGTGTAAGACTAAAAAAGACTTCTTATCTACGTCTTGGTTGTGGCAGGAATTCCTAGAATTCACCGGAAAAAAGACAAAATATACTAAAAATAGGTTTTCAAAAGAGTTGAAAATTAATTTATTAAAAATTGACGGCGTGAGTTATGACAAAAACCCTAAAAGAGGGTACTACGGGGTGGGCTTAGATTAGAGCTGGGCACGTCGGGCACGTTGAAAATTGCCTATTTTTTCAACATGCCCTTTGTATCTTATTAGTATTATTACTTTTTTTTTATTTGATTTTCTTTAGGCATAAAAAGAAGAGAAAACAAGTATAGGGAAATGAAATAAATATTTTATAGAAAAAAATAATTTGAGTACGTGCCTAATGAAAACGTGCCTAAACTGCAGATAAATTATTATACAGATGCCATTAAATGGTTCGTATAAGCCCCTGGCGTCCAATTTAAGGATGTTTTAAATGAACAAGGTATTGGTTATGTGGAATATAAATAACGCACTGCTAATTGAATTGTAGGAGCTAATATTGTAATTATAGTTTTGTGATAGCGTCGATGATTCAAGCACTCAAAGAATACAGGGGGAGTGAATGACTGAATAAAATCACAAAGTAATAGTGCAGACTTTCCACAGGGATAATGAGAAGTTCTTTTGGGAATGGCTGGGCGACAATTATATATCTACGGAAGAAATAAGTAGTGGCGGTGAAATTCTGATAGTTGAATTAAAGATTAAAACTATTGATGGTATTGAGACATTAAAAGAAGGCGATGTATTAATTCAAAGGCAAGAGACTGGGGAATTTTATATATGCAACCCAGAAGAGTTCGATGAAAACTACACTAAATTAGAAGGTGACGCATGACTGAGTTTAAAGTTCAAGACATGCCAGCGCATGAGCATAATTTATTAGTGGAGCTAGAAGAAAAGCTAAAGTTGGCGACTGAGGCTTTGGAGAAAATAGGGATAGGACTTGAATACAGTGAAGGTAGAGAATTGGCCTATGAAGCACTAGAAAAAATAAAATCATAATACGCAGCGCAAAAAACTAGCAGTAGGTCTAATTCTATCTTTGAAATTTGTGTGATGTGTAGCTCTTAAGGCTATATTAGCCTTAGTGAGATATTCTTCAGTTTTAGTCATTAGTGACATGCACTTACCTTACCACCATAAGGACATGGTTGCTTTCCTAGGAGCAATCAAAAAGAAATACTCACCTGACAGAGTCGTATGCATCGGTGATGAAGTGGACTACCACGCCATTAGCTTTCATGCATCCGACCCTGAGCTGTTTAGTCCTAGTGATGAATTAGCTCATGCAATTTATCATATGAAAAAAATCTATAAATTATTTCCACAATGTGATGTAATAGATTCTAATCATGGTTCACTCGTGTATCGTAAAGCTAAAGCAATGGGCTTACCCAGAAATGTATTTAAGAGCTATAACGATATTTTGTGTGCTCCTAAATTATGGCGATGGCATAACGATCTGGTTTTAACTTTATCAGATGGTAACAAAGTTTATTTTCATCACGGAAAGACTTCTGCACCTGCAAAGCTTTCTAAAAATATGTCGATGAATTGCGTGCAAGGACACTATCACTCACGCTTTGAGGTGATGTACTGGGCAAATCCTTCAGGATTATTTTGGGATATGAGAGTCGGTTGCCTTATAGATGATAAATCAATGGCGTTTCATTACAACAAAACTACAATGGACAGACCTATTATTGGCTGTGGAATTATTGTTGATGGACACCCGCAACTAATACCAATGGTGCTAGATAAAAAAGGTAAATGGATTGGGGAGCTAGTATGAAATTAGCCTTCTATGAAATACTATGGACTGACTCAGCAACAGATACAGGCTGGGATAGTGCAGAAAGTGCTAAGCCACCTCAAAAATTACTTAAAAGTTATGGCTATCTGATTAGACAAAATGAAGAATACATAACAATTGCTGCAGACTATGATGAGGAAAGTAAGAATTTCAACAGGTTTTTACACATTCCATTGGTTAATATTAAAAAGAAAAGAAAGGTGAAGATATGAGCAGCTACTACGACACCGACGATGAAGACATAAGCAGATTTCTACAATTTAATGAAGACAAAACAACAGTGACCCTAGTTATCTCATCTAAAAAACCAATGAAGTTTGAAGACTATTTAGAAGAATTAAATAACGTGGTCCATCAATATGACGTTGACGGTGAGGATTTATTTATGGACAATTCTTTTTTGGTTGGTATGAATTAAAAAGTTATTCAAGCCCAGCTTTACCTAATTCCTTATGGTATTCAT
>Ga0307377_10006666_pt1 | contig 12070 bp, 6 predicted proteins | sample TR3MG_FD_202535 | JGI IMG/M metagenome (GOLD analysis project Ga0307377, IMG submission 202535) | Soil microbial communities from Risofladan, Vaasa, Finland - TR-3 | ecosystem: Environmental > Terrestrial > Soil > Coastal area > Acid sulfate soil | place: Finland: Risofladan, Vaasa | collected...
ATATACGGTCGATACATTCCAATTGACCTTCCCGATGCAGTATGGCGCCTAATCCTTTAAAATAAAGGGGGTGCCGTATGGCGACAAAGAAGGCAGTATTTTCAAGCCTTGATGCGCTTGTCAAGAAAACGCTGACCAAAACGTCCAGTTTGGATGCTATAGTTGGTTACTGGAAAACTACCAGCCTGGACGCCTTGGTTGGCTTTTCTGAAACATCGGATCTCGATGCCTATTTGCTCAAGTCTTACCCTAAGACATTGAGCCTGGATTCCTACCTTCTGAAATCCAACAGGATTCCAGCGGGGAGTGTTGCGTGGAATTACACCGGCCAGGTTGGGTCTGTAGCTATTGGAGAATATGTCATTGGTGTTACGAGTGGCGCCCGTGGCATTCTGACCGGAATCGTTGATAATGGCGCAACCGGGACGCTCTATTTCGATACAATCTCCGATCCAGGATTTACCACAGGCGAAACCCTCATTCGTGGTGCCAACATAGATGAACTTATCGTAAATGGGAGCATGGAGGCGGACTCCTCCTGGGCGTCTTACGGTTCGATAAATTCAAACACTCAGAGTAGCACAAGGGCGCATTCCGGAACTTATTCCAGGTACGTCTACGAGTCAAGTTCACCCGATGTCGGAATCCAATCCACAGCGTTTACAACCATAACCGGAGCAACCTACACCCTGTCGTTTTGGCTTAATGATGACTATGGGGACCCGATCGTGGTCCGCATTCTGTCGGGTGACGGATCTGTTTTTAGCAACACTACCTATGATCCAACAAATGATACCTGGACTCAGTACGAGATCGAATATGAGGAAACAGCCGGAGGTTCAAGCGCCCAGGTTTTATTTTTAACCCCGCTTACAAACACAAGCTCTTGGATATACTATATCGATGATGTTTCATGTACGGGCTTGGTCGAGGATCCCACCACCTATATGACGGCGTCAGGATCCCTAACCGTTGCAAATCCACACCTGGACGCGCTTCTTAAAAAGAAATATTTGGCAGGAACCACGGGTCTTGATGCTCACATAACTGCAATGTTTGGCCTTGACGCGAAACTTCCATACCTGAAGATTTCAGCGAAGTTCGGGAAATACATAACCTTCGATGCGAAGCTTCCGGCCCTGTCGATTGAGGCTCAGTTCGGGGCGCAGTTGGACGCGAAGCTTCCAGCCCTGGAAATCGAGGCTTCAATCGTTGCGACCGAAAGGTTGTCGGTCGATGCAAAGCTCCCGGTCATTACCGCAGAGTCTCGTTTTGGATTGCGAGGCAAGCCCGACCTGAAGCTCCCGGCCCTTGAAGTAGAGGCGGCAATCTCTGGTGGTTCAGCGTTCAGGATGGACAGATCCATCCCGCCGTTGGAAATAACGGCAGCCATTTCAACGCCAGGAGTCTTCTCTGTAGACCAGGCATTGCCACCGCTTGAAATAAGCGCGGCCATATCCAGAGAACAGCACATCTCTCTTGATGCTACGCTGCCAGCGATGAAGATCGAATCGTCAATGGGAGCATATGTCTTCGATCTCGATGCGCTTCTTCCCCCGCTCAAGCTTCAATCTCTTCTGTCAAGAGAGGGGTCGCTTTCGTTAGACGCTACCCTCCCGGCGGTCTCTATAGATGCGTCCATGTTGAGGACGTCGATCACGGTGGCGGACGGACGCCTGCCTGCATTGACCATCGATGCGGGGCTGTCCACAGAAAACACCATATCGCTGGACTCTTCGCTTCCGGCGCTGAAGATAAGCTCGAAGCTTTTAAGAACGTCTATCACGGTGGCCGATGGGCTGCTGCCAGCGTTAACGATTGATTCAACCCTTTCACGAGAAGGGTCCCTGTCCTTAGACTCGACGCTGCCACCGCTTAGTATCGTTGCAGCAGTTTCCAGGGATGCCAGACTGTCGGTTGACTCAACCCTCCCGGCAATGAAGATCAATGCGTCGCTGGACAATTATTCCGTGTCCGTTGATTCAACTCTGCCAGCGATGAGAATCAGCTCTGCGCTGCACAGGGACGCCGCCCTGGCTGTTGATGCCAAGCTGCCATACCTGACTATGGATGCGGCGATTTCTGTCGCATACGGGCTTAATGTGGATGCCAGGCTGCCGGCGTTTAAGATCGATGGCCACATATACTCCGGGCAAGACAACAGGTTCAGCGTCGATGCCAGGCTCCCGCAGCTTACGATTGAATCGACCGGGACTGTCGGTACGTTCTTGTCTCTGGATGCGACGTTGCCGGCCATTATCATGGGAGCCGTTGGAACTGGTGGCATAGACGGATCTGGCGGTGGAATAACAAAGACCGGACGGTTTGACGATTATATATTGAGGTATTCGAGGTAGCTATGGCCGAATCAAGACTGACAATCGGAATCAACCTGAAACGAAACGCGCTATTCCAATGGACGAATTTCAACTTCAACAGCATGGCCGTTGTTAACGGAACTCCGATCGCGGCCAACGAGGACGGGCTTTACAGCCTGTTCGATGCGGACGATGACGACGGCACGAACATCGACGCGTTCTTTGAGCTGGCAACCACGGACCTCGGAACAATCGACACCAAGCGGGTTCGGTTTATGTATTTCACATCCGAGGTGTCCGGGGACCTAAAGATTGTACTGACCGCGGACGAGGATGATTCAAAGGAGTTCCTGGTAAAGGCCAGAAAGATCGGGCAAACTCAACACCGGAATTACCGGGTGGCTGGAAGGAGAGATGTCCAGGGGACGCACTTGATGTTTCGGGTTGAAAACACCAAAGGGTGCGATTTTAGTGTAGACACCATAGAGATAGCATTGATTAATTTGGGACCAAGCAGATAATGGCAGAGCCTATTCAAATAAACAAGCACGGGGTCAGGTTTTTTATCCATGGCAATCCGATGGATCCGGAGATCATCCAGAAGATGCACGAGTCCATGCTTCACCTTCAGAATATGAGGGCCGGACATGGGCCGGACGTAGATGACATGAGGCTTGAAAGGACGGGGCGCTTTAAAATTCGCCAGGTGTTCGGCGAGGTTACAATCCATGTCTTTGGCATACCTTTTGAAGAAGAAATTCTGGAGCTTGAGGAGGAAGAGGTTCTTGAAGAGACGGAGGAGACCTATAGGTTTGTTCCTGCTATCTTCATTAATACGTCAGATCGACCTTGGCGCCGCATATGTGATGTCTCTGTGTGTTCGGCTGATAACTGGAACGGGGTGATAGAGATAATCAAGGATTCCGAAGCGAATTATTATGGGGAACCTGGGACTGTATGTAAAGACGGAACAAAAAATGACGAACTGGAAGTCATTGCTTGTTACAATTGGGGAAATGCGGATTTTTGGTGGAGTTGGGATGGCGATTATGATGGAGTGGAGGATACGGAATCGAATACCTACTTCAACCCTGCACCATATCTTGGTCACAGCTTGGATGGCGCAGTAGACCATGCATGGGAAGAGGCGCTTGCTGGAGGTGCCGTGTATTACTGGCCGCTTGCAACACCGGTGCCTATCTGCCCAGGAGTTGAGGCCGACATAAAGGCTGCCGATGAGGGTTGGACCAGTACGGGGCTTAAATATGCCAGGAGCGATGATTATACCGTAAGCTACGACCCACCCCAATGCAGAAATGATTGGTGGGGGCATACATACCTGGTGTTCAGATATCATTGCGGGGGTGGACACTTATTCTTTGAATATGAAGTTGAGGGATGGCAAGAGCATCAGAGGTGCGACGGCCTTGTGTATATGTATGGTTTTTGCATTGGATATAACGACACCTACTGCGCTGAAGCCGTAAATACCTGGCCGGTTGCCAGGTCAGTTGGAGGTGGAGCGCAGACCAGAGGTCTTGAGTGGACCTACTCTCTCCCATATTTCGGGTATTCCGATGACGACTTGCAGAGAAGCGATGGCGAGTTTTATTTTGATTTTGACTATATGTACGAAACGACAGAAACAAGGGCAGCCTTGATGACGGCTCCATGTGTAACATCACAATCAGATACCTACTATCGCTTTGAGATCTTTCCAGAATACCAGGGGTGGCCCGGTGCATACATCCAGGATATTGGAGAGCCGGAGTACATTTGCCCTGTCGAGAGTTTTTACAACAAATACTTCCTGATGATTGTGGAGGAGTATTCTGAACGCAACATCAGTCGGACCTGTCCTCAATGGGCTGTGACTGGATACGGGTATGACGCAGAGGGGGTTTACGATCACGGGGGTGTATCTACCTGTTCTGGAACGAGCGTCGACGAAGAAACCACTTACCGAATCTTATGTATCAACTTGAACGGAGAGCGAATAGAGATAGACGTGGGTGACGACGAGCATGATTATTTTGAAGTTTCCGATTCGTGCATCTTGGATTTTATGGGAACGCCGATTTATATGTATGCTTATTACAAGACTCGGTACACCAATGGCGATTACGATGGAATCTACACTCGATACGGATATTTTATGAACGATAAACACTACCAATCAGAGAAGTTTTATCCCGCAGGCATAACCAATTATTCGGGGCGCATTTCGGTTTTGCACGACGTCTATGGCAGTATGAACATTGGCGAGTATGGATATGGGGAATGTTCGGGTTATGTCATAAAAGAAACGACCACAAAAAAGGGGGCTGTTAAACGTGAGCCAAACAAAGAAGCGCATTAAAAATTGCCTTGAAGCCGGAGCCGTAGCAAAAAGATGCAGGGAGGACGATGAGAACCTGGATGGAGAGGTTCTCTTTCCAAAGGGAAGGCCTGGCCTGGACCATGAGATCCTTAACGGATACCACAAGCACGGGATTTCCGATGCAACAATAAGGGCGATGGACTTTCTGTCGGGGAATGGATCCATGCATCGCGTAAGGGTGAGATACAAGCCCAGAGAGGCGATGGCTTATTTTGTTCAGAGCGAACACCTCGACGAAAATGATGGGTCGAGAAGAAAAAGCAAATCCGGATGGCTTGTTCCTGGTCTTGAAAGGGGAGTCTTCTACGTTCCGGAAGAAAAGTTCTCAAAGTTCTTCGAGTTCATCGAGGACGAGGGGAAGATTGTTGCGTAGCTTTAAAATTACAAGTGGAGGTAGACAATGGGATTATTAGACGGCTGGATTTATCCAGAAGAAATAACCGACGAGCCTGGAGAGTCAGCGGCAAACGCTCTTGTTCAGGGTAGGTTCGACGCATCGCAAGCGTATGCCGACGGCCTTATTAACGAGGTTCGGGTTTGGCTCAACGCACTTTCGACCCAGGCGTATGCGATTGAATGGACGCCCTATACCTGGACGGACATTTCAACGACGGGCCTGGACGGAATCAACCCGGACGAACCTACACCTCCGGTCATATCCGCAATAGATATCAATATGCCTGAGTTTAGCGTCATGCCTCCGGAGATGCCAACCGTGACACCTGTGATTGGAACGCCTCCGGACTTCAGCCCGGCGGATCCAGGGTTCTCGATTCCGGATTCGCCGAATGTTGATTGGCCGGTCTTTGACGGGGATACGCCGATTCCGACAAGCATCTCTTTGCCGACTGCTCCAATATACGCTGCGCCTCCGGTTCCGTCTGTTTCGGACCCAAGCATTCCAGCGCCGCCGGACTATAATCCTCCAAGCTTTGACGGTGTGGATCCAGGTGCTTTTGAGGGAACTCCTCCGACACCTCCGACAATGTCGATCCCGGACTTAGCTATGGAAACCCCAGGGGTTCCGGACATTAGCGTTCCGGATCCGCCCACGATTAACATCCCGGCGATAGATCTGGGGACCCCGGAAGTCCCGGACCTTACGATCCCGGCGCCTCCGACAATCGATATTCCGGAACTTATGCCGGTAGATCCTACGGTTCCTGATGTTACGATCCCAGATCCTCCGGCCCTGAACATCCCGGACATGGACATGACGACACCAGAGGTGCCTGATCTATCAATCCCGGCACCGCCAACGATTAACATCCCGGAGTTGACCCCGGTGAGCTTAACGTCCCCGGACGTTTCCATCCCGGATCCTCCGACAGCAAACATTCCAGAGCTTTCGATGGACACCCCAGAGGTGCCAGATCTTGACATCCCGGATCCGCCGGTCCTTATTATTCCGGATCTTGATCTGACAACCCCTGAAGTTCCGGACGTTTCAATTCCTTCACCGCCGGTAGCCAACATCCCGGACCTGGACATTCTCACGCCGGAGGTGCCGGACATAAATGTTCCAAGTCCTCCATCCTTGGATCTTCCGACATTCTCCGGCACCCGACCGGTCATGGACGCATTGAGCATCCCGTCGCCTCCAGCTTTTTCCATGCCGTCATTCGATGGCGTCGAGCCTACGATGGATCTGACACCGCCGGATCCGATGTTTGTTTATAACGAAGCAGAGTACAGTTCGGAGTTGATGACCGAGCTTTCTGCCAAGCTGCTGATAGACCTTCAGGATGGCGGGACCGGTCTAAGCGAAGAAGCGGAGCAGGCGATATGGGATCGCGCCCTGGCAAGACAGGTCCTTGAGGACGGCAAGGCTTACGATGAGGCCCTGAACTTCTTTGCGGCACGGAACTGGAGGGTTCCACCCGGAGCATTGAACAGCCGAATTTCAACTGTTCGGGCCAGGATCGACCAAAGAAATACGGATCTTAACAACGACATCCTGGTTCAGCAGTCCAAGCTGACCTGGGACCATACCCAAGCGATCATAAAGTCATGCATTGAGAACGAGTCCATGCTGATGAACTATACCAACAGCTATCAGCAGCGGGCCTTCGAGTCGGCCAAGGCAACGGTTGAGATGGCCATCACCATCTATAACGGCAAGGTCGAAGCATACAAGGCGCAGATGCAGGGCTACCAGGTAATGGCCCAGGTTTACGAAAGTAAGATCCGGGCCGAGATCGCAAAAGCAGAGTTCTACAAGGCCCAGATAGAAGGGATAAAACTGACCGTAGATGTCTTCCTGGGAGAGATGCAGGGCTATCAAGTCGACGCCCAGGTATACGACACCGTAGCCAAAACAGAATTGGTAAAGACGGACTTCTTCAGGGCCGAGGTCGAAGCCGAGAAGATGACCCTCGAAGTGTACATTGCACAACTTGAGCGGGATAAAGTCCGAGCGCAGATCCACGAATCTGTCATACGCGGAGAGTTGATCAAGCCTGAATTCTACAAGGTTGAGGTGGAGGGTGCCAGGTTGCAGCTTGATCTATACATTGCTCAACTCGACCGCGACAAGCTGCGGGCTGTTATACACGAATCCATTATCCGGGGGGAACTTGCCAAGCCCGAATTCTATAAGGTTGAAATCGAAGGCCGGCGACTCCAGTTGGACAGATATGTTGCACAGCTCGACCGGGACAAGGTCCGGGCCGTTATATATGAAGCGATCATAAGGGCAGAGCTGATCAAACCGGAGTTCTACAAAACCCAGGTTGAAGGAAAAAGGCTCTTGCTTGAGCGCTACATCGCCGAGCTAGACCAGGACAAAGTGCGGGCTGTCATTCACGAAGCTATCGTCAGGGGCGAGTTAGCCAAACCAGAATTTTACAGAACGGAGGTTGACGGAAAGCGCCTGGAGCTTGATGCCTACATTGCCCAACTCGACAGAGATAAGGTAAGGGCGGTCTTGCACGAGGCGATCGTAAAGGGCGAACTTGCCAAGCCGGACTTCTATCGAACCGAGGTCGAGGGTAAACGGCTGCTTCTGGATCGGTATATCGCAGAGCTTGAGCAGAACAAAATGCGAGCCATCATACACGAAGCCATCGTTCGCGGCGAACTGGCAAAGCCGGAGTTCTATAAGGCCGAGATCGAAGCGCCACGCCTGCAACTGGATGCGTACATTGCACAGTTAGACCGTGACAAAGTAAGAGCCGTCATCCACGAAGCAATTGTTCGCGGGGAATTGGCGAAACCTGAATTCTACAAATCTGAAATTGCCGGGAAAGGTCTTGCCCTGGATCTGTATTCAACACAGCTTGACCGGGATAAGGTCCGCGCTTTGATCCATGAAACGATGGTAAAGGGAGAGCTGGCAAAGCCCGAACTTTACAAGGCGCAGATCGCCGGGTTTGAGGCAGAGGTTGAGGTTCAGAAAACAAAGCTGGCCAAGTACGAGACCGATGCCAAGGTGTTTGAAGCGAAGGCCAGGGCAGAGGGGTTGAAGCCAGAATTCTATAAGGCAACCATTGACGGTATTCGGGCAAGCATCGACGCAGAGTCGCAACTGATCGAAGTCTACAAGGCGCAGATTCTTGGGATACAGTCGATCGTGGATCTCTATAAAGCTGAGATGCAGGCCGGTTCGATCCTTGCGGATATAGATAAGACCAGAATGCAGACATTTGAGAGCGAAGTCCGGGCCTATGAGGCGCAGATCGGAGCGATAACCGCCCGGTACAACGCCTATCAGGCACAGATCGCCGGCGAAACCGCAAAGGCCGATATGTACAAGGCCCAGGCCCAGGCATACGAGGCAGAGGTTAAGGGATACAAAGCACAGGCCGATGTGGCGATTGCCACCGTAGATATTGAGGTGAAGAAGATCCAGGGCGAGGTTGAGGTTTATAAGTCTCAGGTCGACAAGCACAGGGCCGACATTCAAGCTGCGGTTGCCCAGGGAGAAATCGAATCAAAGTCACAAGCGGGACTTGTCAGCTTGTTTGACGCAGAGGTGCGAAGATACGGCGTGGAGGTCGATGCTGTTGTGAAGTCATACCTTGGACAGATCGAAGAGCAAAAAGCCCATGCCGAGATATCGATTAAGGATGCGGACGTGAATGTCCGTGCGGTTCTTGGCCAATATGAACTTGAGGCCGGGAACATCCAGGCCACGGCAAGGGTGGCGGCACAGCTTGCGGCCAGCGCATTGAGCGCAGTTTCCGCAACGGCGGCGATTGGATTCAGCGAATCACGCGGAGATACGAGATCTTACGCGAAGCGCCTATCGTCATCCGGCTCAGTTGGATTCTCCAGCAGTTGGGATATGACCAAGCAGGATCAGACAAACTCATGGAGCGAGTCGCATTCATATACAAGTCCGGACAGTAAAACAGCAAGTTAAGAAGGGGGGATGAATAATGGCAGATTTGACGGCGAAACAGAAAAAGGAATTAAGGAAGGTTCACCTGGGAATACAAAACAAGGAGGGGCCGCAAGACATCTATGCCCCATCGGGTTCCCAGGAAGAAAGGATGCCTTTTGATACGGATCTTGCAAAATTTGCTCCTGCGGCTCCAATTCGAGACGAAAGCGAACCAAAGATATTCGGACAGCAGAGGGCGCTTCTCAAGGGCAAGGGGGTTGATGTCGGGAGCGAAGGGACTGCGCCAACGAAGGGGGTGGCTGCGGGGTTGTCTGAAAGAAAGAATCTTGCCACGACACCCCAAGACATAGACTCAACGATAAACGCTATGCCAACATCATCCGACATAGGGAAGGCGACGCCAAAGTTGGGGAGTTACTGGAAAAATCTTGGCAGTACGCCTGAAACACTTGGCCCGATTGCGACAAGGGCAAAGCGGAACATGATGGAAAAAGACCCCAGGTTTGGCCCCAACACATCAGTTGGCGGTCGTGATGTTTATGAAATGAAGGACGGAGAACGCACAGGGAGCATTCTTGAATCGTCTGAATGGCTCAAGGGAGGGAACGCTTTCTCAAGCAACGCCTGGCAGAAGACCGTGGGTGGCCAGCCGAATCAGGGGTATGATCCAAACGCGGTTCAGCCAGCCGGGTATTACAATGAGGCCGGGACGTTTATCGCAGGGCCGAGGATTAAAGAATGGGAAGTCGGTACCCTCATAACCCATGCCACAGCGGGCATCAAAGATCCAGAGCTTCGCAAGTCAATTGCTGACGGGATTATGAAACAGGCCGGCGTTGTTACAGAAGATCCTGGCGGAGCGGAGAAAGAGCGAGGGCTGAAAGAGCGGATAGCGAGGATAAATGCCGAGGCATCAAAAGCTACAGCATCCATTACGGCCTCGGCAGACAACTACAGATCCGACACCCCGTACTATCAAGAGGACAGGTCAACACCTTCGACACCAGCAAAGCAGCAAGTGGTCCAGATCGGAGAAGAGCCTACAGACACAGGAGGCACAAGGAAAATTTGGGGGACTCCAGACCAGGCGGTGAGCGGTTCGGGTAGAGGCAATGCTGTCTCTAACGATAGGGTTAGGGTTATCCAAAATCAATTAAGGGACCTCAAGGGTAAGGACAGGGAAAACTATATCGACAACCTTACTCCAGAAGAATTTGACGCTGTTAAAGGCTCAAGATAGGATATGCCATGCCAGAAGACCTTGGAATAGATTGGGATGCCGCTGAAAAGAGAAGGAAAGAAAAGGCGTTAGCAGATCCAGGCTTTATAGATTGGGATGCCGCTGAAAAAAGGCGCGAGGCCCGTAAGTCCGCCGAAAGCCGCTCCACTCTTGGCGATATCGTTTCCGGCGCTGTCAGGTCTGTTGCGATTGAAGCTCCAAGCATGGTCCTTGATGTGGCCAAGGCAACGGAAGGCATTGGTCGAAGAATCGTCGGCCTGCCAGAAGCCGGACCCATCGGCGAGTTCGCCACAGAGGCCAAGGAAGACATCCAGTCCTATGCACAGAAATCCCCGTTCCTAAGAGCCAAAGAAGCTCCCGGTATGATCGCCCAGGGAGTTGAAGCCGCCGGCCAATCTCTGGCCATGGGTGTTCCTGGCGCTATCGCTGGAGCGGGAGTCGGTGCCATGTTTGGCCCTGCATCCCCCATTACCGCACCATTGGGAGCCTTGGTAGGCTTTGCCCTTTCCGGAGGTATTACATTTGGTCTGGCTGAATATCAAAACGTCATCGACATGGCGGATAAGGAGGGCATCAAGCGATCAGAGAGCGAGCCTGCAGCCATATGGTCCGGAATCTACGAGGGTGGGTTCGAGTTCGTATCCGACGTCCTAACCGGCGGACTTATGAAGGTGACAAAGCCTTTGACCGCCCCCGCAAAGGAAGCGCTTAAAACAGGCATTCGCCAACTATTCAATACATCCCTCAAGGAAACCATGGTCAGGGGCGCCGCTGTTATGGCGTCTGAAACCTCTATGGAAATGATGACCGCTGGATTCCAGTCACAGCAATACAAGAAACTTGGCCTTGGAGATGCGGACTTCTGGGAGGCTGCCAAAGATGCGATGGGTCCTGCATTCGTTGCCTCGGTTATCTTCGGTGGAGTCTTCGCTGGTGGAGCTGCTCTCCATAGACGTAAGATACAAAGGAACATCGAGAACGGCGCGGTCGATCCAAAGGTCCGGACACAATCCGCAGCCGAGGTCGAAGAGATCCTGAAGGGCATCGACCCCAACATAGCGATGGCCTGGAAGGTGAGTTCATCGGAAGCCATAAAGGAAAGCAGGGACATCGATATTGATGACTCTGGCATTATCAGGGCTACCGCGCAACAACGCGCCATGGTGAAAGCCCAAGAGTCCGGGAAGAAACTCGAAGATATCACACCGGAAGAACGGGACCAATTCCTGGCCGAGGCGACCGAAGAGATCCGAACCGACAAGGTCGAAGATACCAAGCGCTACATTATGGCCGGCATTGCTCGCGCAGAGATCGATGACGAGCAGGCCCAGGCGATAGGTCGCAACGTCGACATCCCCATGCAGGAAATCAACCAGGCTGTTATCGAGGGCCGCGGCATCGAGGCGATGATCGACGAACAGGACGAGGTCGGACTCAAGAAGTTCGCAAAGGATAACGGCCTGAAACTCCCATGGCGGGTCAAGAACCCGGAGAACCTTGCATTCCTGGTAAGCGAACATCTCGAAGAGGACGGATCCGAGGCTGTTGTTCTGGCCGGGCAGATTGCCAACCTTGAGGATACCGTCACGAAGCCCGGCATGGATCAGGCCACCGCGAACCTGGAGGCCAAGACCGAACAGCTTAACAAGTTAATGCCGGCAGAGGAGGTGGTTGAAAGTGATCGTGAAGAAGGGGAAGAAGTGGTTCGTGAGGTCGGAGGACAGATCGAAGAACCTGGGGAAGAAGGAAGGGTACGAGAGCCGGAAGGGGGCGGTCCGGAGGTTGGG
>Ga0307377_10006669_pt1 | contig 12065 bp, 7 predicted proteins | sample TR3MG_FD_202535 | JGI IMG/M metagenome (GOLD analysis project Ga0307377, IMG submission 202535) | Soil microbial communities from Risofladan, Vaasa, Finland - TR-3 | ecosystem: Environmental > Terrestrial > Soil > Coastal area > Acid sulfate soil | place: Finland: Risofladan, Vaasa | collected...
ATCTCAGGATGATGAAGGGCATAAATTACTGTTCCTCCCCCTCCCATCGATAATCCTGAAACTGCCCGGAATGATTTTTCAGCGCGGATCCTGTATGTCTTTTCAATATAAGGTATAAATTCCTTAAAGAAGAAATCTTCATATTGAAAATCTCCCCTGATAGTGTTAAAATATCCCCTGCGACCAGTTTGAGCATCAGGCATTACAATGATCATGGGAGTAGACTTGCCTTCCCTGATGGCTTTATCGGCAATATAATTCACCTCACCAAATTGAACCCAGCCAGTTTGATCATCACCCGCACCATGTAGCAGGTAGAGAACAGGATAACTTCGGCCGGAGATCTCATAATCGGGTGGCAGATATACCGAATATTTACGATCCATATTCAGTATTTTACTTTTCAGTGTAAGATTGTCAAATACTTTTCCTGTCTGACCCGACAATAAAGAGGGAATGAGTAAAACCATTACATAAAAACTACAGATCTTTTTCATAATAAAATAATTTAGTACATTTAAAATTAATTCTTTTCAATCAGGATAATAGTTACCTGTTATGTTCGTATTGTTGATATGACCTCCATAATATTATCAGGACAAAATGGTTTATAATCAGAATGACAGAAGACACTGCCATATGAACATATTTCCAAATGTATCTATATCCTCCCATATCTGCTGAACGAGCTTTGAATCACCGCTAATTCGGGGAATCTCTTTCACTTTTTCTTCCCAGGGAATGCACAAACCAGGTTTTACTTTTGAATGCATGTGCCTGGTCATTCCATATTCAGTTCCGAATGTTGTTCCCGGGGCAGGAATGTTTTGGGCCTCCACATCTAGCAATGGTGCTGAACCTCCTGAATATATTCCATATTCACGGGTAACATCGGTCAGAACGTGCATATTTTCATCCGTTGCATCATTTTGGATGATCGCACTGCCATCCATTATATAACCCCCTTCACGGGCAACTTTACTGATAACTTTTTTACATCGTGCTCGTATTTCATCTGGTGTGCCATACGAAAGCAGCATATTGGGAATACCTCCGCTGAGACAGAATTTGTGCCCGAGTATTTTGTGGGTCTTAAAAATATCTCCCTTATCAACATGATAAACAATACTTTTATCCGGCAGTTCAGCAAAATGATCCAGGTGATGGTCCCAGTTTCCTTCTGCATAAAATAAAGTCTGATGACCATTTTTCCATAGCTCTTCAATTATTGGCTTAATGGTTGGCCAATAGTGTGATTCAAACTCTCCTTCAGAAATAAACGGAATACATCCACGGTGCATCCAGTAACCAATCGGTACCTGTTTATTCGGGTCAGCAGTTGTAAGTGCAACATTATAAAGATGGGGCATCAAGGCTTCACATGCTTTTAATACTTTCCCTGGCTGGCTCAACATATCCATTGTCAGTCCAATGTAGCCACGCAGTTTATCTCCCAGTATATCAAACGGAGCCTTGAGAATTCCTGAAATGGCCGATACGGTACCGCTTTCAGTACGAAGCAGGTTGTTCTGAGTACCAAAGGCATTAAAATAGTCAAGCATTGCCATCCCTCCTTTCACCAGGGCCAGGTTGTTACGATAGCTGGTAGCTGTTCCTCTGGGACTGATATCTGCAGATACTCTTGGCAACCATACATTGTAAAGAAAAGCCGTTGGATCATCAATCAACTCGTCGTATTCGTCCTCTTTCATGAATGACTTCTGTTCTGTTGGCTCACGATACTGAAAACCATTATCCGGGGGAACATCAATACCAGGAATTCCATAATATGTTAATCCAATAGCCTGAGTGAGACCTGTCCACACATATACCATATTCGATACCATGGCATCCCAGTCATAATCAGAAGCACATTTACGGACTGCTTCGAAGGCACAGTTATAATCGTGTGCAACATCCTGGCAGGTCATACCGGCATATCTGGCAGTATATTCGGCAACGAATGGACGAATCGGAATACAGTCGGGTTTTTCATTACGCATTGCGGTGAGGTAACGGCTGAGCCGCTGCCGATAAAGCTCCTCATATGTATTCATTGCTATAAGTTTGGTTTTTGTTTTATTGGTTAATTATCAGGCATATATATAATTTAATCTGTTTTTGGTTTACCAATTCGACCGATGAACAAGGAAATAACTAAAAGGATACCGGCCATTACTGCAGCAATTGGCAAACTCTGCTGTACAGTTGACCCTACACTAATGTTTCCAATAAACTTGGGTAAGAATGTACCGCCCAATAATCCTACCGCGAAGATTATACCAAATATGCTTCCATATAAACTAGTATCAAATTTCGAAAATGTGATACCAATAATAGTGGGGAAAATTGGGGCGAAAGCCAAACCAACGAGCAGAACAGCAATAATACCTAAAACCGGATCCCTTGCAATAATCATTAGTATAATAGCCAATACCGATAAAATAGACATCATGCTAATCACTTTAGAACCGATTGAAGTTAGATTCTTTACAGCAGAAAATAAAAATCTGCCAGCCATCATAGATAAACCAAATAAACTTAACACTAATCCGGCTTTTGTGGATGCAGTAATATTTACACTTCCACCATAAAGCTCTTCCATAAGTTTTTTGATCCAGATTCCCATCGACGACTCTAAAGAGGTATAACAGAATAAAGCCAGAGCTGCAATTAATACCGGAGGTTTCAACAGGACTTTAAAAGCCATTGAAAATTTATATCCTGTGGAAACCTTTGGAAAGGTTACTGTAAGGGTAACAACCAGGAAAACAAGGGACAGGATTCCAATAATGATTAATGCAATATTGTATCCCAGGTTCATCGTTTTCAAAATAAACACTATGAATAATGGAGTCAAAACATATCCCAGACCAAAAAATGCAGTTCCAAAATTGCTGGCGCGAGCCGGATCTTTTCCTTCAAAAAGCACTATCGGGATAATTGTATTACCTACCGTGTTTAAAGACATTGCCCCGATACCCAACAAAATACAGGCGGCCAGTGCAGGTGAGAACCTTGAAGAAAAAGCGAGAATAAACAGGCTTAATCCAGTAAAGAAAAAACCAAGAATTGCTATAGGTTTATGCCCTATTTTGTCAATTAATGGCCCAATAAAAATCTGAACGATACAACTTGTAAGATACAAACCCATAACAAGCGTGCCAAATTGATCCGCATTAATATCCAGTGCATCCATTAATTCTACAGAGATAGAACCCAGAATAATAAAACAAATGGCTAATGTAAAAACAGCCATCAGGGCTACAAATGCTGTCATTTTTTTCATCATCGTGTCCATTTTGAATTCTTAAAATTTACAATTCTTTTTAACTGTTTAATGATTGACTTCAACCCATTAAAATATGTATTAAAATACGTATTTTAATAAATATATTTTTTCTTCCAGTTATTTGCCTTTCCCTCTCATTTATTACTCCATTAAATTTATTTTAAGCACTTTACAAGCTTGCTCCTTCGTATTTCATATTCAGGTCAGCATCTTACTGTTGAACCGATATATAATATACTGTTAAATAAAGAGAGTAACTTAAATCCCAATTGCCAATGTCAGGTTGCAGGCTCAGATTTATTTTTGTGCATAAGGATATAAATGATTGGCAGTATCCCAATCGTGTTAAAGATAGCGATGCATATGAACCATGCAAGATGATTGTTTCGAGCTGCTCTCCACATAGCTATTAATTTCCAGACACCATCCCAGATTGCAATAATTATAATTAGAGTTATGAGCCAGGGCAATATTGAATAGACCTGTTCCATTTTATTCTGTTTTAAATTATTCCAAGATGAATACTTCCCTGATATCTATCCCATCTTCCTCAGTGCAATCGGATAAGATTCAGCAATTCTTCCCTTACCATCAACCACCTTCATTAAGTAATTATGGGCAGTTTTATCATTTAACGATTCTGAATAAGTGAAAGGATCTGTGGTTATCTGTGGTGCATATGGAATCTCTTTTATCTTAACATCATCGCGCCAGACCTCATAGGTTTTTATTGGGGCATCTCCTGCGAAAGCACTATTCCAGCTTATCGTTACATTACGCAAATTATTTTCAAGGGCTTGATGAACAAAGATCTCCGTGGGAGCAGTGAGAGGCATGGCTTCCCTCTGAAAATAATTAGTTTTACCCTCCTTTACCTTTTTGGCCATCTCTTCGATATTTGCCTTCTCAGTTTCAGATAATCCGTCTGGCATAATTTGTGCCCCAGCCAGGTTGCTGGTAAGCTGGCACTCCTCATCTTTACTGCTTATATGTCCAATACCGATAATTGCCAGGTGTACCCCGGGAACAGTAAGAGAATATTTGATAAGCGAATGACTTGGCATAGGTTCGCTGCCCACTGTATAAACCACATGGCTTGTACTATTTGACCATGAGGCCGGTTTTGTGTACATGGCTCCATCGGCAAATACTTTCATTGCTATTACACCCATATTTTTTGCAGCTGCAAGGGGAATCACATTATACTGCATATTGAACATGAGCTTGTCATTGGCATTAACAGCAACCAGCATGGCATCAAGCAGGTTGGTACGGTCGCGCTGTATCATATACATATAAACCGAAGCATCAAAGTGACCTGAAAAACCAATATGACGAATAAGCTTTTCATTGCGAGGATTCAATCCTGTAAGATTAGTCCCATCGCGGTAATCACGCAAGGCGGCAAGGGCACCAATTCTCTCTGCATCCGGGTCGGTATTATCGAGGCCTTCGTAGATTGCATCAACCTCTGCTTTGGTATTCAGGTTATGGAATAGCATCAGGTCGATATATGAGCCATCCGGGTAATTTCCTTTCCCGTCTCCAAATATCTGGGAGAGCGAACGATGCAGATCGTCAACTGTATGAGAACCCTGCTCCCCGTTGGTTCTGCTGCTAACGCCTTCAACATTACTTTCACCTTTGGCATAACGAAGGTGGGTTTTAGAAGTGAGAAATATTGACTTTCTCAGGTTTTCATCATATCCTGGTGTCCCAGGGATAAGGTTCTTGATCTGGAAAGCCTTGCCAAAATTTACCTGGCTTGGACCATAAAGATTGGAAGTGTCGAAATAATTGATCCCCATGTCAAAAGCTTTGAGGATAATTTTTACGGGATCCACTCCTTCAGCAGTCCATTGCAGGGATGATTGTCCTCCCAGCCCAAGGGTGGTAACCTCAAATCCAATTTTCCCAAATAAACGCTTAATGGGACCTGGAGCTTTTGTACATTGTGTAATTATACCGGGTGCTATCGCAGTTGCAGCAGCTGCCAGGACCGTAGTCTTAGCAAATTTCCGGCGGTTCATGCGATTTTGAATTGCCATGACTTAAGATTTATTAGGTTTATTATTAATATGTTGCATATTTAACTATCCTCCAAATTACAAAAAAATCCTCTTGATTTTACAGAATACAATATTTATCAACTGAAATTTCCATCTGTCATAATCCGCGCCAGTAAGTCAGTATACCTGATATCCCTGCCAGATAATCATTTCCCTAACCACGTCCTGAAGGTATTGTATTAATATGAAAGTCAAAGAACAATTTATCATCATTAGTTCAATAAAGTCAGTAATTGTATCGGCCAGTTTCCTTTTATGAGCCTGTCGATTACCTGCTTTTCTGTACTAATGAAAGAATGATCCCTTCATTTCCAATAATTTCCAGTTCTCCTCGTCAGACACTCTATTCATAATCCTTATCCGCTGATCCCCACCCTGTTCCAGATACTGGATTTCAACAGGATGATATCCTTTAAGCAAAGCCTCAGCTCCAAAAGCTCCAAGAGGGGGTTTAGGCAAATCCTCATTAACAACCAGATTATTATGAATGAAAAGCTTGCCGGCATCATCAGAAATTGTTCTAAAGAGATACATCCCATCGGCCGGAGCATAAAAATATCCTTTAAAGACAAATGCAAAATTATCTTCCCGTAGATTAGCCTCATTAACGACATTAAAATCTGAGGCTACTCCTCGTCTGACAGGTTCTAATTTTGCAAAATCCGGCAATTTGTCCCATTTCCCCTCATAATAAAAATACTCTAAACCTGTCTTCGCCGCTCTAACTTTTACCCCTTTCTGCATTTCCACCTTTTCATAGGTCTTAATCTCGGGCAGTGATCCCTGGCCTTTGTCATTGAAATATTTTAACGATATGGTTTTAGTATCATTCAGAATTAAACTATTATTAAATATATTGGAATTTACAGTTGGGATAGATCCATCAGTTGTATATCTGGCAATAAGGTTCTTATATTCTGAGTTTAACACCACTTCAGTACTTCCAAGGAATTTTAATATTTCTGGTTGCAATGAAGATGTGGAGGAGGGCTCCATAATAAAATTATTGACTCCATCCAGCTTAAAATCAGGATATTCCGGCAAGTCATAATGTAGTGACCAATCCATTTCTAAAGCTCCCAATTCGCTAAATGGCAGTGGATTGATAGCTTCAAGTGAGATCTCAATTAGATTGTCGGTGCCGGGCGGAAGGACCATATTGATTACAGGTTTTGATATCTTCAGCTGATGATGATGAAAAAACCTGGCATCAAAGAATAATTCTTCTTTCGATGTGTTCGTAACCCGGAAATACAAAGTACCGGTGGCAAATTCATCTCCTTCATTAAATAGAAGCATGCTTTTAAAGTTTGTATTAGACAAAAGGGCTTGCGCCATGGGTGCCGTCCTGGCATTTGAGACATCATCCGCGACGATCCCATCAATCCGGAGATTGACAAAGGATGGACCCTGTTCGGTCATAGTCATCCATACAATATGATCGAATCGTCCAAAGCGGGCTCCTGCCAGATCACTGCTTCCTCCTGTAGTGGCAAGAACATAATATTTCATATTGCCCTTTTCTTCATAAAAGTAACGATGTGTATGGCCTGCTATAACAGTAAAATTTCGATCACTCAAAGCCTCTTCAATCTTCTGAAACCTTCCATTTGTGTTATATGTCCAGATTGGATGGTGCATTAATACAAATGTCCATCGCACATTAGGATTATCTTCAAGTGCTTTCAACACAAAATCAACCTGAGCTGGTTTCAAACTGTAATCGTCATCATCGTTGCTGTCAAGAATAACAAAAAGTGTATTCTTATAGGAAAATGAATAGTATCTTCTGCCATATCGCTGCTCCCAATCGGCCTCCATTACTGGATTTGTTATGTCATGATTCCCGGGGAGACGGAAGAACGGCATTTTCAACTGCCCGATGATACTATCTATCTCGTTGCGTTCATCATTAATTATTGTAGCATCTTTGGTATAACCCTCTATAATATCTCCAACGGAGAGTACAAACTCAGGATAAAGCTTGTTCAGCTTAAGAATAGCATCCTCAAAAATTCCCGGACGGATACCACCAGCACGGTCGGAGATTATCGCAAATTGAAAATTATCAGGATCGTTGTAAAAATTAAGGTTTGTCCAGGGTTTCCTGATTGTTTCAACATCCGATTTGAAAAAAGGTATATCCTGTGCAATAGCAGGGTTGGCAATTATTAAGATAAGTAATGCAATTATGCAGAAGTGTAATTTGTGAATTGAATTTCTCATGATGCAGTTTTTTTAATTATCCATTATTTACCTGATTCAGATATGTATATATACTTCTTCATATTACATCTGCCTGATAAATCATTACTAAAATAAACCTTTTTTACAATATAGGAGAATTAGTTTTCAATTATCATCCAAGACATAGATTCCTTTTGGAATTAATCCTGGTAAATGTATGATTCATTATTTTTAATACGATATTCTAAAGCTTAAGTTTGTATCTTTGATTGAATGAGCACAACCAGTTTGATCAAAATAATATTACCGGTGTTTTACAAAAGATTTTCGGAATCAGATGACAACATAATGATTCCAAGAAACAGTATATTAGAATAAACTAAACCTTTAACCGAGTCAGGCATGCAAATATTAAAGAATCTATATCAGGTAAGCGGCGATCTAAATGGTTTAACTTGGGATGGTATTGATGCCGGGTATAATGACTGCAACAGTTATATACTTAAGACACCAGATGGCTTGATTATGTTTGATTGTGGTTGCGGTGAAACAATAGATCAAATCTATGAGAATATGAAGTATTGGGACCTTGATCCAGCTTCAATCAGGTATTGTTTTCTTACACATCCCCACCTTGATCATGCCGGAGCCGGTCATCTCCTTAAAAACAGGGGGACAGAAATGATTGCAGTTTCACAGACAGCAGATGCAGTTGCATCAGGAGATGAGCGCTGCTGTCCGTATTTGTATCATAAAGATTTTCACCCATTTACAATTAACAGAGTGATCTCCGATGGTGAAAGAATTGATGTTTTAGGTGTCTCAGTTGAAGTAATGCACTTACCAGGTCACAGCATGGGATGTACCGCATACTTATTCAGCCATGAAGGAAAGCTTATCGTTGTCAGCGGCGATGTGATAGGAACTCTTCTGGCAGGAGAATTCGGGTGGAGTGGTTCTATCGACTTTAACAGGGAGATATATCTGCAGTCATTAAAACGGTTTGCAAAGGTCAATTCTGATATTATGCTGCCCGGGCATGGCCTTATCTATTTTCACAAACCAAAAAGAAGGGTGGAAGAAGCGTTGAATATTGCCCTGATGGAATGGCGTTACTATGGGATGCCTGGTTCCTGATACTCATTATATCTAAAATAAGAAGTAGATCCCTTTCTTTTAACTGGTCATCAGTGGTAAATCCATAACTTTCCTTCTGTTTTTAGCGTTGACACCCGAATTTTAATTCTAAACTGACATCATTGGTTATTTCCAAAAAGTGTGTTAATATATTTAATTTCATTTATTTAATATCAATATTCCGGTGCGCGGCACCTCTATCCCCTACGACTAACATTTATCTATAAATATAGTGGTGCTCTGCACCTTTTTGATCTATTTAAGCAGCAGCGCTACAAAATATTTGTAATAGTAGAAACACATTTGACAAACACTAACCTGGAATTTGACAAACACTAACCTGGAATTTTACAAATATAATGTTGTACTATACATTTCTGGTCTTAATAAAGCAGCAGAGCTGCAAAATATTTGTAGAAAAATATTTGATAACCATAACATAGGTGCAGAGCACCGCAATATTTAATCCCATTCAAAAATAAATTCCCATAAAATGAGGATTTCAGAAGCTATTTCTAATAAGTGCCTAAACTGGAAAGGAGAACTCTTTGTTTTAACCTGTCAATATTGATAATTCTATCGCTTTCCTGAAAAGTCTTTTACTGACTTCAATACGAGTACACAACAAAAAATAAATCATTGATTTTAGCCATTTATTTTTTGTCATGCATACTATTTTTCAGGGCTATTTAGAAAATGTTGGGCTAAAGCCCTTAATGTGGGTGACTCTTAACCCGTTGGCTGAAGCCAACAGTAATTGAATCCTCACGACCGCATTTCCCTATTCCTTAACAATTAAAGACGAAGTTGCAAATCCCCTCCTGCCATCAGGAAATATTCCCTCAACTACAATTGTATATTTAACTGACTCATCAGAAGTATAAAACTCAGTCTCTGCTTTACCATCTTTTCCGGTCCGTAAATCAGGATTCCAGTAAAGAGTATTACGAAAATCCGGGATCCGGCTTTCTTTCAATAATCTGGTACTGTAATCAGGTGAATAGAACTCAAGTCGATTATTACAAGTTTCATAAACCTGCCTGAAGATTGAGTTATCAAATTCCAGTGCACTAAGATTGCCCTTAATGGTAATGAAACTTAAAATTCCATCAAATATATTATCAGAAAAGAAATATCTTGTATTTATGACATCCACCTTCTCAACCTCTTTTGAGGCTATGTTTAATATTCGTTCTACATCATAAATCGGAACCCCATCAACTAAAACCAGGGGTTTGTTTTCAAAGGGTTGTCCTTTAAACTTGTTTATAAGCTTAAAATCATACTCTCCATTTTGTTTTAAGGTAAAGACATTTGGGATTATCTCTTTTACAACTTCCCTGATTGATGTAAGTTCAATATAATCAGCCAGTATTATTGCATTTTCTGGTTTATCAAAAAAATCAGGTATTACTTTTTCGGGAATATCATTTCTGCTTTGTCTGAAGGGCTCATAAATATTGTTAATCTGCATACTTACCACAGCATTATTAATTCCATCAATCTTACTGCTGTCAATATAAAATGTGTCCAGGTTGTTATTAATGAATTTATTGCTGAAGGGTTGGTTCAGTTCAACAGTATACCGGTTAATATCTGAAGATAAAGGTTGAATTACTATCTCTTTAAGACCATGTTCTTTAGCAATAAAATAAAAATCTCCATTTTCATCTGTTTTTCCGAACTGACACTTTGCAGTTTTCCCTACAAATGAAAGTGAAACAGGTATATTTCTTAAAAGTTCTCCATTATCTTTCAGTTTCATTGAACCACTGATAAGATGTCCTTCCATTTCTGCAACGTAATCTTCTGTTCCCTCAATACTATTTAAACCATTCAACCCGCTGAAACCAGACTTACCTGATGAATTAACAAGATCTGATTTTGCAACTGAAACTGATAAATCTGATTCAACCGGATTTCCTGCTTTATCAGTAGCATATATTTGTAATTTAACAAACTCCCGTAATGAATATTCACCTTTCTGACAGGTTATGGTATAATTAATTTGTTTACCATACTCATTATTTCCATCTTCTCCCTGCAAATTCAAGCCAGTTTCAATAGTATCTTTTACCAAACTCGCTGACGGAAGTTTTATATTATCAATATTTTCAAATGGATTAACTACAGAAATTGTCGTGTAAAAAAACCTATCTGCTGACCAATTCTTCATCCAGTTTGTATAAGCACGCAATACATAGTAGCCTGTACTAATATTCTCCGGAATAACAAATCCCGAAGAACCTGATGTCCCATCTGTTTCAACTTTAAGTTGCCTGACAGGGAAGTTTTTATCATCAAGTAATTCCACATATACAACCTTGCTGATATCCCATGGAGCATGATTTAAACTATTCAATTTGTAAACTTTAAACCATAGCTGTTCACCTGTTATATAAACGGTTCGATCTGTCCTGACATAGAGCTCCTCCCTGATGTTTCCTAAGTTGAAGGTTCCACCATTTACGTTTAGTTGTTGAGCAAATAAATATTGATCTGCTAAAGGATTGAAAATTATTAAAGCACTGATTATTAACACACTGTAGGGTGTATTAATTATCTTTTTTAATTCTTTCAATATATAATTCATTTTAATTTAAGTCTATCCAGAAATCTGGTTGTATGGGGCTTCCTTCTATTGTACAGTCGGCACATTCCGGCCGTGCAAATACCATTTTCTCAAGATCATTCGTTTCCTGGTTATATCTTGGTTCTACAAAATAATAATCTGAGGAAATACAATATATTCTGTAGAGACCACTCCAGGTTAAAGGTGCAGCATACTTAGACATTGGAATATCCTCGGGGGCCAACTCGAGTCTTTCGCATTGATAATTATACAAAGGCAGATTTAGTCCTACTATATCGGCAAATGAGATATTCAATCTTTTTTGCTTTACGGCAGATACCTGGAAATAGCCCAGAACTTGCTCCTGAATATTATTTATATTATGAATATTACTAATAACCGGAAAGGGTTGTGTTGCAAATATATCATCTCCACTCTCATTTATTCGTTTCAGGTTATTCCAGAAGTCATATTCCTCTTTTGAAATTGAATACTGGTTTACAAGGATACTATACTGTATTAACATCCTGTCAGATTTATCTGTTGCAATAAAAAATATTGGTTTTTTTTCGATATGGTCAGATTGTCCTGAAAAAACCGAATGAATAAGTAATTCATCAGATTTTCTATTCTTCCAGCAAAATTCATTAATCTTTGCAACCGGATAAATATTGACTGAATCAATATAATTATATTTCTTTGGACTTGGCACCCTGAATTTCCAAGTCTCTTCAAAATCCCATCGATAATATTTATTACCATCACTCACTTTTGAATCCAGATAAATTCTGATCCCTTCCGTGGTCTC
>Ga0307377_10006670_pt1 | contig 12062 bp, 23 predicted proteins | sample TR3MG_FD_202535 | JGI IMG/M metagenome (GOLD analysis project Ga0307377, IMG submission 202535) | Soil microbial communities from Risofladan, Vaasa, Finland - TR-3 | ecosystem: Environmental > Terrestrial > Soil > Coastal area > Acid sulfate soil | place: Finland: Risofladan, Vaasa | collected...
GAATCGCTACGAGGGTGGCGCCTAAAAACCTCGTGGTTAGAAAGCAATCCCTTTTTATATCTTCATGACCCCTCGAATATACCTTTCCCATGGGTATAACTTTTAGTATAACTTTTTCACAAAACACTTGACAGACCCTATCCAGTTATGATATTCTCTATATAGCGATGAGCGAATATAGCCGCAGGCCTTTCTATTCGCTGTAAAAAATGATGAAGGAGATAAAAAGATGCCTAAACTAACAAGCGCACAGGGTGCGAAGAAATGGAAAGACCGACTGGGCGGAGCCGTGCAAGAGGTGATCGATGGCGTCAATAGGGTATCGGAAAGCCCGATGGCGAAATCGGCAGCCGCCGAGGATAAGTGGTTTGCAAACATTCAACGAGCACATACGAGTGGGAAGCGGAAGCGCTCCCTGCTGAACGTGTCACTCGAGGAGTGGAAAGACAAGACCGCGAATGTCGGGGCTCAAAGGATTCCTTCCGGCGCAGCCGCAGCCGAGGGGAAAATGGAAAAGTTCTACGGTAAGCTTTTTCCTTTCGAGGACAATCTTCAAAAGAAAGTCAAGAGCATGCCGAATGTGACTTTGCAGGATTCCGTATCACGTGCTACGGCATGGATAACCGGGATGGCAGAGTTCGATAAAACCAAGTAAAGGAGGTTGAGCTATGTACTATAGAGAAGTTGAAGTGCTTCGATCGGAAAGCATAGCGACAGCCGGTACTCGAACGGTTGACTTAAACATCACCGATCCGATCAGCAAATTGTCGGTAATATGGAAAAAGTTCAATACGGCCAACGTTCCCGCCGCACACCCTGGAAACATCGTCAAGAATATTCTGGTATGTGATGGGGCGGATGTCCTGTTCTCGATGAACGGGTCGCACGCACAGTCGATGGCCTACTACACCGACAACATTCAACCGGCTTCGATTATCAACTACGTTTTGGGCGAATGTTCGGTTCAGTGCGCCGAGATCAAGTTCGGCAGGTGGCTGTATGATGAACTTTTAGCACTCGATCCGAAACGGTACAGCAACCTACAGATCAAGGTCGAGCATGATCTGGCATTAGGCGGGTCGGTTGGAACGGTGGCAAACTTGAGCATCTACGCTCACTGTTTCGATGAGAAGGTGATCGAGCCTCAAGGATTTCTTTACAATAAGGAAATCTACACCTTCCTGCCGGTAGCAGGATCGTGGTACTACATCGACATCCCTACTGATTACCCGGTGCGCGGAATAATGTGGGGAGCTGAGGCCGCAACAGACGGACCGAACTTTATTTTCGATGAGTTCAAACTCAGCGAGAATCAAGGGAAGCATATCCTGATCGACAGTGAAATGCACCGTTATATGTACCAGACATCGGCGTACTACGATCCCTGGAATGAGATCGTATACGGTAAGCCCTCGGCGGCGTCAACCAATCTTGCGATTTTCGTTACCCCTCACTTTGAAAGGCAGTCTCACCTTATGCCTACGGCGGCCCCTGTTGGTATCATGGATCAGTCGGCGGCGGGGTGCGCTCAAAACGTACAGGTAGCCACTACCAATCAAATCCTGAAAGGGATGGTGATGGGTCACAATCCATTCGGCGCCATGTGGCTAAAAACCTACGGCGGTGACAAGATCGAGGATTGCTGGCAGATCGCTTACTCTGGCTCAGGACGGTTGGAAGTCCATGCAGTAGCCGGACTCGCGGCTCAATTGACCAAGTACCAGCACGTATACACGCAGCAGATTCGGACGTACTAAGCCTATGAACGGTAAAAAAGGGGTCGGCGTTCGCGTCGACCCTTCATCTTGGTCGGTTGCTGAGTGGAAAAAGGTTGCTACGGTTTACACTACGGCTGATCGCTTGATATGCAATACGCCGTGCTTTCTCTTTAGCGTATTAGCAACAGGGTATCATGATGATAACGGTGAGATCAAGCTATATGATGGACAGGGGGCTATTGGAAATCCGAAGTATCATATACGAACTGCTGCAAGGGTGAGCTTCTTTCTTGATTTTAGCGTTCCGGTGTATTTTGCTCGAGGCATGTACCTTGACATTACAGACAAGTGTGACGCTGTGACGGTCCAGTATCTACCCTGGAACCCGTAAGACCGTGATCTATTGTAAGACTATATCGGCGTTAGCAGGCGGTGCGGTCGCATCCCCTTTGGATGCGGATCTGCCTGTGACGAATGGTCTTATCTATCAATTCGAGCTTTATTTTCCTCCTGGCTCGTCGGGGTTGTTGTTTGTCAGAGTAGCAGACGGTGGGTTCCCGGTTTGGCCGAGTGAACCCGGCGAATGGTTCTATGGCGACAACACCCTGGTGAGTTTTCCCGACAGGTACTACATAGCCGCTCCGAATCATAATTTCAAAGTCTGGTACTACAATCTCGATGACACCTACGCGCACAAGTTTACGATTAGGATAGGCCAGGTATCAAGCAATTTGTTTATCTCAAGCTTCATTCCATCGTATGGCCAAAAGTCAATCGAAGAGGTGCTCCTTGAAATGGCGGCTCAACAGGAAACGGAGAAGAACCTGAGAATCAAGAATATCGAGGATTATTTTGCTCTCGAAGAGGAAGTTACTGTTGAGGAAGGAAGCGACTAATGGCGTTAATGAAGTTCAGAGAGCCGAATCAAGTTAAGTGGCAAGGTTCTAGGCCTGCGCATAACGGAACACAATTCTATGGTCGCGGATATCAAGCCGGTGTGGGGGACGAGATTGTTTATACGGTGCCTGTGGGTAAAACTGCTTTTTTAACGTATTGCTATTTAACGTATAGAATGGGCGCTGCTCAAGCTACTTATGCGCTCATGGCGTCTTACACTGACGGCGCTGTTTTGGATAGATACATATTAAACTATTTTGTCAATTCGATTAGTACTGGCACTACTTCCACGCCGTTAACTTATCCCATAGAAATTCCTGAGAATTATACAATTCGTGTTATAACTGATAATGTTAACTTAGGCGTTGAGGGCGTGGCTTGGGGATGGATTGAGTAGAGGAATGATTAAATAAATGGCGCGAGGATACCCCGATTTTTTCGGACAGTCGATATTTCCCAAGTATGGCCTGCCGGTACATGAGTTAAAACCCGTCGCCGTTGTAGCCGCCGGAGATACTGAGATAATTTTTAATGTTGTTGGAAAAGGTCGTACTTATGGAGGCTGGATCCGCTGGTATGGGACAGACGATGTTTTTAGAACTACAAAGTTGATTGTGACTATAGATGCGGTTGTTCAAACTTTTTTAACCCCTTATTTGGAGTTGGATAGAAACATTTCGTCAAGGACAGCGCAAACATTTGCTTTAACAGGTTATGAAGTAGATGATTTACACGAAAATGTGGTATATACAGGTGAGAAGGACTGGACATTTGAACAGACTTTTGTTGTTACGCTTGTTAATGATACGGCTGCAAATATTACTGTTGTTGGGTCTTTTGATTGGTCACAGGTGATTTGATTATGGTATACTACATCTTAGGGGTGATCGGCCAGTGGGTGAGTTTGTGCGCTTTGAGTGCAGGGATTGGAATTGAGATCAAATATGAAGCTGATCTCGGTTTTATGGCAATTACTGTCGGCGCGATACTGTTCGCCGTGGCTACGAAAGTCAAGGTTGTCGGTAAAGAGAAGGCTGTCAAAAGGGTGAAAGAATTGGAGGAGCAGCTTGAAAAGCTTAATACAGGTTGAAAGAAAAGTTCGCTTTAAATATATACCCTACGAAATGGTTGTCATGTTCGACGCACTTCTTGCTTGCGGGAAAGTCCAGGGAGTACAGCCTGTTATCACCGGAGCCGCATATGAGGATTATCCTTTGAACAAAGTCCATGCTGAAGGGTATGCTATAGACATCCGTACTAAAGGCCTGCCGGATGCCAGGGGCTTTGCTCAAGGGTTGGAAAAAGTATTGGGCTCGTTGAGTCCAAAATACAAGGTGCTTTACGGGGACGTAGGGCATCTTGATCATATTCACATAGGTTTTTCCTGGTACTACGGGCGGGAAATCTAAAGGGAGTTAAATTATGGCCAGTGCAAGAACATGGGGAGCAATCTTAAGGATCATCGCAATTATCCTGGGACCGCTATTGAAGGCGATCTCTCCGATAATCAAAGACGCTTTAGAGGATGGCATGATCAAGCTATTGGAGAAGGCACGAGGAACAGAGAATCCGATTGACGACTTGTTCATGGAGTTCGTTTTCAGGATCCTCAATCTCGATATTCCACCGGAGGCATAATGGACGCCGCGACAAAGAGAAAGATCGCAACAAGGCGAAAAGAACTCAAAGAGGTTTTGGCTGAACATCGGCCCAAGCTCGAGGCGGCGAGAGTGATCGCCGAGCAGTTGAAAAACATAGGAGAGGATACCAGTGAGCTTGATAGTCTCATTAAAGCCGCCGACGCTTTCACTGCCGCCAGTAATAATACCTGAAATATGGGAGGTTATGCCGGAAGAGGTAGCGCCTCCCGTTACATTAGAGGAACCTGAACCGGCGTGGGTCGATCTTGTTGGGTGGATTGGTGAACAAGTTGTAGACTATGCTGTACGTCCGGCCATGGAATGGTTGGTTGAACTGATCGAGTGGGTTGTAGACGAACTGCGATACTGGAAAAAAATGTTCTTTGAAGCCCTGGCCGAGCTTTATGCGACCGACCTGGGCTTTCTCTATATTACTATCGGCACAATCTTAATCGGTGTATATGCTCCTCAGATCATATCTCGAATAGCCGCAAGCGGATTCGGCCTTGCGATCAAGAATATAACCGCCTGGATCAAAGAAAAAATCGGCAACATCTTGAACCTCGCCGCCATCGAGGACATCTTGGCCTTGAACGAAATGGCGAAACTGTTTTGGCCGGAGTGGAGAGATTTGATGTCGATGTTATCGGACGCGACGTCGGCTTTAGCTGAGGAGCTTGGACAGGGATCGGCTTATATTTCCGCATGGTTTTCTACCGTTCATGCCTTTGCTTTACTCGGTACCTCATTTTTGGACATCGAGCCGGAGGCGGCGGAACTTCAGGCTTTTGAGGAAACTGAAAGCTTCCTAAAGAAAATCAACGAGAAGTTCAGAGACTATTCTCACAATCCGGGTCGAATTGTCAGAGACATCATAGACGAACTGTATATCCCTCATGCTACACAGTTCAAGGATTCGCAGCAAGCTTTAATCGGCACCGTGGCGGATGCAAGAGACGATATCGATAATACATTCGATCTGATCAAAGACGCCAATGATGCTTTAACTCATTTTATAGGGATTCAGCCGGAGGAAACGGCGGCAATCGTAGAGGAAAAATTGGGTCCGATTCGTGACGGACTGGATGATTTTATCTATGAGTACCGGGTGAACGTGCTCCCTAAGATCGAAGGCACATTGAAAATACTTGAGGATCGGGCTGACATCATCGAGGAAAGGAACGCGATCTTGGCTACAAAGGTCGACGATCCGCTTTACACTTTGGCGATGTATGATCTTATGACGCCTGCTGAAAAGTCGACCTTCAATCGCGGCACGATGTTGATAGCCGCTGCTGGTGAAAACGAGGAGCTTGAAGCAACCCTGCCGGCACTTGACGGTGTAGCCGGCGCCTTGATCGCAGCTACTGAGAGCTATTACTTTGAGGATTTGACTGTCGAACAGAGGCCGCGCCCGGCTCTGTCTTTAGAGTTTCCCAGTATTTCTCCGACGCTTGCCTTTCCATCCTGGTACAGAGGAGAAGATTAAATTATGTCAAACGGCGATAAGCAACCCATCCGAATGTCCGATACATATATCGTAGAGCGTGACCGAATTTTAGCGGAGATTGAAGCGCGTGAGGAGGAAGCAGGCGATGTCCCCTTTGCACTTAGAGGCCTGTACCGGGTAGGGCTTAAGATCGCAAAGATTATCATAGCCCCGATTCTTGCTACACTTGTCGGCACAGGCAAAGACGTCAAGGAAGGCATCGATGCAGTCGCTACAGGCGAGGCATTAAAAGTAGAGATCACGCGGGATGATTCCTGGTGGAAGTCCGTGTTAGTGCAATTCGGATTCCCCCAAAAAACAATCGATCTTATCTCAGGGACGATGGGTGAGCTACAGACCGGACCCGTATGGTTACGAAGCTTGCCTACAATTATGATGGCGATGGGTCTGTTTGGCCGGATCGCGGCTATCGTATCCGGTGAGCCTGCGAAAGATTTATTGCGGCGGTTCCACCCGAACACCCCATCTCCGGGTGAGGTTATCAAGGCGGCGTTTATCGATCCGAGCCGCTACGAACAGGTGATCAAGGCTTTACAGCAGAACGGGTTATCTGAAAGTGACATCGACCTGTTGTTCGTAAATAATTATGCACTTTATACAGAACAGTACGTTAGAGCGCTTTATTTCCGTGGCGCCTTAACTGTCGAGCAGGCGAACAACCGCCTTTCAGAGTTAGGCTATACGGATGACCGGATCGCCGAGTTGAAGCAAGGGTGGAAGGTAATCCCCGGCATACAAGACCTTGTTATGATGCAGGCGAAAGAAGCTTTCGAGCCCGACCTGATATCGAAGTATGGGTTAGGGGCTGAGGAGCCGACTGATATCTACGAGTGGACCCGCAAACAGGGGATGGACGACGAATGGACACAGAAGTATTGGAGCTCTCACTGGCAACACGCCTCTTACAATCAAGTCATGGAAATGCTTCATCGCGGCTATATCGAGGAAGCCGATGTCTATGACTGGTACCGGCTTGTCGAGATACCACCCTACTGGCGCGACCTCCTGACTAAGATCGCATATTCCCCGTACACGCGGGTTGACGTCAGACGGATGCACGCGGCAGGGGTAATCGGAGATGATGCTCTTGTCCAGGCCATGAAGGATATAGGATATGATGATGAACATGCGGAAAAAATGGCGGAGTTTTACAAGAAGTATAACGCAGGATCCGCGAAAGAGCTTAGCCGAGCGGATATCGAAAAGGCTTATGAGGACGGTGACCTTACCTACCCTCAAGCTGTGGGCGCACTGGCTTCAATTGGATACGACGAAGCATTAGCCGATTTTTACATCTCGCGGATCGAGCTTGAAAAGCAGCGAGCAACGCGACTGGAAAGAATCGACCTAACGAAAGAAAAATACACATCTAACCTGATTACCGAGAATATCGCAAGAAATAATCTTATAAGCTACGGCCTCGAGATAACGCGAATCAATGAGTTGATCGACCGTTGGAAAGTCCAGATCGTAAAGAACATGAAGCTTCCTTCTAAGACCGACCTGGACAAACTATTAAGAAATGAAATTATCATCGAAGATGAATATGTCGAACAAATGGACAAATTGGGCTACAAGATAAAATACATCGACTGGTATCTCAAATTGATTCAGAAAGGAATTGAAGGGTGAACGCATGGCTACGATTAAAGAATTGGTACAGAAAGAAACGGAAAACTTCCTTAAAGCTCAAAAGCTTAAGCAAAGTACTGAAAAAATGGTCAAAAACATGACCGCGATACACGAAATCTCAAAAGAGGCACGGAAGCCCGTTTAATTGCTCTCAGTGAGCCGCCAAGGTACCACCCTGCCATCTTTCAAGACTTCCCCTTTGTCGTAGGTCGGCGTGACATCCTTGTGCGCTTTCCGTACGATGAACCCTTCAGTTTCACCCAACGCCATGTGCGAGCGCGATCCTAAGAATTGGTCGTACTCGTAAGTGAACTCACCTGTCTGTCGAGCTTCTTTCGGTACTCCTTTGCACACTCTCGTTTCGTCTGCGCTATAGTGCTTGCAGCCGTGAAGTACAAGGCTCTTACAAACCTTATCAACAGATAAAGACCCAATCCGGTCAGAGTGAATTGAATCACTAATCCTATCAACATCTCTCGAGAGAATACAAATCGAATCAGTATCCATATAATAGACGCGTTCAATACCAACACGAGCACACAAATCCCAAAGTGCAATTCTGCTATATTCAGTAACGTGAGCCGCAACCGCGACGAAGCTTTTATCTCCATTCTCTTCTCCTATCTGTCTATGGACTTTACCGAAAGCCGAGCGCTCGATCCAACGCTCCCCTGTTTCAACTGATATTACGGTCGTGGATACAGGCGGCCCAGCTTCCGGGTCGAGATAAGTTTCCATGATCGGCTTTTTCTGCCCGAACTTCCCGTAAAGCGAGTTGAGGAAAAGCTTGACTATCTTTGCATACAATTCGTTTCCCTCACTCCGGTACTTCGCCTTCAACGGGTACCAGTAATCGACGTACTCGCCGAATATATAGTCGTTTTCATATACAGCCATCCTATGGATGGTTTTTATCTCGTTTCTCATCTGCGCTCGCTTTAGTCCTGCCGTGCATAAAAAGGTGCGGAACGTGCCTACGGGAAACATAAGCTTTCCATTTCGACGCAACGCATAAACAGGCTCGGAGGCGTTCAAGGACACCTCGGCTATACAACATCCTGTGTCAAGGTATTTCAGGCCGTCTACGGCCTCCGAGCCTTCAAAGTAAAATCGCAATTTCGTCGGGTATCGATGCTTTTTCATCACATCGGGGTACATGGAGTTGACATCGAGAAACGTCTTTTCTCCCCCCTCGATCTGCCCCAATTGCCAGCACTCCACACGGCCTCCGAAGTAAGCAGCACGCTCCAAATCAACGACATTTTCCTCCTGGTGGATTGAAATAGGCCGCGACATAAAACGGTGACGATAAGCATTAAAGGCTTGCGAGGCCTTTGTGAATCCAAAGCGACCCGTATCGTGGGACTTGTTAAAGGCCATGTATTGAAGTAAAGCCTCATATACAATTTCCACGTCCCTAAAACAATAGATACATAACTGATCATCCGTTGCCTCCTTAAAGTCAATTTCCAGTTTCGGTAGCCCGATAGCGGCCCCCAGTTTTTTCAAAGAGAAGTCAAAGTAATTCGTGCTCGATACGATTTTCAGGTGGGCGGGGCCGCGTGAGAGGAAGTGCAGGAACACAAGCCCCGTATCATAATAGAAATCCTCGGTGTAGGGAAGGTATCCAAAATGATCGTAGAATCCAAGAGCTTGAATGTCGAAATAGATGTTGTGGCCGATCAGCCACAGCGTTTTCTTCCCCTGGATCAACGATTCGATGTAGGCAAGGAGCTTACGGCGATCCGTCCAGTACCGCCATTCAAGGGTTTTCGACTTACGCTCGGCGCGGATCCGCACGTACAAGGTCCACCCCAGTCGAAAGGTGTGCCTTTGAGTTCCATTATTGCCTGTTGCGTTAGTTTCCGTGTCGAGGATCAAAAGGCGAGTCGGATAGTTCGTGCTATGATTTTTCCGCAAATGCTTATCGAAACCGGAGAAATCCTGCACGGCGTCAAATCTCTGCTATCTGGTAGCCTTGAGAACGACCTGCGCCCCATTTGTGAGCGCGTTCCATGGATTCAAAGCCCACTACTTTCCATCCAGGACCGTACTCTTCAGCCCTTTCCTCTTCGATCCCGTAGACGATCTCGGCAAGCTCTGCGTCCGTCAAGGAGGTATCGGCGTAAAGTGAATAGGATCGCATGAACTGATCCCCTGTCTCCGGGTCTTTAAAGAAAGCGTTTCCATAGTAGTTGTAGGTTTCAGGACGCCTCCATTCTTTTTCTACAAACATCTTCTGTTCAAGATAATCGAATGGACCGAGGGTCCTCTGGAATGGTAGTTTTTCTGCTTTTTGAAAGAGAGTAGAAACATCGCGCCACATGGTCTGAGCATGATACCCAATACCCTGTGATACCAACCATTTAGTCGCTTGATTCGTATTAAGAAATCTATCTGTCAGGCCCGGGAATTGCGCCCAGGCCAGACCTCTGTTGGTTTCACGCATGGAGTTATAGGTTCGTTAAGAGCTTGATCTGCAAGTCTATCAGACGTTGAACTAAAAGACCCGCATACTTCGCAACCTCATGAATCGATTCAAGTATATCGGGATCAGGCGTTTTGTCAGCTTCAAACCACTGTTGTATGCTATTCAAATGCTCTCCCAACTCTTGTACTTCCCTGAGCTTTCCCCAATTGTCCTCACAGAAATTAAAATCATCGATACTTTTGTCCATATTTTCCTCCTAATAATAGTATAAGCCGGACAGCCCCTCACGACAAGAGCCGCCCGGCTATTTTCACAAACGACTTTTTAAATATTTCCAGAGCTGGCGAATTGCTTCGTGCCCATCGATCAGACTCGGCGCCATCTGAGTAATCGCCGGCTGCCGACCTTTATGCAGTTGATCCATTTCAAACAAGTACTCGTCAAGCCGGTCAATGTTGTTCAACGCCGATTCAGCCTTTTCAAGCAGGACTTTTCTGATGGTCTTTGGCATATTTGTATCCCGCGAGATAAGCATTTTTCACGGCCTGTTCAATTCCTTCGCGCAGAGAGTCAAGCGGATACTTAATTTCCTCCATATTGCTGCACACTACGCTAAAACAATCCTCGACCGTTTCTATCATATTATCTTTCATCGTTCCCCTCCGCTACGCGCTTTCAGCTACAACGCCTTCCCCGCCGTTTCCAGGCTCGGATATGATGATCGTGTCGACCTCTTTGAACTGTTTGCCTTTACCGAGGTCCAGCATACCGAGATACTCGAGGGCATAGACGCCGCCTTCCTTGAGGTTCGCGCCATCGGACTTGTCGTATGAGCCTGAGACCGGAAAGCGCACCGTTTCCTCATTCCGCTCGAAGGTGTAGACGTAGAAATCGGGCATCTTTGGGTCTTTGCTCTTTAACAGTTCGCGCTCCAAGAACTTACCACAGATCACATCCCCTTGCTTAAACTTGATCTGCCGGGGCGCCATGTGACGCATCTTGCCGGAGGCTTTCGCCTCTTCGTACAGCTTGTCATAATCCATACTTTGTTTTCTCCTATTTCTTTTCAAAACAGATAAAACTGCCCATGTATTTTTCCATGTACAGCTTAATCGTCGTGTAGGTAGATGTTTTCTCTCCATAGTACATTTTCATACTCAAGTCCTGGGTCGTTTCCCATAACTTGAAATGATAATCCTTTTCCCTACTAATCCAATCGTAAAACTTTACGATAGCCTTTAATATTTCAGGTTCGTTCATCCTCCTTTCTCCCATTCTTTCCACAATTTCCGTCGCGGTGGGTCCACCCAGGGAGCAGGCCATTCGGCACCGCAACCGCGACAATAAATAACCTTTGTCCTACGCAAATAGCGTACCTCTTTTGATCCGCAATTATAACAAATAGCTTTCTTTGCCAAGTGCGGATCGCGTGGCTTTCCTTCACCCATTCTTGCCCCCTCGTTATGATAATATTTCGTCGTACCCGTCTCTGTGAGCCGGCATTACCACGATACGATGATCGTGGGCTATTCGAGCCTCGATGTCTTTTTGTAACCGCCGCCAGTGACGCGCTTCAAAAGAATGTGCTTGAGCGTGTCCAGCATAAAACCCCGTACCCCAAGGGGTCGGATCAAGTCTTGACAATTCACGAGCATGGTACATTTCATGCAACGCAACCTTCCGTTGCCCCTTCACCCAATCAAGATAATTGTCGATCATGCTTTTTCCCTCCAATGTATACAACCAAAATCACAACCGGTATTAAACCCGGAAGCATAGCCTTCAGCATCCCAATAAACCAACGAGTCAACTGGATATTCTGCATCACAAGAAATGTACTCGATAAAAGATTTACAAGAACAATCTCCTTGATTCCTGTTGCCAATCCAATTCCCTTTATTCTCCATAGGTTCCCAAAACATACAGCACTTACATAATCTTTTCATCACTCTCCACCTTCGCAAGTTTCATGGCAATCTGTTTGCCACAGAAGGGACAGAAGTTAAATGAAATCCACCCCCTCACGATGTACTGATCCGTTATCAGCTTGTGTTTCACAACCGGAACGACCAACGTCCCGTTCCCTCCTTTGTCAACAGAAAGAGAAAGGCCGCGTATCTCCATCCCTTGTGCATGAACGCCCCTTTGAACCTGTAGGAAACATTTGCAGGTAAGATGGAAATCTGGTATGGGTTTAGGCTTTGCCATGTTCGCCTACCAATTCTTTGACGCCG
>Ga0307377_10006671_pt1 | contig 12061 bp, 17 predicted proteins | sample TR3MG_FD_202535 | JGI IMG/M metagenome (GOLD analysis project Ga0307377, IMG submission 202535) | Soil microbial communities from Risofladan, Vaasa, Finland - TR-3 | ecosystem: Environmental > Terrestrial > Soil > Coastal area > Acid sulfate soil | place: Finland: Risofladan, Vaasa | collected...
TAAGTTTGAAATATATGTTGACCCTATTACTGTTGCTGGAGGCGTTGAAGTTGTACCTACAAATTGGAATCTTGATAGTTCCAATTCTATTGATACAACAACATTACATACAAGTGGTGGATCGGTACCAATAACAACAGTGAGTGATGGAACAGAAATATTATGTTTCTATTCAAAAGCAACAGAAGGTCTTATAGAAGTGAATTTGGATGGACTTGTACTTGGAAAAGGTGATTCCATACTTATTATTGCAGAAAATAAAGCGGGTTCAAAAGTAAGATGTACACTACATTATTATGAGGAATAAATATGAAATTAAATGATGGAACAGGAAAACAATATGGAGTAAAAGTAGATAAGGAAAATCTTTTATATACTTTTAGTGTTATTGCAACAGAAATACGACATACAAATTATAGACATGGTGAATCATATAGTGTAATATTTGATAAGACACCAACTGGAGCAGGTGATTGTTTTGGTTTTATAAAAAATACAAGTGATGTGGAATTAATGATAACTTCTGCAACAATACGGGTAGCAAGTGATGAAACAATTCAATTTAAACTTGGGGATATCGGTACAGCAGTAGGTGGAACAACATTGGCATCAATAAATAGAAACTTGGATTATGGTAAAACAGCTGATGCAGTAATTGAATCGGGAGTTGATATTACAGGATTAAGTGGTGGAAGTATTGTTGAAAAATTATTCATTGATGGTGCTGTTAGTTCAGAAAAATATAAATGGGATAGTGGTTTTATTTTACCAAAAAATAAAATGATTTCTTTTTATGTAACAACAGGTAATATAGCAGTATTGATGACTATAGCAATGTTCTTTCACGATAAGGCTGTTTAATTTATGTCATTACCAGTCTACATAATAGATGAGGAAAAATCTATATCATCAGAAATAAATGAATATGATAATCATAGAGGATTAGTAACAGCAACATATCCACTGACACGATATGAAAATAAACAGGTATTCTTTCAAAATAACACTTATGGTATTGATATGAATGTCGCTGTTATACCAAGTGGTTCACCAGAAAAAGTTCACAATGGAACTGATGATGCACTTTGGACATTTTCTAATATAATTGGAACAATAGCAACAGCCAATAGTACGGATTTTGCACATACTGGTACAAAAAGTGTAAAGTGGATAAATGGAAATATTAATGATACAATACAATTTCTAAAAAGTTCTCCATTGACAGTATCAAATTATTCTTCTATAACAATATGGATATATGTAACATCTGAATGGCAAATTGGAGACCATATAGAAATTTATGGTTGGAATACATCTACTTCAACTATAAATGGTATATCAGTACAATTAAACAACTATTTTAACTGGGGTGTTTATAATACATGGCATAAACTTACAATACCAGTTAGTGATATGAAACTTATAAATACATTGAATGTTATCAGATGTCGTGTAGTGACAAAACAAGTGCGGTCTCCAGTATTTTATATGGATGATATACAGTTTGAATTGGTTACAAATAATTCTACACCAGTTATATTCAAAGTAGAACCAGAAATAGGAAAATGGTTATATGTACATGAATTGACTGTAACTGTTGTTGATACATATGACCCAACACTTGCAAACACATCAATGATAAAGATTCCATATAATAGTTTTTTCAGTATACCAAAATTGGATTCTGGTATTACATATAAAAGAACACAAAATAACAAAGTAACATTTTCAACACAAATAAAACAAATGATTGATATATTACAATTATCTGGAAGTACAATTTCTGGAAATGGTAGTGATGGAACAAATACATGGATAGTATTAAAAAATATAATGATGGAGCCATTACTTTTGAAATATGAAGATAATGATTCTTTATCAATGACAGTAAATGATAACCTTTCTGATTTATTACTATTTAGGATAGGGGCTGGTTGTAAAGAGGAAACAAGATAATGAAAGCAGTATTTGATAAACCAATAGTATTTACATTACAACTTATAAACAGTTATCATCTTCCAGAAACAGATGCCACAGTAAGTTATGTGATACTTGATAATACATTAGCAATTATTATTCCATCACGGTCAGCAACATATAATACCACAACAAATTCATATACTGATACATTGACACCAAGCATATCATGGACAACTCAATCATTGGGAAGTTATTTGGTAGTATGGAGTGTAAGCAATACAGTAGAAGAATTTTCAGCAATATATACAGAAGACTTGACCATATACATTGATGAAACAAAAATTGATAAAATACTTGGACTTGTGCACCAGAATATATTGATTGATAATACCATATATGATTCATTCGGTAATTTGACAGATGCAAGGTTACGAATTTATAGTGATTCAGCGTCAGTAGGAACAAACTCAAATGTTCTTGCTACATACACAATAAATGCAGTAACAACAGAGGCAGGACAGTTCTCACATTGGAAACAGGTGGTAGCGTAAGATGAGTGTGGCGATTGCAACTATGGGGAAATTTGTTCAGACAATACGAGAAGTATATCTTGGTGGCGGAGGTGGCTGGGATAGTGAAGATAAAAGAAAACCTTTGGTACGAGTCACTAAAGTAAAATATGAAAGAGATAAATATAAAAGGATAGAAGTAATAAATATAACAGAGGAAGAACTATGAAATTATATGAAAAATATTTAGGTGAAGTTATTAAAAGAAGTGAAGTTATTGATAAGAAATATAATAATTTTACAAAGGATTTTAATAAACTTTCTAAATTATATAAAATTGAAATTATGGATGATGGTGGTGTCAATGTATATAAAAAGAATGGGAAATTAGCAGGTGCTTGGCATAGTTTTGATGACTTCTTAGATACAGGATTGGAGGGAACATAAATGATAAAATTAAACATTAATGAAGGCAAAAAAATAAAGTTCAACGTCAATGTAAGTGGATTTGAAATTCGTGACCTAAAGGGCTCCATGAAACTTACCGTTGAAGGAGTGGAATATGGTTTTCCTATAAAAATTGATAATGGTTCTGTAAGTGTTGAAGTGCCACCTCTTTCTTCTATAATGAAAAAAACATTCAATGAAAATGAACACATAGATGCACGACTTGATGTTATTGCCGGTGATACATATATCAATCCTTGGAAAGATACCATAATTATTGAAAATCCTGTACATGTTGAAGTAAAAGTAAGTGAAGTAGAAAATGTTGTAGAAGAAATCAAGCCAACCATAAATATTGAAAAAATAGAAGAAGAAGTAAAAAAAGTTGAAAAGATAAAAGAAGATTGTGGAAAAGACCATAAGAAGAAGAAAAAAGAAGATGAAGTAGAAGAAGAATGCGATAAAAAGAAGAAAAAGAAATCAAAATTTATGGAAGCATTAGAGAAATAAATGAAAGAAATATATGAAAAGTATTTGGGTGAAATAGATAATAAAGAGGAATCATACTTGATGAAAATGATAGATCCAATGAAAAAGAATGTAGGATTTTTATTTAAATGGGCTTTTCCAAATAGGAATATGATATTTCAAAGTGAGATAATATCAAGTTTGGAATCAATAGATGATGCGTTGGATGACATTATCAAACTTATACATAAGGAGAAAAATAAGTAAGGAGTAAAAATTGAAAAAAATAATATGTATTGTGTGTTGTCTCCTATTTGTAGGATGTGCAACTATAACAATTGATGGAAGACCGATAGCAAAACATGTTTACTCTCAAAGGAATCCTGACACGGGAATGAGAGTTGATTTTCTATTTGTACGGTATAAAGAAGTTAAAGAAGGTAAGGAAAAGTTTGAATTACCTGTTTATTTAGAATTGAATAAATTGGAAAAGATACCGTCAAATACTAAAAGAATTGGTATTGTGATACAAATTGTAAATCCGCATGAAGTGAAATATATTTTGGAACTTTGGTGTAATACTTATAATAGGAAAAAACTTATAGATACTGTACGCCAAAGAATTAGTAAAAGCCAATATTCAAATAGAATGCACGAAGTCAATTTGAGTATGAAGAAACATATAACATATAAATATTTTCTTCGTTTGATAAATTGGGAAGGTGAGCAAATTATGGATATGGGTAATGCTGTTTACTATGTAGAATTAGACTACATGGATATTATAAACGAATATTTTAAGGAGGAAAAATAATGTTAAAAAAAGTTTTAATAATCGCAATGGTTGTTTTGTTCGCAACTGTTGGAATGGCTTATGGGGATAGTGGTGATAAAACTAATATCCAATTCAAGCCACATCATAATACTATTGTACAGGATAGTATTATTATAAAGGACAACAAAATTAATACTGGTGATAATGTAACCAATAATAATTTTAAACCAACTAATGTATTCAATCCTGAGAATAAAAATACTAATACTAATTTGAATACAAACTTGAATACAAATTTGAATACCAATAATAATACCAATAATAATACCAATAATAATACCAATAATAATACCAATATGCAAGGCCAAGCACAAAAACAAGACCAAGCACAAGCACAAGGTCAAGGTCAGGGTCAAGCACAGCAAAATGTTCTCACTATAGAAGATGAAAGAGAATTTTTGTCTGCACCTGATGCGTCATTTATTGGTTTATCACATTATCAAGGAGAAGAAAATCCTGGATATACATATCAAAGTTTGAAAGAAATGTTACTATTTGGTAATGTATTCACTCGTGCTCAATTAGAAAGAATGGCAGACCATAGAGGAATCAGACCATCGGTTGTTGATGTAACAATGATTAATCAAACAGAACAAGATGGAGACACAGTAACAGTTTATATTAAAGTACCTGAAGGTGGATTGGATGCAATGCCTACAGCATTTATTACTATTGCTATGAAAAGTGTAAAAGGTATTTCAGTTGAATGTGTTGGAAAATCTGGATTGGCAACACTTGAATCTGGTGGAAACGCTATGTTCTTGACAGCAGAGGGATATGATATAACTCAAAGTCAACATGCATTTTCACTTGGAGTAGGTGGTAGTTATTCAAAAATACTATCTGATACTGCAGGTTCAGCAGGTGGTGTTGGTGCATCTTATTCATACGGTGTATTTGGAAAGAATTATAAACCATATACAAGATTTACTGCACTAAAAACAAAATAATTTATAAATAGTGATGAGATATAAAAATCTCATCACTATAAATTTAAAAAAGGGAGATAATAATGGGAAAAGATATTTTAGCAAAGATAGATAATTTTATACAAGAAGGCAGTAAAGAAGAATACCAAAAGTTTTTTAATGAAAAGTTGAAAAAATTTGGTGTAAGTTCACCTGCAGAATTATCCGATGACAAAAAGAAGGAATTTTTCAATGAGATAAAAAAAGAATGGAAAAAATAAAATGAGTTTAATAGAGAAACTTCAACTTTTGGATGATGAGTTTGTTCTCAATGAATCCGGAATAAGAAATATAAATGCGCTTAGTAAAGAATATAAGACAGCAGAAATTTATTTTCATATGGATACTGATGGTGTAACATCTGCTATCGGTATGAAAGAGTATTTGAAAAAGTATGGTATCAAAACAGTAACAGCACATCATATTCAATATGGTGGTTCAGAATATGCTGTTCCAAAGCCAAGAAATAAAACTCTTGCCGTATTGGTTGACTTTGCTCATGGTAAACCGGTGATGAAGATACATACAGACCATCATGAAGGACAGGTTGGAGTTGAGAAAGGCACAAGCACATCATTTGTTCAAACACCATCAAATGCCGCATATATATCACAAGTAATTTCACCAAATGATTTATTTCCACCAAATGATGTGAAGATTATATCAACTGTTGACTCTGCGGATTTTGCTTCACAAGGATTACAGCCAGATGATATTATGAGAGCAGTGTTCAAATTAGATAGAAGATTCAAAGTAGAAAAAAATCATAAAGCTATGGGTTTTGTTGTTAATACATTACTTCTCGCATATAAAGGTAAAAAAGGTTTCTTGGAAAATTTGGTAATGCAGGCTAAACCTTCACTTATATCAATGTATAATGTTATAACTAAATTAGCCAAAGATGCAGGATATAAACCACCTGAAGAAGTTGAAAGTGGTAAGATGAATTATGTAAAACAACAGGCAGGAAATACTGTTCAAGGAAAGATAAGTGGTATTAAGAGTTTGGGTAATGGTGAACATATGATGATTGGTTCTACAATAGTTCAATATGGTGGTGGAAATATGAGAAATGGTTATGATAGATATACGCCATTCAAAAATCATCCAGATGCAGATTTCTTTACAGTTATTTGGCCAATGGGACTACTTCAATTATCAAAGAATCCATTTAAGAAAGCAGGAAATCCTTATCATTTGGGTGACATAGCAATGAAAGTTCTCCAAAAATTCAAAAGTAAATTGATGAAAGATGTAACACTTGATTATGTAAAGTATGTATTTGAAAGAGACATAAAGAAACTTGGTAGTGCGCAATCAATGGGATTCACATTTCACGATTTTGCGGCTCTATTTGAAAAGAAAGCAAAAGGGTTGAAAGGCGGATTTGGAGAAATGATTGCTGATATAACAAATAAGAAGTATGCACAATTATCAAAAAAACAAAAAGACCAATTGAAAAGAATCAGTATTCCTTTATGGGATATTATAGTTGCTCAATCTGGTGGACATAAAGATATAACTAATTTACAGGGTTTTGCTTTTATGGGTTCTGGAAAAGAATATCTTCCTCTTATGCGTGATGTTCAAACTGAGATTGCAAAGGAAATGAAAGATAAACATTTGGAGGAGTAATGAAAGATATAGATAAAAAGATAGATGAATTTTTGAGTGAAGAAAGATTGGATGAAGGAATCTGGACTTCTTTAGTAGATGATATGAAAAGGGTTATGACTAATAAAGTAACTGGTAAAGAACAAATTAGAAGGGTAGCTAATAGTTTTTTCAATGTATGGCGAACTGTATTACTTGTTATTAAAGCTGATGGTGCAAAAGGTGTAAAAATAGACCCGTTGATAGATAAATTGATAAAAGAAATGGGTCAAGCAAGAAAAATTATTAGAAATGTAATAGAATGAGATTCCAAAAAAGTATAAAACCTGATAACTTCTCTATGATGGTAGAAGTAATTGAGTTTCTTGAATATTCACAAGTCAATGAAATGTCCGATGAAACTTTTCAAAAATTTCAAATGGCAGGTGAGAAATTTGGTTTTAAAATTAGAAAGGTTGATAGTTTTTTTACTTATTTAAAGAAAGCTAGTAAAGGAATAAATGATTTAGTTAGATATGCTGGTATTTATTTGAGTACAGATATTAAAGATAATAAGACCAGAAAAGAAATGATAAAATTGGCAAAGGATACATTGAAAAGAATTGATAAACACGAAGTTGCTGATTTTTTATTACAATTTGATAAAAACGTAACACATGTATCATCAATTCTTAGACATTTTTTTCAATCAGTTTTGGGTGTTAATATTACAACATATCATAGTTGGAAAGAAGATATTGAATATTTGAAAGTCAAAATCTCTGATATGAAAGAAGTACTGGAGAAAATGGGTGCAAAAAATCAATTAAATATATTGAAAAAATTTGAAATGTCTTTAAAAGAATTGGAAGTGAAATGAAGTTTAAAGATTGGTTATTAGAAATGACTATTGATAAGATTGAAGCTAAAGAAATAAGAAAAATTCTTGATAATTTGCCTTCAACTTCACCAGATGGTATAGCAAAATATATAGTAAATGCTTTTGAAAAGGCTAACATAGAACCTATACCAGAAAATGCAACATATATTTCTGGACCAATGACAAATCTTCCAGATGATAATTGGCCGGCATTTATACATGCAGAAAAATATTTATCAGGTAAAGTTTATAGTCCGGCACATCCACATGGAACATTATTAAAAATACCCAAAGAAACATTCAAATGGCATGATTATATGACTGAAGATATGTATGGTCTTTTAAAATCTAATAAAATGGTATTGATGCCAGGATATTCTGGTTCATCTGGTGCTAAATCTGAAATTGCTATTGCCAAAAAATTAATGGGTATAGAAGGCAAAGAACTGAAAAAAGTTATTGGAGAAAAGAAATATCAACAATTCGTAAAAGATGTTGAAAAACAGTATATTAAAGATAATAATGAAAAATCATTTAGAGAAGTAATTGAACCTATGTTATTAGCAAAAACTGAAACTGAAGCCGCAAAAATAGTAAGACCATTTAAATCATGAAAAAATATGGAGAAAGACCTTTAACAGAAGAAGAATTAGAATGGATAAATGTATGCTCCAATATGACCATAGATTCTAATTATTGGAGCCGACCTATAGAATTACGAAAAGATATGAAAGCATTATTATTTCATATAGAGTATTTAAAGCAAAAAAATACGCCAACAGAATAAATCCGTTGGCGTTTTTTATTTATTTTTCTTCCTTATTTTCTTCCTTATCGTCCCCGTTTTCATTTACATCATTATCTTCATCTTCCTCAATAACTTTTGGTTTTACAATCAATGAAGCCTCGTAAGTAAGAACAGTACTCATTCTATTAAAAACATCCATAGAATAAGCATTAATTTCATTATAAGTTGCTGCCAATCCCAAATATCTATGCATTGCTTTATAATAATTACCATTAGCCAATTCTAAATAATATGCCAAAATTTCACAACCAAATTTTATATTTTTATCTATATGATATAGTTCTTCTTTTGGAATACCCTTGAATCTTTCTTTATGTGCTCTTGGTAATATTTGCATAAGTCCAATTGCGCCTTTACTACTTCTTGCTAATGGGTTATACTCACTTTCATGTCCCATAACAGCAATAGGCCATTCTTTTGGAATTTTATAATAAGGTGCCCACTTATCAACAGAATCGCCAATTACTTTTGCAACATAAGGGTCAAGTGTTGGTTTCACAAATCGTATTAGAACCTCAGATTCAATTTTATCTACCATTCTTATTTCTGAAATACAAGGATTTGTTGTTTCTGATTCATCATTACCATAATCAATTATTGTTGTTGAACCAAATAAAAGTAATGTTGTTGCAATAAATGCCCAAATAAAAACACCAATTTGAGTTTTCTTATTATTAAATAAAATTTTAATCTTTTCCAAACTACTTAAAAGAAATATTAATATTTTATCATACCATCTATTACACCTTTGTTCATTTGGATTCTTTTTGCCCTCATTTAAATTTTCATTCTTGAATGGTTTAGGTGGTTTTATCACTTTCTTTTCTTCCTCTTTCTTTACTGTTTTTGAAACCTTTTTCTTACCTATAGAAATTGGAATCTTTTTTGTAACTTTTTCTACCAATTTTTTCCTCCTTTTTTTATATTTTGAATAGAGAACTATCTACCCAATTTAAATCTTTTTTTTCACTACTTGTAATATAATCAACATATTCTTTTGATTTTTTTAAATCCCAATCAGTTATTTCACGACATCTTTTTATTGCCATTATTTTTTTATTTTGACTTATATATGATATACATTCTGTGTATAATCCGGGGTCATTATACCAAGGGTCTCTAATTTTATATATTTTTTTTTCTATATATTTTATATATTCTTTTGCTTCAAAAAGAGTATAATGTGCAATTCTACAAAGAAATTTTACTGCCTCTATCCTTTGATTATCTTCAAGCAGAAGTACACAAATTTCAAATATTGTTCTTTGATTTATTGCCATTATTTTTCCTTTCTATTTAAAAAACATTCCAAGGTTTTTTCTATTATCATCCAACATTGATTCTTTTTTCATTGGAGTTAATAACATCTTGATTTTATTGATAAAAAACTTCTCTAACATTGTATCATAATCAATAGTTAAAATTTCATTAAATTCTTTTGGCCATTCAGTAAAGGTAATAGTTTCAATATTATATGGATTCTTTTTCACATATAAAACTTTTGATTTTGTTCCTTCATTTATATCCTCATATTTGGATTTGAGGTTCAATTTATCTAATAACATTCTATAGTTAGCTATACCCTTTATGTGCCATGGTGTGCCTTTTATTGTTTCATTTTTTTCATTTACATACTTATCAATATTATTAGTTGTTATGTTTGCGGCTATATCTTCTGGTTTCACTTTTTGTAATTCTTTTTTACACTTAGAAATCATATCAATAATATCATCATCTGATTTGTCCCTCATAATCATTTCCATTACATCTTTGATTTTCTTTCTGGCTGCTATACCACTATCAGACCTTACAACTTCAAGTCCTGTAACGCTCAATTTATCTACTGGAAATCCTTCTTCATTTACACACCAATATGCATATTTCTTTTTCTTTACAAACAATGCCCTCTTGGCTACAATCTCTTGTTTAAATTCTATTTTAAAATCAGTAACTTGTGAATTATAATCCTGTCTTTGTACTTCTTCAAAAACTCTCATATTCACATGTTCTTCAATTTCTTTTGATTTACTTAATATGTATTTGATTTTCTTATCATCATTCCAATCTACCCAATCTTTATACTCTTCCTTCATATAATCACCGAGTTTTATGAACAATGAATCCGTATCAATATAGGCAACCATATTATCTTTCTCAAAAAATTCATTAACAAATTTTTCACCTTGTTTGATGGTATGACGACCACATGAAGTTATTGCTTCTGCTATATTAACATTAAAATATCTACTATAAGGTACTGAAGTTACACCAAATACTGCATTCAGAATAATCTTGATAGCCCATTGTAATGAGAACAATTCTTCTGCTCTTTCTTTTGCTCTTTGTTTTTCTTTACCTTTCAAATTTGGTATAGCAGTTGTTTTTAACTTCTTAATTTCTTCTTTTACTGCAAGTCTTTTATTATAGACATTTCTTTCAACAATTGCTATTACACCCGGTATCTTTGTATTGAAAACTGAACCACATGGTGCTATAGCCAATAAGCCTCTTTCCAAAGCTTTATTGAAATTTTGTAATCGTTTACCTTCAAAATCAATAACACCCGATGTTTCCTTCATCATTTTGAATTTTGGAAAACTTCTGGTCTTTGTATAGTAAATAATTTGACCTTCATTGATACCGAGTATTCTGCCAAAATATGTTTCTAACGACATATTTAATGTAATGATATGAGATGGATACGATGATGCTATATCAATATCAACAACCCATTCATGCATACCAATATCAGGTTCTTTTACATATGCTGCTTCAAAATCTTCTTGATAACCACCAGCAAAAAACGGAGCACATAAATTATTTCTTCTGTAATATGTAAGCATTGATCCTTCAATCAATTGTGTCATTACATCATAATACTTCATTGTGCATTTTGTAAGTAATGATAATGCTTGAATAAGTTTTATATATCCTAATTTGTTTTCAAGTTTATCAACAAGATGGCAGTCTCGTGCATTATATTCTATGTACTTATTGAAATCGTTGTCGTATAATGTATTTAAATCAACATGTTCAGAATAATCAATTTTACCTTCTCCCAATTCATGCATACAAACATATTCAAGAGAATACGATTCCAATTTTACAGGAGCATACCATTTATAAATTGTGTAATAATCAAGAATAGTTACACCAGCTATATCAATGTTTATATCTTCTGAATTCTTTTGTTTCCATGTTTTTACTACTTTTATTGGAGAGAAACCTTTGTAAATATTTGTTTTTTCACCAAATAGTACTTTACACCGATTTATCAAGTATGGTATATCAAAATACCAAATATTCCAACCAGTTAAAATATCACAAGGATATGCATTGGTATATTTGAAAAACTTTTGTAATAATAATTCCTCACTATCACAATAAATATAAGTAATAGCATCTAAACCTGTGTATTTTTTTGTACCGAATGAAATGGTTTTACCTGTTATTGAATTTTTTATAGATATTGCTGTAACAGGTGCCTCTGCTTTTTGAACACTTGGGAAAAAATTATGTGAAACAACTTCAATATCAAAAGAATATATAAGTAATTTAGGTACTTCCATCTTATCATCAGGAATTTTATTATATCTTTCGGATAAGAATTGTATTTCTGGACGTACCTTATTT
>Ga0307377_10006677_pt1 | contig 12052 bp, 15 predicted proteins | sample TR3MG_FD_202535 | JGI IMG/M metagenome (GOLD analysis project Ga0307377, IMG submission 202535) | Soil microbial communities from Risofladan, Vaasa, Finland - TR-3 | ecosystem: Environmental > Terrestrial > Soil > Coastal area > Acid sulfate soil | place: Finland: Risofladan, Vaasa | collected...
GTCGTAAGACACTGCATCTGGGTCTGAAACCGTACAAATAACAGTGGGTTCTAGGTAGACGGCGAGGGCACTATCTTCCAACCAACTGATTGATTGGTCTAGAATTGCACGCATCCGCTGCTCATCAAAAGGTTTGCGCTCGATGAGCAAATCCTCTGCATGAGACTGAGTTGGGAGGGCACTAACATTCCTGATGCGTACCTGGATGTAGTCGGTTCCACGTCCTCTACGAAGGGTATACGCCCCTGGAGAGTTCACAGTAATCGCAGGACCACCGCACCACGAAAGGGTTCGAACTACAGGCGGACCCTCTACGTAATTGTATGAGAGAGGTGTGATATTGAGGGGATGCCCTCTCGATACCTTCGTGACTTCAACCCCTGTGATGATGAGAGGCTGGTCTAGTACAGCAAGCTGCTCACTGGACATCTGGTCAGTACCGTGAAGGTAGTCATCCTTCAACCGCTGAACAGATACAAGGCTGATGTAGAAGTCAGGAGTGTCGTCAGTGATGTTGGTGTCCGTTACCGACGTAGCGCGTACGAAGTACTCACCTCTGCGGGCTTTTGGGACAGCTTCATCGTCGACAACTCGAGTCAGTTCAATCTGAATGGATTCAGAAGTTGGGTCGGCGTTCACCAGGGTCAAAGTGACTGTGGCTGTGACCTCATCCCTGCCTCGCCTGGACTTGATAAGCTCAACAGTCACCTGCTCTCCAGCCAGGGCTGCCCCAACGGGGGACACGGATACAACAATGGTATCCCGCTCCCTCTCGAATCGAGAGTACTCGTCCAGGTCAACGACGACTGAGAGCGCGGTGAGTGCCACTTATGCGATTCCTAGGAGTTCTGCCGTGGCTTGGTTTGGGACAACCAAACGGCGACGGTAATTGACAGCTGGGATGAAGATTTCTACATCCGCCAAACGAACCAGACTCAGGAAGAACTCTCCGTTGGCGTCTGTTTTGGTCGAAACCAGGTCATCTCCAACGAGGAATTGGCTCTGTTCCACAGATGGGAGTCCTAGAACCCTTGCTGAGATGCCTGAGTTGGCCAGGGGCGCTCCTTTGAGGTCCACAAGGTGCCCAGTGAGGGTACAGAGCTGGGCAGTGACTGGGACAGCTACCACAGACGCAGCGACAACCGTGGCTGTCTGGGAGTACTGGTCAATGGTGGTGCCAGTGATGACAAAGCCAAACGCCCCAAGGGTGTTCAACTCAGACGCGAAGAACAGAATGGTATACGCACCTTCGCCTACATCAGTCCAAATGACGTAGCCAGGAAATAGAGTCGTTGGGAATCCAACGGCTGAGTTCGCAGTGCCACCATTGATTTGGATGCTGGAAGCGTTGCCGGTTGTGAGGGACGTGATGACAAGAGCACCACCTCCAGAATCAGCAGAGGAAACACCAATCACATCTGCGAGGACGACGACCGCCATCTCCGCTGCAGTGGCGTTGTTTATATCAGTGAAATCAGCTGTGTTGAAGGTGACGACTTGGTCACCACCCCCATCCACAGAAACCAGCAGTGTCTGTCCATCAACCAGTGGGAATGTACCGCTGTTTCCAGAAGTCACCGACCCAGCTGTGTCCGCCAGGGACTTTACAGTGAAAGAGCTTTGCCCGTCCTTGATGTACTTGACTGTGACATCAGCGATTCCAAGTCCTGGAACCGCTACGTTGTCATTCGTGAGGAAGGAGATGAGGGCAGCATTTTGACTTTGGGTAACATGGCTCATTTGTTCCGGTCCTCCTTAAATGACCTCTCCGCCCACTTGAATGAGACGAAGAACAGTATACACATGAGGAGGCTACCGAACATGAATCCGGCGTGTGCCCACTTAGGATTTACATCGCTTCCACGAGCAACTGACCAGCCAGCCATACACAGTCCCCATGACTGGAAAACCGTCAACCCAGCAATCGCTAAACTAATTGGGTTCTCCCTCTTCTGCCAGTTTTTGAAGAATCTCCAACTTAGAGGTAACCAAAATACTGCACCGACGAGGGATACAATCGTAAGTACTATGTCCATGGGTCACCTTCTCTCTACCTTGTTAGTGACGCAACTGGATAATTCTCCCCAGTTCCTCCGCCTCTGTAGGGGCACGCCCCATTTTCTGCATGTGGACGTCCTGTGCTTTCTTGGCTAGCTCAGGGATGGCGGAGTCTATTACATCATTCTCCTTGTCTTTCTTATGGCCACGGTAGGCCATAACAAACATTAGTCCAATGATAGCGGACATAGCGACCAGAGACGCTGCAAGTTCACCCATGGTTATTTTCCCTCCTCGTCATCAAAATTGACTGCTAAAGCTACTTTGACGATTGTCACAAGCTTGGTCAATTGGTCATGTTGACGGTCCATACGCTTCTCCATACGCCAAGCGAACCACCCCACCATAACGATAGGGAAGCCCAGCGACTGGACAAGGGTGATTACCGTCTCAGTCGTCACAATTATCCTTGTGCGACTAAAGCATTGTAGTCAGCGTCTCCACCGACTCCTCTGAGAAAGAAGTAGTGAAACTTCGCGTTGACGTCCAATTCGGCACCAGCAGCGATGGGGAAGAAGGTGCGGCCTCCGTTGAACGAGATGTCCAAGGCGTTGCCTGGCGCTACTTCCAAGTTCTTGATGATGATGCGGAATCCAGCGGCACCGTTGCCTTGAATGTTCTGCAGCTCAATCTTGACAGGAGTAGTCGTAGCTGTGCCCTCATAGTGGGCAACTCGCATGACAGGGGTGAGAGACATAGCGTTTCTCCTTACGTGCTAAAGCCCCCACATAACGTGGGGGCGTATTGAGGACAGATTACGCGACAGTAGCGCCGTTGATGGCAGTAACCAACCAACCAGCGGCGGTCCAAACCAACGTGGCAGACTCACCAACAGCGTTGAAGCCGAGAGTGGCTCCATCGACGAAGTTGGCTGGAGTCAGAACACCATCGGGGGTGGATGCAGCCACAGTGCAGATGAAGTCCTTCTTCTGGCCAACACGAGTGCCGTCTGCAAGTGTGTAGGCAACAGTGCCAGTCACAGACATAGCAATGGTGGACGTTCCCAGAGGGATAGCGCCAGAAACGATAGTAGCAACACCTTCCTCAGCAGCCTGGGCCAGTGCGGTATCGAGGGCGGTAAGCTCCTCAGGTGAAATTGCGGTGCGAAGTGCGTCTGATACAGATGCCATGGTCTTATCTCCTTAAAGAGTCTTAGCGGGTCAGGTGGAACTAGGGGGTTGGAAATCGAGGCAGCCTTGGAGGCTCAGGTGAAACCGTAACCTCTTTTGCGACACCAGTGCCTAGGTTGGTTTGAAGCGTCGCAAGGTCTGCTACAGACTCTAGCTCTGCCAAGAGGGCATTGAATTGACGCCGAAGCTCATGGACGACCTCAGAAGGAGTGTCGTTCGATACTTTTTGTTTCTGAGTGGCCATTAGTTATTGTCCTTTTTCTTGGATTTACGTCGGGAACCGGTCTTCTTTGAAGGCTTGGTGTCCTCGTCAGGGAACTCCACAACTTCATCACGTTCCTCAACCTCAGGAGCTGGGGTTGGTGCTGATTCTAGAGATGTAGACTCAACTACTTCTGGAGGAGGTTCAACTACCTGAGGGTCTAGAATAGCTAGGTCTACAGGAGGAACAAAAGGAGCAACCACTGCAGGTGTCTCCACAACTTCAGGTGTCTCCACAACTTCAGAAATTCCATTAAGTCTGAGAAGGGATTTGAAGTCGTCGTAAGCACGCGCTCGATTAGTTGGGTCTACAGAGCACACGCCATCTGCGTCAAACTTGAACACTGTGGTTCCCACTACGTGGGACCGACCAGCGAGTCTTCTGCATTTTGCTTTTAGCATTTCAGGTTCTTCTTTCGGCGGTTGGGGATGGGCGTCTAGTGGAATCAATCCTACGATGTCTTCGCCACTTCGAGCTTTAGTGACCCGTCTTTTCTTCAGCCTACGGAGTTGGTGTGCGCTAATTACTTTATCAGTCAACGTGACTGCTTTCTAGCCAAGGTCCCTCCCAGACCAATTCTGGGAGAAACCAAACATCTATCTACGACGACGAACGCCTAGTTAGCTTCGCTGAAGACGACCGACGTTGATGAATCGCAACCACTTACGTGGGGCGAACAAAATCGGAGTGCCGTAGAGGAGAATCATCCAACGGAATGCCGGTCCAAGAATCGACAAGTCCATTCGAAGCATCGGAAGAAGCTGACGGAACGTCAGGACCGATGGAGTCATCTCGCCCATGTAGGCGATTTCAGTGAATGGCAACAGGAAGTTGACATCGTTGACGACCGTGGGACCAGCAGCTGCCTGAGAATCAGCAGGAAGCTGGACCACCAAGCTGTACAGAGACAGGTCGGTGGGAACAGCTGCACCCGAAGCTCGAGGCTCGGTACGGTACACTCGGAAGTACTCCGGTGGGAACGTGCCGATGGTGCCAGGATTGGTGATGGTGACATCGATGCGCCGGAACGCATCCTTCTCAATTTGAGTAATGTCCTGTGAAGCAGCGACGAGAACTGGTGCAGACTCACCGAAGCGGTTTGCAGCAGTTACAGCGTAGCTGTAGTTGTTCGTACCAGCGGCAGCAGCCTTGTTGAAGTCACCATCGGTAACACCAGCGTTGACCACAGCAGCGACGGAACCAGGAGCTGCAGGCGACGACCCACTGGTAGCACCAGCTGGAGGAGTCGGAAGCTGCTTCAGGAACACGTTCGGGTTCAGCTCCATGACGCCAGCTTGGGTCATGACGGAGTTGACACTGAGACCAACCATGCCGTTTTGAGGCGCTGGAAGCTGGATTCGCTCCTTCGGGTAGAAGGTCTTCACCAGGTCGGAAGCCACTCGGGTTCCAAGCCACAGGTCCGTTGGGTACGCGAACGACTCAACCAGAAGGTTTGCACCTTCCTCGACATCGGCTTCTTGGATGGGTTGCCCCTCAAGGTCGATGAACGAGGTTGGGTCGATAAGGGAATCCATACCATCCCACTGCTCGGCTTCACCGTCGAATGCCAGGCTGGAGTCACCCTTGAAAAGGGAGTTCTCCATACGCTCGAGAGTCCACAGGATTCCGTTCTGATTCTCGAGTGCAATGACATCGCCGTGCGCAGGGTGCACAACTGTCATTGGGTGGGTTACCTCACGTGTCGTTCCAAGGAACTTGACGAGAGAAGTACGACGAGCGTACGTGGTGTCCTGGGTTGGAGGCAGTTCGCCTTCTTGGACGAACGCAAAAGCGTCCGAACCATAGTCGACAAGCTGGTTGTATTCCTCAACCGTGCTGTAAGCAGGGCTTTTTGGAATCTTCTTCCAGAACTTGATGTGGTGGGCCGAGAAGGTGACGACCTTCAACGAACCTTCCAGAGATTCAACGCGAAGGGCAGAGCCACCTGTTTGATTCGTCTGGGCATAGCCAGCTTGCAACGCCTTTTGAAGGTCGCCTACGCTACCTTGTTGGTCGATGCCGAATCCATTGTGGTTCCCAGACGCGCTAGGGGAGTAATGAGACAGTGAAACAGTCATTTTGATTCTCCTTGGTCCTTGCGGGGATTAGCGGTTTCCACCGAGATGGGCGGTTACCATTTGCTCGACCTCAGGAGTAATTTCCCCGGTCATTTCGAATTTGATGACGTCCAAGCTGTTGAGCGAACCGCCCTTGCAAAGATCAGTCATCGCGTTAACAACAGTGCTCTTGGCCATTGCTCCGGTGCCGACATCAAGTCCACCGGGACCAAATGACTTCTCAAAGCTTTGAACTTGCTGACCTTGCTGACCACCAGGGATGGAGCGGAGGTGTGACTTTGGGGCGTACTGAGGTGCGCCTTGTGCGTACTGCTGGACTTCTTGTCCACCAGCTACGTGCTGGCCAATACCAACAAGGGTCTCAGCGAAACCTTTGTTGAATTCACCTTGGTCACCAAACGACTTCGCCATCTCACCTTCGAGATACTCGATGTGTTGGTAAAGAGGACCAATGTACTCTTGAAGAGACTTGAGGACACGGCCCTCAACGCCTTGGAAGCCTTCAGCCATTGCACGAGTGAACTCGACAAGGAATGGGGACAGCTCAAGGCCGTCTTGAAGGGTTTGGTTGCCGTTGACAGCAGCTTCAAACGACTTCTTGGCATCCGCCTCGATTTCGTCTTCACCACCACCTACGTGGGAGTCTGGGACAGAGCCGCGGTCCTTGGCTTCACCAGGGGTGCCAGCAGCCGTTGGCTTGGCATTGCCTTTGGCAAGAGCAGCCCCCATAAGCTGGTATCCGCCTTTGCAGTACCACTCTTCAGCAGCAGAAAGCTCGTAGTTGCCGTCGACAAGCTCTTGGATGTAAGGAGATGGGTCAATGCCCTTCACCATACACACCTCAGCTGGGGTGAGAGCTTCGCAGTTCTCAACCTTCGCAGCGAGCGACTTCTTGACACCTTCGTAGTCGGTGCCGTTCGCGTCGATGCTGTCGTTGTGCTCGTCGAGGTCGGTCTGCTGACCGTTACCCCAGTTACCAGGGTTCGAGTCCGAACCTGTGTGGTGCAGTTGGCCTTTGGACATAGTCTCCAGACGCTGCAATGATTGACGGAATTGATCCTTTGGCATTGTCATCTTGTTTTCCTTTGGTTTAGTGAGCGCCGTTAGCAGTGAAGATTGAGTCCGCAATGGCTTTTGCAGCAACTCGGCTATAACCGTTCTCCACTTGGAGGATTTCAACCGCCTCAGCGAAAGAGATACGGTCTAAACTTTTGTAGGTCTGGACCTTAAGTCCACCTTCGAGGGATTCTGGAGAAAGGACTCGGCCCATTCCCCCAGTGGAGAGGGCTTTTTCCTCATCCTCTGATTCTAGAGATTTGGAAGTACAGTCACAGCAGCCACCTACGCAGGTAGGGTCCCAGGGGTGTACACACCAAGCTTCAGCGCTGAGAGATTTGACAATCTCAGCCCAAGTATTTGTATTCACAGGGCTTGCAGTGATTGCTACGTCCTGGAGCCAGCACTTCTCAATGGTGCTTCCATTGCGCCGTTGAATCTTGCCTTGAATTGAAAATCCAACTTTGCGCCGGGAATCAGACTGGGCAAGGGCATTGACATGCTCCCACCAATAGTCAGAGCGTTCTTTCCCTTTATACAAGAACCCTTTTATCCACAGACCACCAGAGGTCATGCGAGCTTCAGTAGGCTCACCAACTTTGTGCTCAGGGCCAGCCTTGTGGTCATCGTTGATATATCCGTGTTTCAGGAAATAGCCGTAATCGATGCCCTGCTGGTTTACAACCTCACCTTGGAGGTCTTTGGCAGACGTAGAGGCAATGCCTTGTAGCCAACGTTTTCCATCTTTCTTAGCCGTACCATCAATCGCTTTTTCGATTGCTGATGACACAGGAACAAAGAAGTTGAACTCGTCCCCGCTAAGAAGGTTTGGATTTGCGTCGCTCATACAAAAGAGGGATAGCCACACTGACCTCCCTCTATTGGAGCGTCTGCAGTCTGAAAACTACAGAACTCATAATACACGGTCAACCCCTATTTGCGCAAAATCAATGGAGGACCAGATTTCTGTAAAGGAACTTGGACCTCATCACCGCACTTCTTACAGACCGCGAAGACGTCTCCACCCTTGATGAGAAGAATCTTAGCCCTAATCTTGTCAGTACCTCCATCTGATTTCATAATGATTTCAGAGCATTGACAGATTATGGACTTGTCTACTCGCTGGCGAACTTTTCCCAGTGTGAGGGGGATACCCATTCTGGCCTTTCGTTGTTCAGCATAGATTTTTTGAGTTGAGGGCGGACTGCCTCATAAGCCTCATCTGACAACACAGCACTTCCGACGTAATCCTTCATATCCTGAACATAGGGACACGCGTCTGGAAAGATGTTCTGCTCGATGGCTTTTGCCAAAGGCATACACCATCCGGTGTCATGCCTAGTCTCGTATATTGAACAACAAGAGGCTCCATCAGATTTGAAAGCTAGATGCTTACAACGAAGTTCTGGAACAAGAACCATTCCCTTACCAAATGGCGCGGATGCGTAGCAACACAGTCCACAGTCTACACACATACCTTCCAAATCAGATTTGGACAGGTTGAGCAGGTGTTTTGGGAGAAGTGACACTAACGGCCTAACAGTCTGTTGAAGAAACCACGGAAACCAGGCTGAGGCTGGGCCTGTGGAGGTGGAACTTGTGGTGCTTGTGGAGCTGGAACTTGTGGCACCTGTGGAGGAGGCACCTGCATAGGAACACCAGGGGGTGGACCCATAGGATACGCGGGCGCAGCCATTTGGGGAACCTGTGGCGGTGCCTGTGGTGGTGGCACCTGTGGAGGAGCCTGCGGAGGAGGAACTTGCGCTTTAGGTGGACTCCCACCTTCATCTTTGTCCTTAGGCTTACGTCCTTCTTTATCAGAGGCTTTCCACTCATCATGAAGGTGCTCAGTACGCCCGTGCGTGCCTTTGTGCGGATAAGGGTTTTTCCCCTTCTGGGGAGGCTTCTTGTGTCCCTCGTGCCAAGCCTCATGAGGCTTAGCCTCATCCGTTCGACCTACACGCTGAGCATACTCAGGAGTGAGGTGCTGATGAGTCGGTGGATGATTCTTATGGGCAGGTGCACCAGGAGGAGTATCAAAGTGTCCGCGGGCGTCCTGATATGGATTGCCGCGGTGGCCCTCACTACTACCTCTCCCTTTGCTGAGGGATTTCAGAAGAAGGTCATGATTGCCCATTACGCAGCTCCTTGCATTTGAGCATGGCTGTGTGCTGGGTAGGCATGAATCCACTGGCTGAACTCGGTCTCATCGGGAGTCTTACCTAACAAAGACATACTGACCGTAGGGATGAGTAGGGTTGGCGGAGGAACTTGACCAGTCTGCCCACCTTGCCCAAGACCCAACTCTTGTGACTTCTGGTGGAGAACCTCTACCACAACTGGGTCAATAAGAGTTTCTAGAATCAGTTGAGTAACCCTAGCGATGTCCATCTCTTGTGAGAGGTCATGTCCCCACTCCAAAGCCACCGTCATCACAGCGGAGTTCATGGCCTGGTCCCACGGAAGGTTGTACACCGTGAGTAACCGTTGCATCTCAGATGAGAATGTCTTGGTTGCTCGGTACGTTTGCATCGAGAACAGAGAGATTCCCATGAGGTTCAAGACACGTGCGAAGTAATTAGGCCCTAGTCGTCTAGACAGACCTGGGTCAGGAGTTCCGTCCTCCTTCATGAAAGGAACACAGAACAATGGCTCTGTTGGGGTCTTGTTTCGCTTGATGATGAGGAACGCTTGCTGGAGTTGAGGGTCGGCGTAGATTCTACGGTTTCCAATGTAGACCATCGAGCCTTCAACTTGAATATGGTTAGGAGTGAGTGCTGCTAATTCATGCACTCTGAAACAACCCTGGTCCAAAAGAGCTAGTCCAATGGAAGTCAGCTGCTCCTTGTAGTTTGGGCTGTGAAACTGCTCCACCACATAAGAACGAAGTACAGGAAGTCGTACATCATAGAGGGTGTTGAGACGGTTGGTTTCTAGCTTAGGAATCGACCGGATGTCTGAGTCAATGTAAGCGTATTGGTAGTCCCCAGTATCTGGCTGCGGCCACCTAGCAATCCAAAGGTTCTGAGGGTCGTACCGATTGTACGTCTGGTTCCACTCTGGGAACGCACCTTCAGGGAAAGCACGGTCCATCTTCCGTCCGTCTGGCGTAAAGTACGCTGAGTTCTTTTTAGCGTCAGCTTCACCAGGATGGAGCGCAGGAGAGCCGCACATAGACGAAGCATCCTGGTGTCCATCAGGAGCGTTCGTATATCGAATCAGGTTGCCACGAGGGTCAGTGTAGTAATACGACGGGTGGTCCGGGTCACCGTCCATGTGACTGTACGTATGGGAGAGGTCCACTCCACTTTTGAGGGCGGACACTGCCTTTGAAACGAAGTCGTGGTATGCGATTTGGAAGAGAGCTTCATCCTCCAGGGACTTCTCAACCTTCTTACGCCGCATGGGCTGAACTACCTGAGGTTTTGGCTTTGGTGCCTCTGGTGCCTCTGGAGACGGTACCCGCTTCTCTTCTGGAGTAGCGGAAGTTGCGCCAACAGGTGTACTTGTCTTTCCTGCCGCCACGTTAGCTGCGTGTTGCTCAGCAACGTTGTATGCCCCACCAGAACCACCGACAGCGGTATCACTACCAGTCTTGGCGTGGGCCGCAAACTCATCCAATACACGTGGTCTCTGCGTACCAAAATGGAGAAGTCCACCTCCTCCCTTCTTCTTCATAGGACCAGCTAAGTACGAAGCGAAGTAGGCTGGTCTTCCACCGACTGTGGGTCTGTAGTTGTCGATAGCATCAGAAATGATGCCATGTACTATGGACCCCGGTGTTAGGCCAACTACACCAGGTTTACCATCTATGAACTGAGTCTTGTCTGGAAGTTGAAATGTGCCACCTGCTCCAGATTTTACATCATCACCGATGAAAGCAGTTGTCCACCTCTCAGGGTCTTTATTGAACAACTCGTTCTTTGCAACAGCTCTGCGAGCAGTACTTATAATGGCAGGCCAAAAGTCCCTCGCCACTGACTCAATCATCTGCTCTCTCTCTTGTGGAGAGACATCTAATACTTTCTTTGTACGCCTCTGCGCGACCCCGCCGACAACGATAGGAACATCCTTATACTGGTAGTCTCCTTGCTGGAGGCGGTCGGCAGCCCCACCTTGCGTTATGTTAGAAACTTCTTTCGAAGGTTCTTGTGTTGAGTCTTTTGCAGATTCGTTATTTGCAAATGCATCCTGCACTTCCTCAGAAGCACCTGTAGGAGACTCAACAGGTGATGCTTCAGGGGAAGGAACTTGTCCAACCTCAGACAGAGGTGTAATAGCTCCCGCTAGTGCCTGCTTCCGGTTAACCTCTTCTTCAATGTGCTTTTGTGCAGCCTCCAATGACTGTTTCTGCCAGTCCCGTCTAGGCTTTGCAGGCTTTATCGGCTTTACAGGTTTAGGGGCAGCATCATCTTGTACATCAGGGTCCTGTCCTTGGTCTATCGCCTCTTGTCGGTCGGATTCCCATTCTTTTAGAGCAGATTCATACTCTTTTAAGTCAGAGGTGTAGGCTTCTGCCATAGCTGGGTAGGCAGCAACCGCATCTTTGTAGTCAGGGTGGTCGGTACTGATACGAACAGCGTGTGTCTTAGGGGAGGTGCTTGGTACTAGGACACCACCTTGGACTTGACCAACATTGGGGACAATCTCAAGCCAAGGTCGTCCATCAGCATCGGGAAACGACTGTTTGTGCATCTCCTGGGCGTGCCAGTTATCTACAGCACCTTTTGAGGCACCAGCAAACAGAAGGTTGCCTTGTGAGTCATGAACTTGATGACTCTTTGCCTTAGGACCTTTGGCAGCAGTGGTGAGTTGGAGACTTTCTCCCGGAGAGTTGGGGTGAGGAATCGCATGAGTCCCTGGCGTATTGGACAGATTCTCCTGGAGCGAATTGTAGAGAGCTTCCTTATCAGCAGGTGAGTGCTGGGCCTGCTCCTCTGGTGAAGCAGCTGCAGCAGGATGGTCTGGATGTATCTCAAGGGAGTGGGCACGCGAAGGGTCACCAACAATGTCGGGGGAAGCCATGCCGTGGGAGGACGAAGGGTCTTGAGCGTACTCGTAGTCCCATCCGTACCCATTCCACTTACGACTGATGTATTTATGACCGGCTCTGGGAGCACTTCCTGGACCACCACGCTGACCACCTCCTGCAGCTGGAGCAGCTGGAGCGGCGGCAGGCATAGCAGGAGGACCAGTGACGAGTGTGTCGCCTAGGGCCTTCTCGAGGTCCGTTACGAATTCTATCTTCATGATGGACCCCTCGAGAGGAGCGTATGGTCCGTCTGGTTTAGAGGAGGTGCGCTCATTTGCTGTGGCTGTTGTTGCATAGGGACAGCCATCAACAGGTCACGCTGGTCAAGAAGGAACCCAGTGACCTCTTCACGGATTTGAGGCAGCTCTGAAGTGGACTCGAATCCAGGACCCCAGACTTCAGCCATTACTTGCATCATCTCATCGTCTTTAATGCT
>Ga0307377_10006680_pt1 | contig 12047 bp, 12 predicted proteins | sample TR3MG_FD_202535 | JGI IMG/M metagenome (GOLD analysis project Ga0307377, IMG submission 202535) | Soil microbial communities from Risofladan, Vaasa, Finland - TR-3 | ecosystem: Environmental > Terrestrial > Soil > Coastal area > Acid sulfate soil | place: Finland: Risofladan, Vaasa | collected...
GTTCATACGCCTTGAGAATTCTTTCCTGCCACTTCTTCACACCAGTGAACTCACCCCAAAATTCATCGGCAAGATCATTGGCAATTTCCATAGGTATCTTCAAATTTGATGCACAGCTTTTAAAACTGGCACCAAAGAATTGCGGGAACACCCAACCATTTTTCATTTCATCACGCAGTGCTTTTCTTATCAGTTTGTCTACATCCCCCTTTTTGTCAATGGTGTAATCAACTAGGATACGATCCTTTATCTGTGGATACTCATGCAGCACACGATCAGTCCAGAAGCCATGGATGTCATACCCAGTCCACAATGCTCTCATCAGTGCTTCATCCTCACTGGCCCATGCAATCACACGTGCTTCCAGTTGTGCATAGTCTGCTGGTACAAACCATCCATTGGCCACGATCATGCCACGCACTTCCTTGTGTTTGCGTTTTGGATAGTTCTGCAAGTTAGGGTCTTCACTGGCCAGCCTGCCAGTCTCTGCAACAATGGAACTGTACTTTGTGTGAATCATGTTGTCAGGTGACACACATTTTCTTTCTGTCACCGGCAACACATAGGTTGATAACAATTTGCTAACTGCTCGATGTTCAAGTATCAATGGTGCTGATGGAACCTCTTCTGCCGGGATCATGTTCAACACACCTTCATCAGAAGACTCTGCTGACTCACCAGTATAAATTTCCTCACGCTTGCAGACATCCTTCAACAACTTCAATACATGGTCTGGTGACGTAGGGCTGAAGCTGCCAAATTGTGATTCATATTTCTTAACCTCACTGCATGCCTTGATACTTTTCTCTGCCTTGGCTATGTCTGTTTCAAGTTTATCCTTCATCTCATTGGCATACTTGAAATCAACAGCAACACCTTTCAGTTGTGTGAGCACCAGTGCAGGTGCAAGCCTCAACTTCCTTTCATACTCAGCTTTATATTTCTTGTTGCTGTTTATGATTGGTGTCAGTGTAGTGTAAAGAAGGTCTGTCCATTTGGAGTCCATGCCGTTATAGCGAAGCACATCTTTCAGTGGAAACTCCATGATCCTTTTCACATCCACATTTGATTGATCCTTCAGGAAGAAACCAAAATACTGTCTGGTCAGATTATCCAGACTCTGCACACCTTTTCGCTCATCCAGTGTGTGTGACATCAGTATGGTGTCAGCCCACTCAGTGTTGTATGCCAACCGCTTGTCTAACTTGTAGCAAAGCCACTCAAGTTCCAGACCAAGATTGTGTGCAATCTTTTTGTTGGATGCCAACAGGTAGTCCATGAACAGTCCCCACGCTTCCTTGCGTAGACTTCCACTCCACCCTTCAGGATGATCCAGTGAGAATGCTGCTGTGTAGTCAAACGTACCAATAGCACACGTGATGATCATGGCATCAGTAGGGTAAGGGCGAAGGTGACTGTTGGTTTCCAAATCCAACCCCACCTGTGGCTCTTTAACAAGTCTGTTAAGGGCATCTTCCAGACGGTTTAGATCATGTCTACCATCAGTGCCGGTAATGATGTCTACGCCCTTGTCATAGTCACCAGTGTAAACGTGTGGTTTGTCTTTGCTCTTGGCCAGCTTTGCTATCTCTTTCCAGTCATGTTCAAAAGCCAGTTCATATTCAGACTTGCCATACTTACCACGTCTGCTTTGCACGTAGGATGGGTGCATGATTGGGTAATACCAACATGTGTGGTTGCCAATCTTGGTAGCAACTGGTTTTCCCCTCCAGTGTGTGACATTGGTTAAACCAGTTGCCCATGTGAGTGGAACATTCCCAGCACCTACAATGATCTTTGGTTTACTGCTCTCAATGTCTTCAACTATGTAGTTTCTGCAACATTCAATTTCAGACAGTTCAGGAGCACCTTCTTTCTTGGTCCTGCATTTAATGATGTTGTTGTAACGTACATTCTTGATTGCATCTGGTATGTTGTTCTTCAGATACCGGCCATGCTTTCCTGCAAATGGTTCACCTCCATTGTCTTCTGCTTCAGTTGGTGAATCACCGAGCACATAAACATCTGGATGCTCATCACCAGCAGCATCCATCTTTGGGTGCACCATCTCAACCTTGTCCAACTGACATGCCTTACAGCCCATAGAGTTCATGGTTGCAATTGGTATGTACTTCTTAGCTGAAGGTTTAGAAACTTTTTGGTCCCTAATCTGGTTATAGAAAAAGCTCAAGATTCACCTCTTAAAAAAATCTTTGTTGTTTTATGTGACTACTATATCTCTTCACAGCAGCATCATAATAATCTCTGTCTAACTCACATCCTACAAACTGAAATTTTAAATTGTATGCGGCTATGGCACTACTTCCAGAGCCTAAGTGTGTGTCTAGGATGCGCTGGCCTTGTTTGGCGTAGTTGGTTAAAAGCCATTCGTAGAGCTTTACGGGCTTTTGGGTGGGGTGGATTTTGTCGCCTGTTCTGTTATCAAATTTGAACAGCCGCGCAACCTCGTTAAAACTTGTCCAAGCCATCTCCCACGCTGAAAAATTAGGCCAAGGCTGAACTTTGTCCCAAGCAATAATCCCGCGAGTGGGTGGCAATATGAAATAGTTTCCACCCCAAATAATCTGATTCAAAGAGATACGCCGCAGTTCTTCAAAATATGCTGCATTAGGTGCGACATCCCAACTTGTATCCATCAAAATCGCTCTATCCCGCATCTTGCCTCGACCATTCATGCTATCTGCTGGTAAGCCATAAGGCGGATCTACGATTGCGAGGTCAAATGCTTTGTCAGGCAACGTAGCCATGTACTCCATGCAGTCCATATTCAGCAACTGAATAGTTGGCTTACTTTTATTCAGTGTATGTCTTTTCATCACACACCTCAGTATGAACAGTGAGCAACTAAATGAATGTAAGATTCATCCTCATCAGTGAACAACATAACAGTAGACAACAGAGCCATCTTACTCACAGCCTGTGAAATACGTTTTATACGTGATGGATCAATCCTGAACTTCACGTCTTCACCGCTATATGACATTTCATCACGCACTTCACCAAACTTTGATATGGACTCCAGTAGCAGTTTACGATTAACTACTGTTGCACTGGTTGTCTTGAAACTTTCTGCCGACTGTACCAACAGTGCCCGTTCAATAGCCTGCTCAAACACATCAGGTATGTCATAGGTCTTGCTGCCACCAGCACTGATGTATCTGTTAATCACTGAAGGAAAATCCATTGCTTCAAGATCAGGAATTGTCTTGGTGAACAACAGTGTTCCATCATCAAATATTGCCAGCAGTGATCCTGCATAGATTTCAACTTCAATTACTTCACTGCCATTAGCCAGTGACAGTAACTGGTTGCAGAAAAATGTTGGCATGATCACATTCATGTCACCGGGGATTTCCATATCTGTGTCGAATGTGAATCTGCTCAGTGTCACATTGTCTGTTGAATAGAATGCCGCCTGTGTCTTGGAATACATTGGATCAAGTGTCACACCCATCTGTGCTGGATGTGATGTGTCACTGCCTACACCAATCAGACATTTATGCATCCCCTTCAACATGATGTTGTTCATGCTGAATGTTCCTATTGTTTTTTTACTTATTCTTTCAAATGAAAATGGAAAGTCTGCTACTGGCAACATCGGCAATTTTATCTTTGACCTGCCTGCACTGACCAACACGTGGTTGTCTATCTGTGACATCAGTACTGATTCTGCTGTCATGCTGTTCAGTGTCTTGATCAGCAACTCTGCTGGCAAGCAACCGTGCACACCTGTATCACACAGAACAGTAATAGCATTGATGTCATTGTATGCAGTCACTGCATCACCACTGAACATAAAGTTAGACAAGATTGGAATGTAGCTCTGTGTTGAAACAGCAGGTTTTGCCATTGTAAGTTTTTTCAGCAAATATGCTCTGTTGATCTGGTTACTCATGATTACCTCTCTGTAAATAAAAAGCCTTCGATAAGTTATACCGAAGGCTTTGTAAAATTGAAACAGATTACTTCCAGTGCTTGAGTTTCTTCAGCAGATCAAACACCACATGTACATCCTTGTACACGATCTTCAGTGTAGCTTCCTTGAAGGACAGACCTTCTTTTTCCAGCAGCTTGTTGATTGCTTCCACCTTGTCATCAGGATTTTCACAGATTACCTGCCGCATACGCAGGCCGACTGACACACCACCATTGTCTGCCTTGGTAGTCTTGGTTTTCTTTTCTTCAGGTTTGGCTGCACCTTTCTTTTCATCTGTAGCACCACGCCGGGAACGTCCAGTAGCCTTTACCTCATCCTTGACGATTTCCAGTGACTTGGCTGTGTCCATGTCAACTTCAACATCAGCACCATCCACATCAATGATCAAAATGTTTTCATCAATCTCAACCACCTTACCTTCTACTTCCTTGTTACGCTTGGTGACAGCTTTGATGTAGTCACCAACCACTGGTGGTGCATCATCATTACCGGCATCATCATTACCGGCATCCTCACCATCCGGGCCACTGTCAGTTTCAACTACGATTGATGCAACACGTGCACGATCATATTCTGCTTCCTTGCCATCCACATCCAGAACAACCACTTCATCTGTGATTTCCACCACATTGCCAGTGATCACTGCATTGCGTTTGGTAGTGAGTGTTACAAAATCACCTACCTGCGGTTCAAGGTCTGCTCCTTCTTCTGGTTTGCCACTGTTGTCATTTTCAATGGGAAGTGCAGGCACCATGGATGCAGTCCGGTCAGCAGTGAATTCCATTTCTTCACCATCAACCTTGACCACAGCCACGTCACCATCCAGTTCCATGAACTCACCTTCATAGACCTTGTTACGTTTGGTTGTGACCACTACAAGATCACCGGACTTCGGCACCCATGCTCCTTTCGTTTCTTCTTTTGCCTTGGTAGCACCGCGCCGTGTGGTTGTCTTTTCTTCTTCAGGGAAGGCGGGAGCATCATGGTTGTCATTCAGTGCGTCCACTGCCTCATTGAACCATGCCTGTGCACCCTTGGACAGCTTGGCCCAATCGTTATCATTCAACTCACTGATCTTGTCCACCAGATTTTGTGCGTGTTCCTGATCAGAGTGGCGACCTTTTTTCACACCAGTTACTTTTTCCAACTCTTCTTGAATGCTCATTTGAAACTCCTTAAAATTAAATTTAATTTACTGTCTTTATTTGCCCAGTTATTAGTTATACCTGTGTTTAAGTGAAATACTTGTTTATTTTATTAACAATGTCTGTCTTTCCCTCCAATCCTAAAATTTCACACAAATGTTCATTACCAAAATCACGGTACTTCCCACGCTTCTTCCATACAGACGAAAACATGTCCAACACTTCAACAGGTGCAGTGAGCAACAACTGCAATACCAGTTTGATGTCACTGGGAGCCTGTTCAATCATCACAGACAGTTCACCATCATTGGCAAGTTCACCAATCACTTGTTTATCTTTAGCTTCTTCAGACATTTCACTAGACACTTCATTTCTGTGTTTGGTAGCAAGAACAGCATAGTCATTAAAATCATTTGTCCATGCGGTTCTGTATAGTGCCATGAAGTGGCTAGGATGATCTAAATTGCCGTACTTGTTTTTCAATCTGTAAAAAGTGACTTGAGCTTCTTGCATGGCATCTTCATAAGTCATATAGGATTCCACACGCCAATAATTCTTCTTTAAAAAATTTGTTACAAAACCTTCGATGAAGCCTTTCCACATTGGATTGTACTTGCGGGATGACATTACACGTTTGCGTATTCTAGTTTGCATGAGTCATCCCCCTGTGTTGAAAAACTTTCTTCACTGGTGCTGTAAGCAGTCTGTGACGTTGTGGTGCCTCTGGTGGAATCTTCCCCTGTTCTGCCAGTGCAATCTGCTCCAGCAGGAAGCCATCCTTCAGTGACTTGAAGCATCCCTTCACTGGACTGATCCATGTATCCACACTGTCATAGATTCCAACATGATCTGGTTCTTCAATGTAGAAAATTTTAATTGTCCTGTTATGTGCTTCATCAAACATTGTGCCAAGTAGTGGCTGACCGGCGAAACGTTTATCAAATAATCGGTTATAGTCCATTCACAATCTCCTTGCAAAATTTAACGATTGCATTCTCTGGCATCTCGCCAAAATCTTTGTAGCCTCTGGGTAATCCTGTATAGCCAATATTTTTTATAGTAGCCAACTTCTCCTTTATTCTGAATGAATCAACAACACCTAGTGAACTTGCATTGTCCATCACCAGCAATACCTGCTCAAAATTACCAGCCACTTCTTCCAACATATATGTCTGGTCTTCAGTCATACTGTTGGTAGACAGGCCAACACACCTGACTCCATAATCCCTGCTATAGAAGTCACATGTCACGGCATCGAATGGCCCCTCCGCTACCAGCAGTATCTTGCTATTCCTTCGTGTTGCATTATAGTTGTAAAGCGTATGTTTTGCCGGGATAACACTGTCTTCAATGGAAAGGTCCATGTACCTCAAGTGAGTCTCTGCAATGGCCCTTCCAGTCCACGTAACCAACTCCCCATCCATGTAGTAGGGCATGATGATACGGTCCTTGAATTTACCCGACACTGCTGCCCGTAATTTGAACACACGACACAACTCAGCAATGTGTGACTTTGGGAAACCACGCTTCTCAAGGTACTGGAGAAAGCGTGAGTGTCTTACACGATCATGTGTGATTTCTTGGAACTCAGCAGGCATGACAAGTGGCAAACATTCATCAACAACTGCTTCCTTGGTTTCTTGCCCTTTGAACAGATTGTTCTTGATGGCCTCATATCCGTCTGGATCAATAAATGACTCATCCAGTCCTGCAATGCTCAGTGCTTCTCCGTAGGATACCTTCAGCAGTGCAACCAACAGACGTACTGGTGACTTGCCACGATGCTTGGCATTGCGCCAGCATCCCCAGAAACCATTGGTTAGGTTGATCCCCATGTAGTGCCATGCATCAGAACCACAGAAAGGGCAAGCCACCACTATGTTACCCTTGGCCACACCACTCCCACTTTCAATGTACTCGATGTGCTTCTGATCAAGCACCCTCTTCCAGTTGATGTTAGCCACGTCTTGCCCCCATTCTTGGCCCTGTGCCTTGATATGAATACCTGATCCTGTATCTAAAGCGAAGTACTTTTCCATATCGAAGTCTGATTAACATTTGGACTCTCCCAGTGAATCAGAATTATATATAATGTAACTTACAAAAGCAACAGTTGTTTGATTCCCTTCCCTCCATCCACTAAAGCACTGTGTAAATCATTTCCTTCTGCAATGAATTCAAGAACACGTTTATCAATAGAACCTTTCATGATCAGATCATAGATGAAGGTTCTCTTCTTCTGTCCAGACCTGTGTACACGTTTGATAACCTGCTTGCGTGTTATTGGTGATGTTGGACTTTCATAGAACACCAGATACCTGACTACATCCTGCAAGCCATCAGTACCTGTTCCACCCACTTCACTGTTCATCACAAACACACGCTTCTTTCTGTCTTCTATGAACCTGTTCTTAGCAGCAACTTTGTCCTTGGTGCCACCATAAACCCACTCATAACCAATCTTCATTTCATCCAGCATGTCTGTGATCATCTTGCCAGACTCAGTGTACTCATGTGACACCACAAATTTTTCATTACCAGAATCTTCAAGCAGTATTCTCAGCATCTCCAGTTTTGGATTATTTTCAAATCTTACTGTGTGCTCACCATACTCATCTTTCCAGTGCAGGTATCCTGCCACTGCCTGACGCATCTTGTGATAGCTGCCATCAGTCTCAGACAGTGTTCCACCGGCATTAATCAAACCTTCAACTGCATGTAGGTAATGCTCACGTTGTTCACGTGCAAAATCCAGTTCCAGTGAAATTGCTTTACATACTGGAATGTCACTACACTCACTATCCAGATAGCGAATGCTTCTGTGCTGCATGAATTGGTTGAACAGGTATTCTTTTTTCTTGTCGAACTCGTACTGTATTGCATAACCATTTGTGGTTTTTCTAAAGAATGCTTCCCTCAACATGCCCAGTGTGTCACCAAAAGTTTCACCACGATCTATCAGGTAGAACTGACTGAAAGCATCCTCTGGTTTTCTACCCATTGGAGTACCAGTCGATGCATATCTGTAATCCATTTCTTTTGTCAGTGCTCTTAAAATTGCAAATCTTAACGTATCTGTGTTTCTCACTTCATGTGATTCATCTGCTACATAAAAATTATAAATCTTCTTCAACTCTTTTACTTTTTTATCATCACGCAAAAGAACTCCTTTGGTGCCCTGCTTTATCTTCTTCGACAAAGCAAGATGTAGTCCTGCATAGTCGATCACTGCCAGATCACCAGTTGGTGAAATCAGTTTCTCCCACTTCTCTTCTATTGTTGAACTGTTGATCAGGATCGGTTCTAGGTCTGAATATTTATCTACAGCAGTTCCCCAACTGTCTATAGTGAGTTGTCCATTCACTGTTACAAGGGCACGTGATAATTTATTTTCTCGCAATCTCTGTGTCATAAGATTTAATAAGATGCGCGTTTTACCCGTTCCCATATCCAGTAAAAACAAAAACTCTGGTTCACACATACCAATATGAAAACAAATTTTTTGATGAAGCCATGAAGGTTCCCCTTTGAACACAGGTTTTACTTTATATTGTTTGAACTCATCATCTATGTCTTCATGCGTGAGTTTCTTCATCCACAAAAAATTATTCATTTTGCGGTTAAGGTAAGCATCAACTGCTGAACGTTTGATCATTTGCTTTCAGGTCTTTTTCTGTACACAGTTATAACAGGCAGTTCAGTATTAAGTTTACTCTCACTTATTTCACACATTATGCTGCATGAAATACTTTTCTCAGTAGGATAATTGCCACGACCAATAGGCAAATCCTTTAAACTCCCATCCCACCCTTCTTCTGCTTTCCAGAAATAACACAAATTTCGATGCCCAATTTTAATTGGCCTCCCAACATATTTTTTTGTTAAAATTAACTTTTCTTGCATAGCAACCATTCTGTCAAACACTTCTGGAAAATCTTGTCTGATTTTATTCCAGTATCCCATCCCACCCTTACAACATCCAATACAGTTATTATTCTGATAACCCATTTTGTACATAACTGGAAGTTCTATCTTTGCTCTTTTTACCATGGCAAGACAATCTTCCTTAGATAATTCATGTTCAATAAGGGGTGCCCAAATTAAAAACTCTGGAAAGGCTTCTTTCAATTGTTCAAATCTGTCTTTTTCTTCCACTGTATAACCAATCACCATAATTTTATCTGGTGAATTGTGTTGATTATAAATTGCTCTTTTCAATCTTGCAGTACAAGCAGCACCAGCAGAACTAGCTATGAATTTTTCACGTTCATACACTTCATAAATACTTGCATTGTGTTTAGTGTCTCTCAACCTTATGATCGGCACACCAAACCATTTCTCACAGTCATTTAAGAATCTTTGATTGTCTGGATGTTCTTCTTTCACAAAAACATTTAAAACCTGCACTGGTAGTTTACTTTCTTTCAGTGCAATTTTTGTTGCAACTGCTGAAGCTGCACCAGCACTGAACCAGCAATTAACTGATTCTTTGTTTTCAAATTTCATCTCAATCCTCCTTCAAATCGGCAACTACATCCCAGTAATCTTGCAGCATCAGGGTACTATTCAGTGCAAATTGCCCTGCTGCATAAGCCTGACTGATCAACACCTGAAACTTGTCGGCATCATTACGCGCATTGGATACAAATATTCTGGCCAGTCCCAGTGCCTTCTCTTCCAGTGTCTGCGAGTATGTGAGTACGATGTCAGCAGTGGCAATCTTGCTCTTGTCTTCAGCTACCATGGAATCAGTAACCAGTTTTGCTTTCATGCCCTCTGCGTTCGCCTGTGTAGCAGTTACCAGTGCAAAGTTTCTCCTGATTGCCATCCCGCGCAACTGCTTGAAGATTGTGCCGGTATCAATACGCAAGTTTCCAGAATCAATCTTCATCAGGTCCGGGTAATCTACCACCAGCATGTCTGGCACAATCTTGTGGAAACGCTCCAGTGAATCAAGGTAGGCATCCAGTTCATTGATGGTAAGGCTACTGGTTGGAAACTGCTTGATGACTAATGGTGATCTTTTGGTGAACTCTTTCTTAACCTTGGCAGTCAGTGTCTTGCGTATGTTTGGATCATTAAAGGTTGGTCTGGTGATTTCATCATACTCAATGCTGGTAAGCCTGCCCAGTGCATCAGTCTTGAAGACAGGTATCTTGATAGTTGCTTCACGCTTGGTAATTGAAAAGAAGCTCTGGATGTAACGTTGCTTCACACGCTTCTCTGACATCTCCAGTGTTATGTGTACCACTGTCTTACGTTGCAGGATTGCCATCTTGCCTAGATGCATCAATCCCCACGACTTGCCTTTTTTCATTGGCGCAATAATCAGCAGCATTTCACCGGCACGTGGAATGATGTCACGCTTATCCAGTTCCACTATACCAGTGCGAATACCTTCATCAAGATCATCAAGGAAGTCCAGTGCATCCTTGCTGTCTGCCATATTGGTGCCTTGCTCAAACACATTCACCTGTGAGCGTAGACCTTTGTTCAGTTCAACTTCAGCAAGGTTAAGATCACCATTCTCAATTGCTTCCACTGCCAGTACAACTGCACCCTTCAGATTCTGCTGCCTGACAAAATCATGAATCTTGCTGATAGTGTATTTGACATTAACACTGTCCTTGGCCAGAAACAGATTGTCCAGCAATCGCTGGTAACTCTGTGCCTTCTTCTTGTCTGTACCGCTGAGAATATTTTCCAGTGAGTCAGGCAAGTGTTCTGCGATAGGCTCACCATACTGATCAACAAAGTCTATCGCGTGTGAAGCCACGTCACGGTACACAGCAGACTCAAACAGGTTAGGTGAGATGATGCTACGGATCAGTTTGCAAAACTCACTGTTGAAGCATAACAACGTGAGTATGTTTTCTTGCAATGCTCCTGATAGTTTGTCTTCAGTTGCCATGTTTTTTTAAATCCTTTAGATTTGGGTGTACCACATTCTTTCCATAAGACACGTACCCAAGTTCACGTGGTTGGTGTGGGTTTTTTGGTCTGACATAACTCAAATTATCATCACAGCAACCAGAGAAACCTGTGTTAAATCTTCTGTTTAGCACTTCCAGTTTTGTTGTGGAATGACCACACCTCACACAAAATAGAGGTAGGTCTTTAGTTGCTTTTGTTACTGAGGCCATTTCTATCCTCCTTTTTCTCATCTGCTTCACGGTAGGCTATCCATGCCCCCTGTGTGAATGCTGAAACATAAATTCCCAAGTCTGAATCCCAGTCACAATTAAACTTGTGATCTTTGGCCCACACTTCAAACACTCTCTGGAGTGCTGTCTTAATCCATTTTCTTTTCATCATCTATCACCAGTGGTACATCAAGCCAATATTCATCTGCTGGTGTGCCATCTTCCTTACACACTGACCGATCCATAAATTTCTGTTGAAGAACTCTTGGCTGTGTAGTTGTGCCAGAAATTTGTCTAAACCTGAGTTGCATTGTTGGCACCAGCAGCATCCTCTTTTCACCAGTACTCATATTGCACCTCTGTAAGATTGATGATGTATTGGTGGTATGTGGTGAACAACTTTCTTCACCAGACTGTTTGTTGCCACCCAACCACCAACAGTAATGAGTGCAATTGCAAAAATAAAAACAATGAACCCCTGAATATTCTCAACCCTGATAAGTGGTGTAAGCAAACAAGTGTGTGCATACAGAATTGCACACCCCAGTACAAATAAAATAATTCCAATTGTCAGCATGCTGCCCCCTTAATTTTAAATAAGAAAAACTACTACCACTGAAATCAACATAGCCAGTCCAGCACCAAACAAGAATGGAGCAATTACTGGAACCTTCACACGATACTTGTCAGCTTTCACTTCTAAATAAATTGCACAACCAATGAAAGCTGCACCTGTAAAAATATAAATCAAAAGTAAGTCTTTCATCCCACACACCCCATCATCAAAACTGTGTACCAAAA
>Ga0307377_10006681_pt1 | contig 12045 bp, 8 predicted proteins | sample TR3MG_FD_202535 | JGI IMG/M metagenome (GOLD analysis project Ga0307377, IMG submission 202535) | Soil microbial communities from Risofladan, Vaasa, Finland - TR-3 | ecosystem: Environmental > Terrestrial > Soil > Coastal area > Acid sulfate soil | place: Finland: Risofladan, Vaasa | collected...
TGAAGCGGGGCCAGCATCTGGCGGTCACCTACATGGTGGCGCTCGGCTCGAACCTGTCCGCGCTGTGGATCCTGATCGCCAACAGCTTCATGCAGGCACCGGAAGGGGCGAGCTTCAACCCGACCACGATGCGCATGGAGCTGAGCAGCCTGACCCAGCTGATCTTCAGCCACGATGCCCAGGCCAAGTTCGTGCACACCAGCATCGCCGGCTATGTCACCGGGGCGATTTTCGTGGCCGGCATCAGTGCCTGGTACATGCTGCAGCGGCGCCATGTCGAGCTGGCCCGCCGTTCGTTCCGCATGGCGGTACTGTTCGGCGTGCTGGCCACCGCCGGCGTGATCACCCTGGGCGACGCGCTCGGCTTCATCGGCGGCCAGGCGCAGCCGACCAAGCTGGCGGCAATGGAAGGCCTGTGGAAGAGCGAGCCGGCACCGATGCCGTTCAACCTGATCGCGTTTCCGTCGCAGCAGGGGCAGATGAACCGTGGTGAGGTGCAGGTGCCCTATGCGCTGTCGCTGCTGGTCACCCATTCGCTGGATGGCACGGTGCCTGGCGTCGATCAACTGGAGCAGGAGGCGGCCGCGCGCATCAGGGACGGCATCCCGGCCGTCTCGGCGCTGCAGACGCTATCGGCCCATCCGGGCGATCCCGCGGCGCTGGCGCAGTTCCGCTCGCACGAGAAGGATCTCGGCTACGGCTTCCTGGTGCAACGCTACGCTGAGGACGTGAGCCAGGCCACCGAGGCGCAAATCGCCACCGCGGCGCGCGACACGATTCCGCAGGTGGCGCCGATCTTCTGGTCGTTCCGCGCGATGGTTGCGATGGGCCTGGCGATGCTGGCGTTCTTCGTGCTGGCGGTGATCTACAGCATGCGCAACAACATCGAGCACAAGCGCTGGTTCCTGAAGATCGCGGTGTGGATGATCCCGGTACCGTTCCTGGCCTGCGAGACGGGCTGGCTGGTCGCCGAACTGGGGCGCCAGCCGTGGACGGTCTACGGCATGCTGCCGACCTGGATGTCCGCCTCCACGCACAGCGTCGGCTACATGGTCTTCTCGCTGATCGGCTTCGTGGCGCTGTACACGGCCTTCATCATCGCCGAGATGTATCTGATGGTGCGCGCGATTCGCAAGGGTCCCGATGAGCCCCATGCCAGCGGGGACGACCGACTTATCAACGACAGATCGCAGGCCGGCCGCATGGCCGGCTACGCGGAGGGCTGACCGATGGAACTGTATGCCGTACTTCAAATCACCTGGTGGCTGCTGCTCGGCGTGCTGCTGATCGGACTGGCCGTGATGGTGGGCATGGACATGGGCGTGGGCACCATCCTGCGTTATGTCGGGCGCACCGACCTCGAGCGCCGGGTCGCGCTGAACATCATCGGTCCGCACTGGGAGGGCAACCAGGTGTGGTTCGTCCTCGGTGGTGGCGCGGTGTTCGCCGCTTTCCCGCTGATCTATGCCACCGCCTTCTCGGGCTTCTACGTGGTGATGCTGCTGCTGTTGTGGAGCATGATCATGCGTCCGCTCGGCTTCGAGTACCGCAGCAAGCTGCCGTCGGCAGCCTGGCGCGGCACGTGGGACTGGGCGCTGTTCGTCAGCGGCCTGGTGCCGATGGTGGTGTTCGGTGCCGCCTTCGGCAACCTGTTCCATGGCGCTCCGTTCCACTTCAGCTGGAATCTCACTTCGACCTACACCGGCTCCTTCCTCGGCCTGCTCAATCCGTTCGCGATCCTGTGCGGCTTGCTGTCGGTAGCGCTGTCGGTGTTCATGGGGTCGGCGACCGTGATGAACGGCGCGGTGGATGCCATCTACGAGAGGGCTCGCACGCTGGCCCGCTTGTCGGCCGCGCTGGCGATCGTGCTGTTCGCGATCGGCGGTGTCTGGGTGCGCGGCATGCAGGGTTTCGTGCTGACCAGCAGCCCGACGCCGGGCATCGCACAGACACCATTGCAGCAGGCAGTGTCGCTGGTCGATGGTGCCTGGTTCGGCAACTTCCACGCTCATCCGCTGTTGTGGGTCGTGCCGGTACTCGGCTTCGCCGGGATGCTGCTGGGGCTGCTGGCCGCCGGCGCAAGGCGTTCGCACCTGGCCTGGTGGCTGGGTGCGGTGGCCTGGCTTGGCGTCATCGGCACGGCCGGCGTCGCACTGTTTCCCTTCCTGCTGCCCTCCAGCAGCATGCCGGCGCAGAGCCTCACCGTGTGGAATTCCAGCTCCAGCCAGCTCACCCTGACCTGGATGGTGGGCTTTGCCGCGGTCTTCGTGCCGCTGGTCGTCTGGTATACCAGCTGGGCCTTCTACGTGATGCGCGGCAAGGTCAAGGCCGAACATGTCGCCGCCGACGAACACGCTTACTGAGGATCCATCATGAGAACCTTTCTGCAATTCACGCTCTTCATGGTCATTGCCCTGGTGGTGATCCTCTTGGCCATCGTGCTCGGCGGTTCTGGTGCCTGGTATTTCGCCTGGTTGGTCGGTACCGGCATGATCGTGCTGATCACCGCGGCCGGTGGTGCCCTGCTCGACGCGCAGGATGAGCATGCCGCGGAGCAGGCGAGAGCCGGCGCCGCGGACGCGTGAATCGGGCTACCACTTGAACTATCGTGATCGGGGCCGGCTTTGCGCCGGCCCCTGCATTTGGAACACCCGATGACCTCTCCCGTGACCCGCTGGCTGCGCGAACAATCCCGTCCCGTGCGTCGCCTGCTGAATGTCGGTATCGCCGCCGGGGCCGCACAGGCAGTGCTGATGTGCCTCGGTGCGTGGCTGGTGGCCCATGTGCTGGCCGAGGCGATCTTTGCCGGACGACGGCTGGCCGACCTGTGGCCGGCCATTGCCGCGTTGCCGCTGCTGGCCGCCGTCCGCTTCGCACTGGTCCTGTGGCAGCGAAGGGCCACGTTCGAGGCCGGCGTCCGGGTCGGCACCAGCGTGCGGTTGTCGCTGGAAGAGCGGATGCGCCTGCTGGGGCCTCGCTGGGCTGCCCGGCAATCGAGCGGCGACATCGTCACCCGCTTCGTCGACGGGGTGGAAACGCTGATTCCCTACTACGCCGGTTACTTGCCGCAAGTGGCGTTCGCCGCACTGGTGCCGGCGGTGATCCTGCTCGTCGTGCTGACTGCCGATCCATGGTCGGCGCTGGTGTTGCTGGTGACCGCGCCACTGATCCCGCTGTTCATGGTGCTGGTGGGACGTGCCGCCGAACAGGCCAGCCAACGGCGCTGGTTGCGCCTGCGGCGGATGGGGGCACGCTTCATGGACGCCTTGTCCGGCCTCACCACGTTGCGCCTGTGCCGTGCGACGGAGCGCGAACAGGCCTTGCTGGCGGCGACCGGCGAAGCCTACCGGCAGGAGACCATGGCGGTGCTGCGGATCGCCTTTCTGTCCGCCCTGGTGCTTGAGTTTTTCGCCACCATCAGCATTGCGGTGCTGGCGGTGCTGATCGGCTTTCGCCTGATGTGGGGCACGCTCGCCTTCGAGCCGGGCCTGTTCGTGCTGCTGCTGGCACCGGAGCTGTTCCTGCCGCTGCGTGCGTTGGGTACCCAGCGGCATCGGCGGATGGAGGCCGCCGCCGCGGCCGAGGACCTGATCGCCCTGCTGGCCACTCCTGTCGAGGCGGCGACTGCGGCCGGGTCGTCGCCACGCGCGTTCGCGGCGGCGCAAATCGGCATTGCCTTCGAGCAGGTCGGTTTCGGCTATACGCCCGATCGCGAGGTGCTGCACGACCTCGATCTGTGCGTGGACGCCGACACCGAGCTGACCCTGGTCGGCGCCAGCGGCAGCGGCAAGAGCACGCTGTTCAACCTGCTGATGGGATTTGCCATGCCGCAGAGGGGTCGGATCCTGGTCAACGGCGAAGACATCACGGCGCTGGACATCGCCTCGTGGCGCCGGCACATCGCGTGGCTGTCGCAGCGCGCACACGTCTTCCACGGCACGCTGCGCGACAACCTGCTGATCGCTGCCCCCGGCGCCGGCGATGCCCAGCTGGAGCGGGCCGTGCAGGCCGCCGCCCTGGTACCCGTCATCGCCCGCCTGCCGCTGGGGCTGGATACGCCGCTGGGCGAACATGGCCAGGGCTTGTCCGGCGGCGAGCGGCAGCGCCTGGCGCTGGCCCGCGCCTGGTTGCGCGATGCGCCGTTGTTGCTGCTGGACGAACCCACCCAGCATCTGGACGGCGCCACCGCAGCCGTCATCGACACGGTGCTGGCGAAACTGGCCATCGGGCGCACCGTGATCCGCATCGCGCACCGGCTGGACACCATCGCCACCGAGGCGCGCGTTGCCGTGATGACCGAGGGGCGGATCGTGGAAGTCGGGCGCGCAGGGGATCTTCGCGCCACGCACGGGGCGTTCGCCCGTCTGCTTGCGGCGGATCGCGCCGCATGAGCGATCGCCCCGATCACTTGCCGCCGGCTTCCCTGGGCGCCTTGCGCGTACTGCGCCGCCTGTTCGGCCTGATGCATCACGAGCGCCGCTGGATGGCTGCCGGTGCCGCGATGGCCGTGCTGAGCACGCTCTCGGGCATCGGCCTGCTCGCGGTCTCCGGCCATTTCATCACCAGCATGGCGCTGGTCGGTGCCGGCGGTGCCGCGATCAACTACTACACGCCTGCGGCGCTGATCCGGCTGCTGGCGATTCTGCGCACCGGTGGCCGTTATGTCGAGCGGCTGATCACCCACGAGGCCACCTTGCGGGTGCTGGCGCGACTGCGCGTCTGGCTGTTCGGGCGGCTGGTGCCGCTGGCTCCGGCCGGGCTGGATGGATTGCGCAGCGCCGAGCTGTTCTCGCGCCTGCGCGTCGATGTGGATGCCCTGGAGCACGCCTACCTGGGGGCGCTGATCCCGCTGCTGGTGGCGGTGGTGGTGGCGCTGGTGGTCCTTGTCACGACGATGTTCTACCTGCCTGCGCTGGGGCTGTTGCTGGTGTTGCCGCTGGGCATGGCCGGTGCGCTGCTGCCCTGGTGGACGCTGCGCCGGGGGCAGCAACCGGGCGCAGCGATGGTGGTCCATGCCGAGGTCATGCGCTCGCTGGCCGCCGACGGCTTGCGCGGGCGCGCCGAACTGGCGCTGTACGGCGCCGAATTCGCCCATGCCGAAAAGCTGGCTGCGGTCACCGGGCAGCAACAGCAGGCGCAGCGGCAGGTGGACCGGTTGCAGGCGCTGGGCAGCGCCGGCGTGATGCTGGGCGCCCAGCTGGCCGTGGTGTGCACGCTGGCGCTCGGTTTGCCGGCGTTGCAGGCCGGTATACTCGCACCACCGGCGCTGACCATGCTGGTACTGCTCGCCGTCGCCGCGTTCGAGGCGGTCGCCCCGCTGCCGGATGCCTGGGCGCAGCTCGGTGCCACGCTCGCTTCCGCGCGCCGGGTGTTCGCGCTGGCCGACACCCCGCCGCCGGTGGTCGAGCCGCAGGCGCCATCGCCGACAACCGGCGACAACACCCTGACCATCCGCGGGCTGCGGCTGCGGTACGCGCCCGCGGATGCCTGGGCGCTGGACGGCATCGATCTCGACCTGCCGCAGGGCCGCCGGCTGGCCGTGGTCGGCCCTTCCGGTGCGGGCAAGAGCAGCCTGGTCGGTGCCTTGACGCGGCTTTATCCGTACGAGGGATCGATCACGCTGGGCGGCACCTCGCTCGCGGACTGGCACGGCGACGACGTGCGGTCACGCATCGCCGTGGTCGAGCAGCAGCCGTACCTCTTCGACGCCAGCCTGTGCGACAACCTGCGACTGGCCCGGCCCGACGCCTCCGACGAACAGTTGGACACCGTTATTGCCCAGGCCCAGCTCGGCGACTACGTGGCCAGTCTGCCGCGCGGCCTGGACACCTGGGTCGGCGAGAACGGCATCCGTGTCTCCGGTGGCGAGGCCCGTCGCATCGCCATCGCCCGTGCATTGCTGGCCGACGCGCCGATCCTGTTGCTGGACGAACCCACCGAAGGCCTGGATGCCGGCACCGCGGCCCAGCTCTACAAGGCACTGGCGATAGCCATGTCGGGTCGCAGCGTGCTGCTGATCACGCACCGACTCGGCGGCCTGTCCACCCTGGTGGACCACGTGGTCACCATGGAGCAGGGCAGGATCGTCGCCTGCGTCACGACCGATGCCCATCTGGGCCGTGTCTGAGCCACGGATCCCTCAGATACCCGGCCTCTGCATTTCCGCGTGCATTTGCGCCCGGGCGCCCCTGCGGATCGTCGATCATGTCCACGCAGTTTGCGTGTGTGCCTTCTCGGGGAAGGCGATCGGAGCCGATTTCCGTACGGCATCCGCACAACGAAAAAGGCCACCCGGCAAGGTGGCCCAAATCGCTGAAACCAGTGGTGGGCGGTGCAGGGATCGAACCTGCGACACCTGCCGTGTGAAGGCAGTGCTCTACCGCTGAGCTAACCGCCCGCCGGGAGCGCGCAAATATACGGGGTGTCGGTGTCCGGGTCAATGTTGCCGGAGCCGTAGCCCGGCAGATCTCGATGGGGTCGTGGCGCGTAGCTTGCTAAACTGGCGCGCTTGATTGCCCGAGGTTACCGCGATGGATTTTCTGCAGCACGAGCTCAACCACATTCTTGCCGCCCTGCACGGATTCGAGCTGACGCCATGGAAGGCGATCGGTTTGACGGGCTCGCTGATGTTCACCAGCCGCTGGTTCGTGCAGATGTACTACACCCGCAAGCTCAAGCGGGTGGTGATGCCGCTGGCGTTCTGGTGGTTGTCGGTATGCGGCAGTGCGCTGATGCTGGCGTATTTCATCTTCGGCAAGAACGATTCGGTCGGCATTCTCGCGAACTTCTTTCCGGCCTTCGTTTCGATCTACAACCTGATCGTGCACATGCGCGACGTGAAGCGACGCAACGTGGTGGTCGAGAGCGAGGTCTGAAGGCGCCGCCCACGTTCACCACGACGCTCGCCGCGCAGGGTCAGTCGGGGTCGTAATCGAGGTTGGGCGCCAGCCATCGTTCGGCTTCCTCGCGGGTCCAGCCCTTGCGTCTGGCGTAATCCTCGACCTGTTCCTTGCCGATCCGGCCGACCACGAAGTACTGGCTGTCGGGGTGCGAGTAGTACCAGCCGGAGACGGCGGCGGTGGGGTACATCGCGAACCCCTCGGTCAGTTCGATGCCGGTGTTGCGGGTGACGTCGAGCAAGGCGAACAGGGTGGTTTTCTCGGTATGGTCGGGGCAGGCCGGGTAGCCGGGAGCCGGGCGGATGCCGCGGTATTTTTCGGCGACGAGCTGCTCGTTGTCGAGCGATTCGTCCGGCGCGAAACCCCAGAACTCGCGCCGCACCCGTTCGTGCAGATGCTCGGCGAATGCCTCGGCGAGACGATCGGCCAATGCCTTGAGGGTGATCGCGGAGTAGTCGTCATGGTCGGCCTCGAAGCGAGCCAGGTGCGGCTCGATGCCGAGACCGGCGGTGGCCGCGAAGCCGCCGATCCAGTCGGGCTTGTCGAACTCCTTCGGCGCGATGAAATCGGCCAGGCAGAAGTCGGGGCGCTCGATCGGCTTGTCGACCTGCTGGCGCAGGCTGTGCAGGGTGGCGAGCAGTTTCCCCTCTCCCCCCGGGAGAGGGTGCCCCGAAGGGGTGGGTGAGGGTTCGGGCGCAGCGGAGTGCCGCTCTCCGACCGTACCCTCATTCGCCCTGCGGGCACCTGTTCCCGAAGGGAGAAGGGAGGGAAGGGCATACACCTCCACGTCGTCGCCGATGTTCGCGGCCGGCCACAGGCCGATCACGGCACGGGCGGTCAGCCATTTCTCGGCGACGATCCGGTCCAGCATCGCCTGCGCGTCGCGAAACAGCTCGCTGGCCTGCTTGCCGACCACGGCGTCGGTGAGGATGGCCGGATAGTGGCCAGCCAGTTCCCATGCCTGGAAGAACGGCGTCCAGTCGATGTAGCGGCGGAGCGTGGCCAGATCGTAATCGTCGAACACGGTGACCCCGGGCCGCTTCGGCTGCGGCGGCTCGTAGGTGGCCCAGTCGCAGCGGAAGCGCTGTGCGCGGGCCTTCTCCAGCGAAACCAACTGCCTGCCGGGGCCGCGGTTGCGATGGCGTTCGCGCACGTCGGCATAGTCGGCGCGCACCTTGGCCAGGAAGTCCTCGACCAGATCCTTGCTGACCAGCGACTGCGCCACGCCGACCGCGCGCGAGGCGTCTTTCACCCACACCGTGCCGGCCTTGTAGTGCGGCTCGATCTTCAGCGCGGTGTGCGCGCGCGAGGTGGTGGCGCCGCCGATCATCAGCGGGATGTGGAAATCGCGTCGCTGCATCTCGCGCGCGACCTGGCTCATTTCCTCCAGCGACGGCGTGATCAGGCCGGACAGGCCGATGATGTCGGCGTTCTCGGCGATCGCGGTTTCCAGGATCTTCTGTACCGGCACCATCACGCCGAGGTCGATCACCTCGAAGTTGTTGCAGCGGAGCACCACACCGACGATGTTCTTGCCGATGTCGTGCACGTCGCCCTTGACCGTGGCGATCACGATCTTGCCGTTGTTCTTGCTGATCTCGCCGGTGCGCAGCTTTTCCGCCTCGATGTACGGCAGCAGGTAGGCGACCGCCTTTTTCATCACGCGGGCGGATTTCACCACCTGCGGCAGGAACATCTTGCCGGCGCCGAACAGGTCGCCGACCACGTTCATGCCGTCCATCAGCGGGCCTTCGATCACGTCGAGCGGGCGCGTGGAGAGCTGGCGTGCCTCCTCGGTGTCCTCGACTACGTACTGGTCGATGCCGTGCACCAGTGCGTGGCTGATCCGTTCGCGCACCGGCTTCTCGCGCCAGGCCAGCGTCTCGACCACGGCTTCGCCGCGTTTGCCCTTGTAGTTGTCGGCGATCTCCAGCAGGCGTTCGGTGGCGTCGTCGCGACGGTTCAGCACCACGTCCTCGACGCGCTCGCGCAGCGGCGGGTCGATGTCGTCCATGATCGTCAGTGCGCCGGCGTTGACGATGCCCATGTCCATGCCGGCCTCGATCGCGTGGAACAGGAACACCGAGTGGATCGCCTCGCGCACGACGTTGTTGCCGCGGAACGAGAACGACACGTTGGAGACGCCGCCGGAGACGTGGCAATCGGGGAAGCGTTTTTTCAGCTCGCGGGTGGCCTCGATGAAATCCACCGCGTAGTTGTTGTGTTCCTCGATGCCGGTGGCGATGGCGAAGATGTTGGGGTCGAAGATGATGTCTTCGGACGGGAAGCCGAGCTTCGTGGTCAGCAGTTCGTGGGCGCGCGCGCAGATTTCCACCTTGCGCTCGCAGGTATCGGCCTGGCCCTGCTCGTCGAACGCCATCACCACGGCGGCGGCACCGTACTGCTGCACCTTGCGCGCCTGTTCCAGGAACGACGCCTCGCCTTCCTTCATCGAGATCGAGTTGACGATGCCCTTGCCCTGCAGGCAGCGCAGGCCGGCCTCGATCACGCTCCACTTGGAGGAGTCGATCATGAACGGCACGCGGGCGATGTCCGGTTCGGAGGAGATCAGGTTGACGAAGCGGGTCATCGCCGCTTCCGAATCGATCAGGCCCTCGTCCATGTTGATGTCGATGATCTGCGCGCCGTTGGCGACCTGCTGGCGGGCGACCTCGACCGCCTCGTCGTAGCGGTCCTCCTTGATCAGCTTCTTGAACTGCGCCGAGCCGGTGACGTTGGTGCGCTCGCCGACGTTGATGAACAGCAGGTCGGGGGTGATCACCAGCGGTTCGAGGCCGGAGAGGCGGGTATGGCGGGTACTCATGAGCGGAGACACCATGCTGTAGCAGCAGCGGTTGCTCCCTCTCCTGCGTGCAGGGGAGGGTTGGGGAGGGGTGAAGCTTTTGATCTGGTTTTTGAGATGTGAGGCAAGAGCTTTACCCCCTCCCGGCCTTCCCCTGCCGGCCGGGGGAGGAGCAAAAGCGCGTTCATGCGACCTCCCGCACTGCACCAGGCAACGCGCGCGGCGCACAATCGCGCACCGCTTCGGCAATCGCCTTGATGTGCGCCGGCGTGGTGCCGCAGCAGCCGCCGACCAGGTTCAGCAGGCCGTCGCGGGCGAAGCCGCCGATGATGCCGGCCATGTGCTCGGGGGTTTCGTCGTATTCGCCGAATGCGTTCGGCAGGCCGGCGTTGGGATGGGTGCTGACGTAGCTCTCGGCGATGCCTGCCAGGGTCTGGATGTGCGGGCGCAGGTCCTCGGCGCCGAGCGCACAGTTGAAGCCCACCGACAGTGGCCGCGCATGACGCACCGAGTAATAGAACGCCTCGGCGGTCTGCCCGGACAGGGTACGGCCGGAGCGGTCGGTGATGGTGCCGGAGATCATGATGGGCACCCGCGCGCCGCGCTGGTGGAACAATTCGCTCAGTGCGAACAGGGCGGCCTTGGCGTTCAAGGTATCGAAGATCGTCTCGACCATGATCACGTCGACGCCGCCGTCGATCAGTCCGCTGGCCGATTCGGTGTAGTTCTCGACCAGCTCCTCGAAGGTGACGTTGCGGAAACCCGGATCGTTGACGTCCGGCGACAGCGAGGCGGTGCGGCTGGTCGGGCCGAGCACGCCGATCACGAAGCGGGGCTGGTGTGGCGTCTTCGCCGTCATCGCATCACAGGCGGCGCGGGCCAGCTGGGCGCCTTCGAGATTCAGCTCGTGCGCCAGGTGCTGCAGTCCGTAATCGGCCTGGCTGATGCGGGTGGAGTTGAAAGTGTTGGTCTCGATCAGGTCGGCACCGGCGTCGAGGTAGGCGTCATGCACGCCGCGGATGATGTCGGGCCGGGTGAGGGTGAGCAGGTCGTTGTTGCCCTTGAGATCGCAGGCACCCGCGTGGTCGTGCGCATGCGGATCGTTTGCGTGGCCGTCATGGCCGTGCTCGAACCGCGCGCCACGGAATCCGTCCTCGTCCAGATCGTGTCCCTGCAGCATGGTGCCCATGCCGCCGTCGAGGATCAGGATGCGCCGTCGCAGCGCCGCTTCGAGCTGCGCGACGCGTTCGGGGTGGAGCCAGGGCAGGGTACTCATCGGATTTCCTTGCGTTCGGTCAACTCTCCTTGCGGGAGAAAAGGTGCTCAGAGCGGCTTGCGCGCCAGCAGGCTGATCACTTCGAAATGCGGTGCCTTGCGTTCGCGGCTGAGCCGGTTGCAACTGAGCACGTCCAGACCGGCGGCGCGGGCGAAGCCGTCGAGCTGCTCGCTGCTGAAGCCGAGATTGCGATGGTCGAACGGTTCGACGGCGGCACGGTGGTCGTGCTGGCCCAGCGTCACCGCGAGCAGCCGGCCGCCGGAGCGCAGCAACCGAGCGGCCTCGGTCACCGCCCGGGCCGGATGTTCGGCATAGGTCAGCGCGTGCAGCATCAGCACCAGGTCGAAGCGTTGCTCGCCGAGATCCAGCGCATGCATGTCGCCCTGGCGCACCTGCACGTTGGTGAATGACCGCAGGCGCCTGGTGGCGGCCTCGACCACCCGCTCGCTGCTGTCGACACAGACGATCGAGTGCGCGTGCGGTGCCAGCAGTTCGGCCGTGATGCCGTCGCCGGAAGCGATATCCAGCACGTCGCCGGTGGCCAGCAATTGCAGCAGCGAACGCGCCAGGGTCTCCCAGGTGCGTCCGGGCGAGTAGTGGCGTTCCATGTCGCCGGCGACGGTATCGGCCCAGCCCTCCTCGCGGGCGCGATGGGCGAGCACGCCGGGCAGGCGCGCGCTGTCTTCGCGCAGCAAGGCGTCGTCGATGCTCTCGCGCAGCGAGCGGATCAGATGGTGTTGCGTTTCATCGCCCTCGTTGTTGGCGCGGTAATAGGCCGACACGCCGGCACGCCGATCCCGCACCAGCCCGGCCTCCTTCAGTTTGGCCAGGTGGGTGGATACCCGCGGTTGCGCCAGATGCAGCACGGCGGCCAGTTCGGCCACGGTGAGTTCTTCGTGCTCGAGCAGGGCCAGCAGCCGCACTCGGGTGGGGTCGGCCAGCAACCGGAGCACGCTGGAAGCGGCGGCCAGATCCATCAGGCATCCTTGTATCGCGATATAAAGATGACAAGGCTAGGCGCCGCGGGGCAAACCGTCAAGCCGTAGGAGCGCACCCTGTGCGCGAAA
>Ga0307377_10006683_pt1 | contig 12045 bp, 26 predicted proteins | sample TR3MG_FD_202535 | JGI IMG/M metagenome (GOLD analysis project Ga0307377, IMG submission 202535) | Soil microbial communities from Risofladan, Vaasa, Finland - TR-3 | ecosystem: Environmental > Terrestrial > Soil > Coastal area > Acid sulfate soil | place: Finland: Risofladan, Vaasa | collected...
ATTGCGGCCATCAGGCCGGGATATATTGCTCCTTCCCTTCTTTTTAAAGGATTCATAGCACCAGAATCCAAAACATTAAAGTGCAAAACATGGCTGATAGCAGGACTGCGTCCAGCTATGGATGAAGTCTCTCTTATCTTATTGCTGATATCTATTGTGTTTAACAAATCCATGCACTTTAAATTTTTATATTCTGTGAATCCTTTAAAACCCTCCCATATACCCCGGCCCGGTTCAATCAGGCCGTTGTGTTATATGTACTATATACTCACCTGTCTGGTAGAAGTTAAATGACGGCAGCCGGCACTCCTTACTGATTGTCCTGGCAGCTGCCTTCATCTGTGGCTTTGTGTATATATGATAAACACCCGGAGCTTCTCTAAGTACCCACAACCTCTTTTTCATCCGCTTACTCAGCCTGTTGGCTTTATTAATGGCTTTTTTATGCATTCTTAGGTCAATGCGCTGATTACGCTTTTGTCTCATCCGGTAGATACTTCTCTGTATCTCAACCTTTTGCTTTCTTAGCCAGTTCATCTCTATGGGTTTTTATCAGTTGTTTATCTTTTGCTGCCTTCCTCGAATGGTGTTTTTTACATAAGCCCTGCCAGTTGCTCCAGTCCCAGGGATCCGGACATATATCCTTCGGTATTGTATGGTCCGTTACCTCTGCCGGTATTACCAATCCTTCCTTCTCACATTCAACACATAACGGGTGAGCCTGTCTGAATGCCCGGCTTTCCTTCTTCCACCTGGTAGTATGATAGAAGGGATCCCGTGGCCGGTTTGCCATTGCCGGCTGTGATGCAGAACGTCTTATGGTCCATGGTCTTGGTTTTGATTTTGGTCTTAACATCAGAAAAATATTCCTCCTCGTTCTATCGGATAGCTGCCGGCAAATTTTATAACCAGGTATTGATCTATATGCCGGTGCAGATCTTCGCACATGCAAAGAGTAATAAAGCTTATCGTTACCGTAGTTTCTGTAAATTCAAAGAACGCCGATTCATCAATAAAATACTTCTCTGGATCAATCCAGTTCCTTTCCCTCATCTCTTCATACAGGAATGTCGGCATCCGTAAATAGTGCTTATATTTCTTCGGTCGGGTCCTCCCGCGCTGAACAACTTCTGAAATGAAGCCGAAATCATTGCGCCGGCGCTCTGCTTTTATTAATTCTCTGGTCTCACGCTTCATATCATCCTGCTGTTTTAGCGAGCTTTATCAATAGAATTATATTAAGTGCAATACTTGAAATAAACACCATAAGTGCTGCAGCTGCTGTCACGGCAAAACATCCCTCCCTGCCATCATAGCTTTCCAGGTATTCCTTCTCTTTTTTTTTCATATCTTCTAATTTTTAGGTTTACGGCTCTTGTATTTCTTCTCATATCCGGTAATGAACCGGTCGATATATTTAACTCCGTCTTTATCTTTGTCACGGAGCTTCATAAGAGATAAGAAGTTATCCTTCCAGAATGGATCCTCCCGGGCAAAGATGATGGCCCCGTTTATCTCCTGTAGGGTGCAGTGATCAAGCCGGTGAAGCTTATCGAGGCACTCCAGCCAGTTTTTCTTCTGCTTATCGGTTTTTGGAAGAAACCTCTCAGGAAACACCCTTTCATGAGTGCCCGGGAGCTTGCCCATCTCTATCCAGGTATATAGTTTAATAATATAATTATTTAAGAGAAGTGGATCCGGAGAGGGTACCGATCCGGAAGAAGATTCCGATTTATCTTCTATTATATTTTCTTTTGTAGTCTTTTGTTTTGTTTTGTTTTGTTTTGTTTTGTTTTGTTTTGTTTTAGTATTACGGTCGTTATACGATCGTATTGCGGTTGTATTCTCATCTCCATGCCACCTGCGCAAGACGTTTTCCCTGTTGGTTTTTTTCCGGCGGTCATAAACCTCCATCCTACGTGTCAGTGAAGGTGAATAAAAATAGTCTCCGGAAGATTCAAAAAGGCCGAATTTTGATATTATACATTCGAGCTTTTCTTTAGATACCTGGTGCCTTCGGGATATAGGCTCAATGAGACTTACTGGCAGTATATAGCCAGGCTGTTTCATAAGTGACTCCACAATCATCCAATACAGGCCATAACCTTCCATGCCCAGCTGCATAACCAGGAGCATGATCTTTGGATCGTCAAGCGCATCTGAATCATGCGGGAACCAACGGGAATCTTTACCTGTACTCATGCCAGCCTCCAACAATGGTTAGGAGCTCCCAGGGAACCCTGCTTCATGGTATTGGTTTTCACCAATAAGGATGCCTGTGTTAGATCAGTGATAGATCTTCTTACAGATGTTATCTGCATGGGATCATAATTAAGCTCTTTCAGCACTTCAAAAGGAGTGAAGAGCTCCCCTGGGTGCATTTTAAAGAATGCCAGGATTAACCGTGACTGAGCATCGGCCTTAATACGACGGATCTTAAGATCATCGCCGGTAATATGTGTAGTATTGTAAAAGATATCTAACTGTACTGCAGATCCGCTCATGATTTATAGTAATTGCGTTGAAAAAATACAACTCTTGGATGTCTGTCCTTACCATTGGATTTGACTTTATTGGTATTTATAGATGATTTTATATCTTCTATCTGATTATTGTTATCCTTTTCTAATACCAGGAGGCCCTCTATCCTTGCATCAGCACTCTCTTTTAAGCTCTCTATTTCTTTAAGAAGTAAAGTATTCTTAAGGTTTAATTCAGTAACCTTTATTTCAAGGGCTTTTACCCGGTCAATTATATCAGGCTCCGTAGACCTGTCTTCAGCAAAAGAACTCTGTGGCTCCTTTTTAACTAACTTCTTCCGACCTTTCTTCTTTATGACCTTTGCTGCAGCTGCGGACCCGGTAGAGTAGTTCTCTGGTACTGTTCCCTCTTCCGGAAGGCTGGGCTTTCTTTCGGGCTTTTTAAATATCTCTTCCCCTTCCGGGATAACAAATTCAGATATCTTACAGCGGCTCTCATGCCATTCTTCAAGCCGATCCCAGGCTGCCTGGCTCATAGATGACCAGTGCCTCTCTGTTTTTACCATACTCAGGTAACATGGATTGAGATTGAGATACCTGGCAGCTTCTCTTGTGCGAAGCTCCTCTCTGTTAGTAGCCTCCATATAATGGTCGGCTATCTCTTTTTTTCTTTGGTCTGTCATAATAAATTTGTTTTTAGAGAACCTAAAAAAGGCTAGTATAATTTATCTATCCCCATGCAATAATATCTCCGGGATAATTTCACCTGATGAAAAGCGCCACCTGATATGGTTAACATCAAAAATAAACACTCCCAAGTCAGTAGCTTCATCGAAATAATCAGGAATGGGGAGAAATTCTTCTCCAGTCTTTAGTTCATATAAATCTACAAAATCTCCTACCCGTGGTAATTCTGGGTATTTCCAGTCATATAGGACAGGATCCGACCATGATTTGTCGTTAGCATTATCTATTGCTGCTTTTTCAGCAGCATCTTCTAAGGCTGTATTTAACTCAAAACGTAAATAAACTTTCATAATCATATAGTTCTAGGTTAATATAAATCATCTTCTTCAATTATTCTGAGGCCGGCATAACGTGCCAGCATCTCTTCAATACGGGCTCCTTCACTGAACTTCCAGTCGTTCAGGAGCAGGATCCCATCGCAATCGAGCATGGCGGGGATAAGTATCCTCATTGCCTCCAGGGGAGTGGTATTCTCTTTTACCAGCCTGAGCGGATTAACAAAGTCCATTCCGTTTGCCTGGAGGGCTCTTTCGCCCCGCTTAAAGTTTATAAGAGCATCAAACCTGGTTATTCCGGATACCCGGCCTGCTATATAGAATTTCATCATAACTGAGTTCTTCTTATGATCTGTCATGGCCCGGTACTATCTGTATGTTTAGGATCAGGATCTATATTGCCCGTTATCTTCCTGATCCGGACATTATTCAAATCTTTAACCACCCCTACCATTTTGATATTGATAGTATCCAGGTCCGTATGGTCTTTAAGGTCCTTGTTTATGTTCTCTAAAAGCTCTACAGAATCTTTATAAAGCTTCTCTTCTTTTACAAGTGATCTTTCTTTTTCCATAATTGAAGGATTAATTCATCGATCCGGTTAAAAGCTCTTTTGAGACTATTTCTCCTGGTGACTGTTTTTGCCGTATCTTACCTGCGGTTTTGCTCAGCGGATGGCTAATCAACACCTGCATATGGGTTTTTAAGCGCAGGTTCTTAAGCTTTACCCTGTTAAGCTCCAGGGTAAGCTCCCTTATAGCATCTATTCTTTTTTCCATAATTTCTGGTTTTACCTGGTCAGTTAGTTTAATCATGCAGATATTAATTTGAGCTTATCAGTATAAATCGATTGTGTTTTAAAGTCATCGAATGATTCCTTGTATTGAACAATAATTTTCTTATGCAGCTCAATCCTGCGGCGCGTAAGCATATCGTACCGGTGCTGGCTTTTTTCATTAATCAACTCACAGGCCGCAATTAATGAATCGAAACAAGTATTAATTGCCTGAGATATCATCGTATTATAATTCTCAGACGAAGAATGGAATGATATGTAATTAAGCCTGTTATTTATAAGGTCAAAACAATTTTCAACCTCATATTTAAAGCGGTAATCCCTGTCGGCAAGAAAATAATTCCTGTAAAAGGCTGTTAAATTACAATACGCTTCATTAACAAATAACAAAGCCTCATTTAACTCGCCCTCGACCTTTGTGATAAATTCATTAGCCTTACGCTTATTAGTAAATGCCTGCTTGGTTTCTGCGTCAATAAATACTATGTATTTTCTATTGACGAGATTAGGTGGTGATAACTTGATTTTTAACATAATATAAAATAAAAAAGATAAGTACTTAAAGACTTGTCCCCCTTATTTGTTACCCTGCTAATTATCAATTAAATGATAATCAGGATAATATTAATTATAGGCAAAACAAGTCCTGGTAAAACTATTCTTTAATTAAATATCTCAATACCATACTTTTCAAATACCTTCTTTATACCAGGTATCTCAATTTCACGTACCCTCCGGCGAAGCTGAATGCGGCTGTAAAACGTTGACTGGGACCAGAATAATTCCTTACATAAGTCATTTCGGACTTCTATATGTACCCGTAAAGGTAAGTTATAATACGTGTCCCGGAGCTCCAGGTTCATTTCCATGTTATTTTTTCCTTCATGTTGCATTATTTTTCTATGTTTTTATTATATTTGTACAAATATATTACATTTACCTTATATTAAACAAATTTATATATTTAAAGTTATTAACATTTATATTAACAATTTTTAAAACAATCTGAAATGAAAAAAATTATTCTATTATTTTTATTAACTACCATAATGATGCCCTGTATCGCCCAGGATGATTTATATTATATCCCTAAAAAACAAAAACTCGATACATTAACTTACAGCTCCGAAATATCTTCCTTGCGTTATAATATTCGCAAGTATCATAATGAAAGGCAGATTGCATGGACCTTGGCAGGAACAGGAGCTTTAATATCCGGGCTAGGTGTGGCTACAACTGAATACAGTCCTGAAATGTCTAAATACTTATTTCTAATTTCAGCCATATCCGGTACTGCTTCAGTAATTGTTTTTTTTGATTCGGATAAATGGCTCAAACGGGCTTCCATGGGTATTTATCCTGGAGGTATAAGAATTAAGTTTTAAATTTGAGCTTTATAAAATAATTTCTGCTTTTCTTATTCAATAATCAGATTTACTTTCGTTTACAAGTATTTTAAAACTTTCATGGTTTTCTGCCAAAAATCTCATTTTCTCATTTTTTCTATTTTATAAATGCCCATTATATGGGCGTTTGCGACGCTCGTTTTTTCATTTTTGCCCGAACTTTTTTGTCGATCAACATACTTTTTTATTTTTGAAATGTTGAAAATACTTTTTCGGCAAGAAAAAACTTTTGTGATTTTTAAAAAAAGGTTTGTACTTTTTGTCCGACAATAAACTTTCTGCTTTTTGAAAAAACACTTCGGAGTTTTTCATCAGGGAAAAACTTTTGTCTTTTTAAAAATTCATTTTGTACTTTGGGTTGAAAAAATAAAAGTCTGTTTTTGAAAAAATACTTTCGACTTTTCTTTCAACTTTTCAAAAGTTCATTTTTGAAAAAAAGGTTTGTACTTTTTGGTTCTCAAAATACTTTTGTACTTTCGAAAAAAAACTTTTACATTTTTTATCTCCAATCCAAAACCTTTTTAAGAAAAAAATAATTTGTGCTTTTTTGCTTTCAACTCAATAGTTTTTTTCCGACAAAAAAGTTTATATAATTTCAAATAACTCCATTTCTGAACCCCGCATATAATGGGCGTTAGCGATGTTGTGTTTTAGAATATATACGAGTTATTTTAGTTTTTGTCTTAATTTTAAAGTTTCTGAGAGATAATTGTGTTTCAAGAAAATATTAATTTATAATTAAAATAATCTGTAAAAACCTCAATATCTATAGTACATAAGTATTGGATCACTCCTTTTTCCGCTTACCGATTGAAATATTCATGTTCTGACCCACTGAATCAGTTATCTTCTCGACGGACCTTCCTATCACATAACCACCCAGGCCAAGCTTAACAACATCCCAGAATTGCTCAGCGCCCTGGAGGCTGTTTATAAGCCCGGAAAGATCTGCGCTCTTAACAAATATATTGATAAGCGGGAACAGTACCCAGGTACATACTATTATACCACCAAAGGTAAGCATGAGTGCCGGCCTCCAGTTCCGCTGAAGCTTGCTGCCTGATGCCTCGGTTATAATTACCTCAGCCCTGAGCTTATTGAGTTCACTTATAAGTGAATTTGTGCCGGCAACTAACTCGTTACGGGCCTCCATCTTCTCTTGCTGAGAGGTGAAGTTCTTATCAAAAGCATCACCTATCTTGCCTGCCAGGCTGCCGGCTGATTCGATAACCTCAGCAGCTCCTTTGGACTTAGAAAATATTCCCATAGCTATGCATAATTTAAATTAGTATGATCGACCCTGTTGAGCCAGCCTGCAATGAATACATCGAGGTGTGGTTTACGTGCTATAAGATCAAAATAGAATTGTTTGCGGGCTTTCCGGAAGGCCTCCGAAACATCACCCTCGAAATAGTTGGCTTTGCGGCATGTTTTAGGCCCGCATTTACCGTCGACTACTGCACCCACCACCCTCTGAAGGAGCTTAACGGAAGTGGCCGGCCCGGCATTGACACCAAAATCAAATACCTGGAGGACCAGCTCTTCGCTCCGGATCCCGTCGAGGTTCATGGGGATCCAGTACTTTTTAAAGTAGATCTCTTTAGCCTGGTCGACTGTGAGATCCTTAACCGGAACATCGCCATGGCCGTCGCGGTCGATATCGACCATGCCATCTTTGTTGCCATCGGAAGCATCGGCAATGCCATACTTGGTTTCACCCCCTGGATCGGCCGGGTGATTGCCATAGCCACCCTCGTTCTTTAGGATGACCTTTATGCATTTGTTAAACACTTCAGGGTAATTCATGCTACTTTTAATATTATACTTACTATTATACCGGATATACTGATTATAAGGGTTGAATAGAATACAGCTTTTTTCCAGCTCCATTCTTTTTTTTCCTTTGCGGCCCCATTAAGGGCTTCTCTTTCGTACATATACTTCAGAAAAGCACTCATGGCTGTTTTTTGCTCACCAAGGGTACTGTTAATGTTCTCAAGATTAGCGTCTATCCTGCCAAAATCGGCCTCATGAATACAAATATGTTCTGGCATCTCTTTATTTATTAGTCAGTTCGACATTGGGGGCTACTGCTGTTAATTCTTTTATCTTTTTTATCTTAATCACCTGTTTTTCGGCTATCGGGTCGTCATCAGAGAGCTTCTCATCTTTAATGGTCTCGACTTCAATCTCTGCTTCTTTACATTTTAAAAGCTCACCGAGTACCTCTTTGTGTTCGGGGTCGCTCAGCACGTCTTTCGGAAGGATGAAATTACCATCCTCGGCCTCTATTGGGTCAAGTGCTGAATATTTCCCGTGCCTGCCTCTTACCTTGTCGGCTTGTTCTTTTGTTAAATATATTACTGCTTCCATCTTAAAACGTGCTTCCTACATTATCATAAAAATATTTTATCCTTGTATATAGGGCTGCAACTTGTTCTGCAGTTAGTTTTGCTCCATAAAAAGTGAATGCCAATGATCCATTATAATGATTTACAGCCGATCCCGTATTCCCTGCTAATTCGTATATACTTAAATTTACATTTCCGCCATTTCTCGTTTTTTCATCATTCCCCCCCACAGTAACCCCATCTTTATATCCTTGTACATTTTGTCCATCTCTTACCCATGCAACATATTCATCGTTATAAAATTTTAATGGATTTGAATAATATCCTGAAAATAAATAAACCCTGTCATTCGCTGATGCATAAGTATATATAAATTGCCTGTCTGCTCCTACTGCGGCTCCTAATAATAATTTTGTATTTACATTACCTATGTCTTTTGACATTAGGTAAATTGTAGCGGAGTCGATGCTGAAATTAATAGCGTCTGTGAACGGTGTGTAATTATTATCAATATAAGCAGCTACTCCATCCCCTTTTATTCCAACCTTCGGTGTAAATACAGGGCTGTTATATAAGACTGAATTATTTGCATTCTTAATCCAATTCTGGCAGGCTAATTCCGATGTATGCACTCCCCTCATATACCAACAATCACCTAATTGAAACCATCCATCCTCCTTTGCATAAACTATTACTTCGTTTATCAATTCTTTCAATGCAGCGGAAGGTTGTTCCCCGGTCAATCGGTTAAATAAAGCTATAGCCTCATCGCAATATCCGGCTCCTTTTTTGAAGATCAACCCTATGCCTGCTGCTTTTGCTGCTATCATTATGCTTCAATATTTCCGGCCAGTAGCCAGGTGTTTGTTGCTGTCTTTATCAATGTCGCCACGGCATATTGCCCGACCAGTTTATTTGCTGATTCATAGCTATTAATGGTTACTCCGTCTGCTCCTGCAATAGTCAGCTGTCCTACTCCTCCCTGGGCAATGGTTATAACCGATCCCACTCCGAAGGCTACCGATGCATTTGCTGGTACGGTTAGGGTGACTGCCGTTCCTTTTGTCACCGTCACCAGTTTCAGGTTGTCTGTCAGTGCCAGGGTGTAATCGTCTGTCTGTCCTGATTCATCCAGATCATACAGTTCGTCAAAGTTATCATTGCACTTATCCATAGCTGTGCGGAGGGTGTCTCCTGTCCCGTCGTTTGCTGCTGCTCCTATCCCGATTGTCTGTTTTGCCATTAGTATATTGTTTGATCTGTGGTTATATAAGTGTCATCGCATTTCAGGGAGGTATTGTCGCAAGTCAAAGGGTAGCCCGATCCCTCTGCTATAGTCCCGGCCACTCCCTTTTGTGCGAGTGTCCCAGCGATGGAAAGCTGTGAGATACTCCCTGTCACTCCCTTTTGCGATATCGATCCTGTTACCTTTGTCATGACGGATCTTCTTCCTGGGTTGATTCAACTATCAGCATACCTGTTGTGGGGGTATATACATGATCGCTTGAATCCCATATCTTTGTTTCGTAATAATAAACCCCCGGAGTATATGCTTTCGATGACTCATTAACCAGGTTATAGGTTATTGTAAGCCCGTCAATGGATCCGCTTATGGTGTCAAGTTCGATCCCGTTCTTATCATAGATATACATCTTAGCCGAATATCCTGAGAGCGAATCCAGCCCGGTTATTGTTTCGGTGAATGTATCGGCATCACCCTGTTTTATCTTTAAGAATTGTCGCGCCATAGCAATTAATTTTTATGTTCATTCATTACCGGGTATTTTATATCGAGCTTTGCCAGGAGATCTTCCATGGCAATTACTGTTTTATCCTTATACTCTTCCCTTTTGGCCAGGATCCATTGTAGGTTCTTCTTATATGCCACTTCAGCAAATTGTACCGGTGCATCATTGCCCAGGTAACTAATAAGCCCTTCGTAATCATCAAACAAAAGAGTGGCTATCATCATCTTATTATAGATGATCTCTTCCTGGGAGATTCCATGAGTGCCGTGTGGCTTGAAGATATGACCGGTTTCGATTCCGGATGCACATTTGCAGCTGCCACCGAAGAGCCAGCTCTTAAGTGAGATATACGGCTCGAGCGTTCCCCATTTACGGTGGCCTGCAAAACCGTCGCAATGCATGTACCAGGCCCGGCTCACTCCGTAGGCCGCACCCAGGATGCAGGGCACCTCAAAGGTACCTTTGCCCGGGCCCTGATCAGGCAGCCACTTTGCTTCAATTATGCTCTTAAACCACTCGGGCATCCTGGGATTTGTTTCATGACTATGGATTACCAGGATTGTAGCACCATTGTAGTTCTTAAACCTCTCCTTCTGTTGTTCCATATCGAGAAACTCAGGCCGGGCTGAAGAAAGCCCTATGGTGCGGGTACAGATAAAAGCCTTTGGATCTGCCTGGATCTCACCAATCATCTTTGAGGCCCAGCCATTCTTCTGAAACCTGATATCGCTCCCCATCAGAAATAGATTATCATACCTGGCCGCCTGGGCACCGGTATCAAAAGCAGCTCCCACACCCTTATTGATCTCATGCCTGATGATATTTTCCCCCTGAAGGAGCAGTGGGTTAACAGATCCATCATCGACAATTATGATCTCATAAGGTGAAACATCTATTGTCTCGCGGACCTGGTTGATCGCTGCCCGGATAAAACCTATTGGCTCGTTATGATATGGTATTATTATGCTGAGCATTTATCTCTTGCCTCTCGGCTTCTTTTTTTCCTCTTCTTTAATCATATATATCAATCCATTCATCGCCGCCTGAGGGATCCCTTTGTCCGGAAGGAGATCTTCGGTTACCATATGAGGCTCGAACTCGCTTTCCTTTTCAAGAAACTCATTATAAGCCATGGTCTGGCTCTCCCTCTCTTCAATATCTTTTTTATATCTTGCCTTTAGCTTCTCTAAGTCTGCGGCAAACGGAGATCCGGGTGCGGATCCACCTTTCAGAGTATAATTCTCAATGGGGCCCTCGATACTGTTTATAATATTTACTACAGGCCGGCCCTTATCATCTCTTTCTGCGTGCTTCTGCAAAAGCTTTGTTTTCTCCTTCATGAATTTTTTATACCCTTCCGATTGCTTAATAATCTCCTGCAGGTCCTTCTGGATCTCCAGGAGCTTTCTTTTATTCTTTGCCACGGCATAACTAAGCCTGACATGAAGTATAGTAGGATTCACCTGGTCCATCCCGGAAAGAGCATCCAGCATCTCCATACATTCTCTATAAGTTAGTTTCATCATTTGGCTTATTTTTTAAGTTCATTTATCGCAGCTATCATTGTATTAATATCTGCAAGTTTCTGTTCCAGAAATTCCTTATCAGCTTCGAGCTGTTCGAGCCGATATTTTCCCAGGGGCTTCTTAACATCCACCTTTTTGTCATCTACTGACTGCATCTCAGCAATCTCATGCAGTTCAAATACCTCCGCATCGGTGTATTCAGTCTTTTGTTTTGCCGTTACTTCCATTTCATTCCTGGTTATTCATTTCGGGCTTACCCTCGCCGGGCTTTGTTGTTACTCCACCTCCGGTTGTTTTACCTTTGGCTTTCTTAACCTTCTTGTAAGTTGCTACTATTCCCCATGCGGCTATCGCACAAAAAATAAGTCCTAATACAAATGCTGTTAATCCGTTCATAGTTTTAAAGTATTTGGTTTATAATCATATCGGGTTTGCCATTTGATTAATTGTCACCACCACATCATCACAATCATCGGATGTGAATGTAACAGTCCCCTGTCTGGGGGATCCAGTTGTATTTTCATAAACACCTATTGTTACCGTGTCATCACCGAGTTTTGAAGCTCCGGAAACATATCCCCAGGCCGGGGCATGCCCCATATCAGCTGAATAATCCCAGGCCTGATCTTCTGTTGCAACATCTACTTCAACCGTATCGCTGTCGGCAGTATAAGGGAAGTTTAATGTTAAAGGATCAACATCCAGAAATATGAGAG
>Ga0307377_10006686_pt1 | contig 12039 bp, 22 predicted proteins | sample TR3MG_FD_202535 | JGI IMG/M metagenome (GOLD analysis project Ga0307377, IMG submission 202535) | Soil microbial communities from Risofladan, Vaasa, Finland - TR-3 | ecosystem: Environmental > Terrestrial > Soil > Coastal area > Acid sulfate soil | place: Finland: Risofladan, Vaasa | collected...
CAAACTTGCGGAGCCTGAAGCGGGGGCTACAGCTCAAGAAGCTCCACTGTCGTATCCATCGCAATACGCCTCGACCGGAGCGGCGAGTTCGGGATTGATGGCACGCCTCAATGTCGCAACACCGGAATTGCAGGCTGATGCGCAGGCGATATTCAAGGAAGCGCAAGAGACCTATGGAACCGACTGGCAAAATCATGTTGACTGGAACGCGGTAGATCGCCAACTGAACGCAGATTCGTTGCCGGTACCGGGACGACTAACCCACGGGCAGGCGTCGGGGAATGGTGCACTGATTTCTGAAGAATGGAATAAGCGCAGCACGAATGGCTTGGGACCGATATTTGGCGCTCAGAACACCAATCAAATAGACAACTTGAAGGCGATCCGCGAACAGTCAACGCCGGATGTTTATACGAACACGCCGGCTGAGCATGCCGACACATTGATTAAAGCCTACAAAGACCTTGGCGCAACCGATCAAAAAGTAATTGATGACAAATGGACCGCTATCCGCGCTCAAAGCGGAGACCGCCCTATATTCGATGCAAACCAGATGTTGGCCGATTCTCAGGCCGCGCTGAAAAAGAATCTTCTCAGCTCGCAAGACCCAGACGGACAACTCGCAGAATTGATGACGGCCGCAAGGGAGCGTGGTGGGCTTTCGGCAGACGGTTACAATGCGTTCCGTCAAAACTTAGGCAAAGTCGCAATGAAGGGTGGGAACGAGGGAAAAGCAGCTGGACTGATTATTGACGCCACGAACAAATCAACGGTACTCCCTGAAGCGGCGCAGTTTCGGGGTATGGTAAATGACGCCTTGGCCTCGGGCCGCGCCTTACATCAGAAGCTCGCCCTTGATCCTGCATATAAGGCAGTTGTTGATGGAGACGCATCGGTTAAAGATTTCAGCAATAAATTCATCATTAACGGCAAGCCCGAGAATGTCGCTCAAATGAGTAACAACCTCGCCGGCAATAATGTCGCCAACCAGACCATGCGAGCGGTTTACCTGGACAATCTCAGGACCGCCGCGGCGCTCGATGAACAATATAACGGTAATTTCGCGGCCAAGAGTTTTAACAAACAATTGAGTTACGTAGCCCCCGGCGCGAGAGCGGTATTCCACAACGGGGAATTGCAGACTTTGGGGAACCTTGGTGATTATTCCAGACATATATCCGCTGATGGCAGGGACTCCTGGAAGAACTACTCCAATACGGCGACGGAACTGAACACGCCAACTCATGCGATGGGATCGAAACTCGGGAGCGTGGCGATGGGTGCTGCTGAAGCTGCGCTCGCTCATCACACTATGGGTGCCTCCATCCCGATCGTAAGTGTTCTTCGCTCGGGCATAGAGCAACGCGCCGCCGTTAAAGCGGCTATCGAGGAAGAGGAGAAGGCGTCCCAATATGTTCATGAATCGACCAGGCCAGCTGCAGGATTCATTAATCCTAGCACAACGCAGCCTAAAACAGTTCCGAAACGCGCTTCCGGTGGCAGAGTGCTGGACGCATCAACAGCTTCGGACGTGGAACGCGCCGGCCGCCAAACAGACCACGGAGCAACGGGTGCTCAGAAGCACGCCGACAATTACAAGAAGGGGCGTTTTCGTTTCTCGGATGGTCCGCTTTCGGAATTAGGAGAGATCGCCATAGAGACGGCGAAGGGAAGGACGAGGACTGCGCATGACGGCTCGTGGCGCGTTCATAACATGCCAGCCCATTACGGCCATCTTATGCTGACCGATGGAAACGACGGCGATAAGGCGGACGTGTTCATAGGCGACGACCTGAAAGCAAGAAAGGTCTACGTCATCGACCAGATCAACCTGAAAACAGGAAAATTCGACGAGACGAAAAGCATGCTCTGTTTTCCATCGGAACATGCGGCACGACGGGCGTATGTCAAGTCGTTTTCGGATGGGAACGGTGATGAGCGGCTGGGCAACATAACGGCGATGTCGCCTGAGCAATTCGCGAAGAGGGCGAAAGCTCATAGGTTACGCGCACCGGCGAGCGTAACATCTTCGAACGCTCCTATCAAAAGGGAAGTGTATGTCTAACTTAAACGCCTACCCAGCCCCACAAACTCCGCTGAGCGGGACAGAAGCGATTGTCGCCGCCCAGACGCAGAGCGGAGTTGCGAAAACCGTGACCATCACGTTGGCGCAGGTGGCGACGTTCATAAACGGCGGCTCTATTCCGTGGATAGTGGCAGGCGGGACCGCGGACGCGATTACGGCTACGTATGCTCCGCCATTGACATCGCTTGCTGACGGGCAACTCTGCTGGTTTCGTGCAGCGTATGCCAATGCGACGACGACGCCCACCTTTTCTCCTAGTGGACTTACTGCCCATCCGATCACAGAACGCGGAGGAAATGCGATTCATGTCGGCGACATTTCCGGAGCGAACGCAGAGATAATTCTTCGATATGACTTGGCAAATACACGTTGGGAGTTGCTGAATCCGGATTATTTAGCCGCCCTTGCCGCCCCCTCCGGTTCCTCCCTTGTCAGATTCTTGCAATCAGGTGCAAACACGGTCGCTACAGACCTGCAAACTCTCGGTCGCGAATGGGTAAGCGTATTCGACTTCATGACCGCCGCGCAGATTGCTGACGTGATTGCAAACACGGCGGCGGTGGATGTGACGACAGCCTTACAGAACGCGCTAAACGATGGCCGCGCTGTATACGCGCCTGCTGGAACATACTCCTATACCTCTCTCTATTTCGACTCCTGCCCGATGTTTGTCGGCGCGGGCCAGAACAAAACAATCCTAAAACCTACAGCGGTAGCCGGAAACAAGATTACCTTTGGCTTAAATGGTGTCTGTCAGTGGGGATATTACGGACATTTCAGCGTTGCAGGTAATGCAACAACATTGATCGGCATTCAACTAGGCGCGTCTGGGACGCCATCATATTATTGCGCAAACGCTACATTTGACAAGGTACGTGTTACCGGATTCACTGCTGTAAATGCTACCGGCATCGAACTTGTATGTGTCCAAGATGTCGTGTTTCGCAGTCCCGTCATCAAAAACAATTACCGGAATGTCCATCGCCCAGACTACAGTGGAGCGCAAGGTTGGTGTACAACTATTGAGTTTTCAGGTCGAGATGGCATGGTTGAACTCGCTACTGGTGATGCGTCAGTTATGCTTGAAGGGATCGTTTCACCTCTGATCCTTGACGGCGTCACGATGCGAGGGAATGCCAATAGCGCTATAGTGACTACAGCACCAATCAACACCTTCCAGCGAAACTGGATTCAGTTACGGCGTGTGTTTTTCGAATCAAATAATCAAAGTGGAACATCCCCTACTGCGGAACTTTCTTTTGTAGGAAATGCTACTGCGCATCAGGGTGTACACGTCACCATGGAAGACTGCGAACTTCACACGCAGGCTAATTCGTACACTCAGCTAAACATGGATCATTCCGTTGTCTCTATAAGTCGTACAGATGGACTTAATCTTTCGAAATTGATAGATACTGTAAATTGCCAAACTGATTTGCTCAACAACAATATGTTCTGGGATACTGGTTCCGATTACGAAACTCTATCTGGAACTGCGTTTTTAGGTGTAGTACGCCTTATTGATAGGAATGGACTCAGTGGTGGCTATTGGTTTCAGCGTGGTAGATGGAAATTTCTGGATGGAGTAGTAGGAACTCAAACAAACGACAGCGCGGTGGCGGGAAGGATTGGCGAATACATTGAAGCGGACACGAACGGAACGCCGGTCAATTCTACCGGAACTACTCAGTGGTTCGATGTTGCATCTATTGCACTCACCAAGGGTGATTGGGATTTATCTGTCATGGTTCTCGCCCAAGCTGCGGGTGCAACAATGACAGGGGGAACTGGAGTCGCGGTATCTAGTACCCCAGGAAATAGTGCGGCTGGCCTTGTTCTAGGCAACGACATGATCGGAATTGGGATGCCTACCGCAACGAATAATGAAACGGGAAACATCAAAAAGCGCGTGAGTATAGCTGCCACTCAAACGTGGTACGCAAAATGTAATTTGGTTTTCTCTGCTGGAACTCCTAGAGCATTCGCAATCATCCAAGCACGCCGCATTCGTTAATCTAAAGGACCAATTATGGCAATCTCAAAGACAGTGACTTTTCGCGGTATCAGCATTCCTAACGCTTATATCCGTGTCGTGCGGTTCGACGGGAACAAGGCGAAGCTCTCCGCGCTCATCGGGTACTACAGTAACGCGACATCGGAGATATTCGATAGCATGAATGTCGATGTTCCATACGATGTGACAGGCGCAAATCCGCTGGCGCAGATTTATGACTATATCAAGACGCTTCCCGACTTTGCTGGTGCTGTGGACTGCTGATAACGAAGTGAAAAACGAAAGGAACCATCATGCGTAGAGTTAATCATGGTCGGACCTGATGACGTGATTCAGTGGAAAGACTTGGCAACTGGAGGTGCTGTGATTATATCGGGCGGAGTCGCGTTGATCGTGAAGCAATTCACGCGACGGCTTGACGACCACGAAAAAAAGGACGATGAAACTTTTACCGCCCTATTTAGGGATCACGCCGAAGTGAAGCAGTTGATCGCTGATGGCTTTCGCGGCATTGACGCGGACATCAACGCGAAGCATATCAAATTGCTTGAGCGCATATCGGATATTCAGCAGGTGGCAGATTACACCGGGACTGAGCGCCGGCATAGCGATAGGACGTAGATGATTGAAGAACGCCGCCACAGCACCCTTCGCCGCCAAGTCAACGAAACCGGCTGGCCTGACGTTGGCAAAGGACTATGCGTGTACATCCTCTATGAAAACGCCAAGACGATCACGACGCATTGGGACGCGCTCTTTGTCCTGCTGCTATTCCTGATCGCGCCTAAAATGATCGACAAATTTATCAGCAGCAAATTCGGCAACGGGCAAATGACGACGACCACTGACACGCACGAAAAGACTAGCCGGGAAGTGGTGACAGCGCCGAAGGTGGACGCGCCGCAACTAATGGAGCATCACGATGATCGAGGGTAATCGCAAGGCATTTCTGGATATGATCGCCGCCAGCGAAATAGGCCCGCAACTATTGGCTGAGTCTGACAACGGCTATAACGTCCTTGTAGGCTCAACCGTCGAACATCCGCTGCTATTCGATTCTTACGCAGACCATCCGAACATCCTGAACCATGCCATGAACAGCACGGCAGCGGGGCGCTATCAACTCCTGCACCGCTATTGGGTCAGCTACAAGGCGCTCCTGGACTTGCCCGATTTCGGCCCGGACTCGCAGGACGATGTTGCGATCCAGCAGATCAAGGAATGCAAGGCGCTCCCGGACATTGACGCCGGCGACCTGAGTAGCGCCATCCAGAAGTGCAACAGGATTTGGGCAAGCCTGCCTGGATCGCCCTATAATCAGCATACAAACAGTTTCGCGGCACTGGAAGCCGCGTACACGAATGCCGGTGGAACATTGGCATAACCGCGCCGTGACGGAATCACGGCAACTTGATTGGAGATAAAACCCATGAAAGATGCAATCGAAGCAGCGATTAAAGCGTTGGCAGACAAGAGCAAGGATGAAGAAACGCCGCATGGCGCGATGCAGTTTGCACAGGCCGCATTGAATCTGGCGCAGACGTTGGGAGCGCTGGAAAGCATCAATCGGTTATAGACACACGGGCGGTTAGGCGCCGCCCACCTTCAAGGAGCAATCACATGACTACCCTGTTTCAAAACATTCAGACCGAAATCAAGAAGCTCGAAGCCGATGCCGGCGCAGACCTTTCGGCTCTGGAGGCGAAGATCAAAGCGCTGTTCGAGCATCACGCGACCGCGCCCGTCCCTGTCGTCGCCAGCGCGCCGCCGGCTGTAGCGGTTGCGGCAGTCCTTGACACGACGCCGGCGGCACCGGCTACAGCCCCTCCTGCGGTCCCTCCGGTGGCGTGATGTTTATTCTGGACACGCACGCGCACGAATGCCCATGCTCGTATTGCGTTGACTACAGGCATCAGCCACAGCGCAACCCGGCCTACTGCCATTTCGGGTTGAATATCCCGCAGGACTGGAAGTCGTGGAACTCATGGTGGGTAATCAAATACTGGCCGAATAGGTATATCCGCTGGACAAATCCATGGCTCGCATGGTTTCAATCCAAGAAGGCGGCACGGTGAGACGATCACAGCGCGGCGTAATCACCCTGGCTATTGCCGCTGCCCTCGCCGCTGCGGCGACCTACGCCATGGTGCCCAGGAAGTTCGACGCGGGCGAATACGGCTACTACGTGCTGCTGGACGTGCAGGCGCAGCGCCTAGCCGCGCACTGCCCCTACCGGCCCGAGGATGTAGCAGGCTTACGCGATACGACCGCCCTGCTACAGACCTGGGTCAAGTACCGGGACAAGGCGGCGGAACAGGGCAACGCGGCGACGGCGGCGAAGCAACTCGCGGACGCGACCGCCCCGCTGCCGACCGTTAAGGCGGATTGCGACTGGAATGCCTCGCACCTCGAGCGCCAGTATGCCCGCGTGCTGACCACTTTAGGAAAGGGTAAATGATGACCCTCGACGACCTACTCCAAAGCCCGGACCCGTACATGCGCGACATCGGAACCGAGGCGCAGCAGCTCAAGAACGACCACGACCTGAAGATCCTCGACGATGCCCGGTACGCCAGTCGCCGGCAGCAGCTACTCGACATGGTTTCCCAGGGGCAGCAAACCGGCATCGAGGACCAGAACTTGCAGCTCGACGAGGTTATAGGGTATCTGGCGCAGTTCCTGGCGGCGGCATGAACCCGCTGTCGATCTTCAGCGGCCCTTACGCCTTTCTCGCGCGGATGGGCGTATTCTTCCTCACGCTGTTCGTGGCGATCGCTTTTGGCTTTTACGAGGGCTGGAAGTGGGAGCGGCCTGCGGTGAAGGTCGCCCAGGACAAGCTGACCGCCTTTGCCGCCCAGATCAAGACCATCGGCGATGAGTCGGCCAAGACCGCCGCCGCGAAGGATTTAGCCTACCAACAATCGAAGGAGAAAGCTGATGCCGAACACACGAAGGATGTTGCCACTCTTGCTGCTAATTGGGCTGCTGAGTATGACCGGCTGCGCAAGTCAGCCGCAGCTAGTGCCAGTCGCGGTCCCGTGCCCAAAGTCGCCGTCAATTCCGGCCTGTCTTGCAGCACAGCCGCAGCAGACCGCATTTCTGCCGCAGTTTCAGAAAGCATCGCAGGAGCTAGAGCAGCACTTGACGAATGCCGAAATGCTGCAATCAGCTTCCGAGACGAAACTGCGAGAAGCCTTGAGCAAGCCGACAGGAACACAGAAGCCTTAGTTTGCGGGGTGAAATGGGCGGCGCGGACGTTGCATTAATCATCGCCCCTATTTTCTATCCTAATGCCCGTATTGTTGAAGTCCGAACCTTGAAGCGCTTTGGCAATAGCGGTTAAGGCGTTCGCGTGCGCTTCTGATGCTCTAGCGAGAGCCATTACCGCATCGCGTGTATGCTCGTTTGCCGGGGCTGCGGTATTCTGAAAATTGCAATTTTTGACGGTTGTTCCGACAGGTTTAGTGAGTGCAGCGGCGGGTTTCTTTTTCATTTCGCGTCTCTCCAATTAATTACAGGAACATCAATCCACTTGGACCATTCGCCAAGCGGCGCTATCTGGAAACGGTACTGAAGTGTGCGCTCAATCGGATCATCGTCGTGGCCGTCTCCGCTTTCAACCCATCTCATTTCGATGCCGTCCATCATCTTCTTTCACTTACATCCCACCTAGCCCAGCGGCAATTTGTTAGCGAGCGCATTTTTCTTTCTCCTAGCTGCACTTTGCATTTTCATACAGTGAGGGTGTCTAACATGCCCGAATGTATCAATGTGAACATTATTAGGGGCATCATATTGCTTGCAAATTCCACACTTGCGCCACTCTGCATTACCGCAGGCATTTAATGCGCGAGACCGCTGATGAAGCAAAATGTGATACGCATCATTAGGGCAAATAACTAAGCCGTTTGGATCAATGCGCCCTTGTTGTTCGTCTGCGTGGTGGATGATGGCATTTGGTGGCAGAGATTTGCCAAGTGCTTTTTCCGCGATGAGGATATGTTCTAGCACATACCCATGTGAGTCTGCCCGTGAGTGAAGTGGAGTAAATACCGTGCAATAGCCTTTCCTCATGCACAGCCCGACGCGCCAATTTGGATTGCTCTGCGCTTTCTGTGATCGACTCATCTTGATGTCCTTACTGACATATGGAGGGTTTGCCAGCTTTCGGGTGAGTAAGCACCTTCGACTTGCGCGCATGCCTGCGACTGACAAACCCATTCTATCACCTTTCCGGTCCTAGTATCTCCCTTCCCCTGACCGCTATCCCCCCGTTGCGCTCGGCTTCGTCGAAAAGGGCGGTCATGGTTTGTTCTCGACTAGAATTGCAACTACCTTCATTTCCCCGATGATTTTTGCCTGCCCAATTTGGAGCATCGACCCGATCTTGGGTGACGCACTCAAGTATCCGAAGGCTGTGTCTTTTGCCTGCTTCTGCACTTGAGCAATGTCGCAATCATCGCCCCAAGTGTCCTCTACAGGCATTTCTATGGTAACTGTGACGCGCGCTCTTGCTGTAACTGTGCTCATAATTTCACAATCTCCTCAATCTCATTGGCCACGCCCTGCATCCCCTCGCGCCGGATGCGTTGGGCGCTATTCATACACAGTGATTGTTTTCTGCACAGGGTGTACTTCCCTGCATTCAATCTCGTCCTCGTCGTATTCGTATGGCGACTCGTCCTGTATTTCGGTTGCGCCGATGCGGTAAGTTGTTGAATAGAACTTTCCTTCATGTTCAAAGACGCGCCTGTATTCAAGTGACCAGCGGCTGTGTCCTTCAAGCACGTCCTCAATCGTTTTTCCTTCTTCATTCAGAAGAAACTCTTTGCTGAACTTCATTTTCCTATCTCCTTAATCCAATCATCAAAAGGGACAAGCGGCTGCAACTTCTCGTAGCAGTACAGGAGGGCGGTGCGCTGTGCGGCGAGGGTGCGCTCAAATTGCTGCGATAATTCTGTCATAGCGACGTAATCAGCTACGTCAACAATGCGCCTGCCATATTCAGAATCTTCATAGGCAGCGACTTCAATTTCGTCTGTTCTCGGCGTCGGCTCGCTCACGATTTTATTCCTTCGCTTCGATATACCTGTTTAAGTTGCCGCATGAAAGCGTACTCATCTTCCTTTGCGACGCTCATTCACCCCAATATCTCCCGTCCGCGTATCGCTATCCCCTGGTGGCCGTTGCGCTCGGCTTCGTCGAATAGGGCGGTCATTTGTATGCCTCAACTAATTGTGCGCCCCTTGGTGTAATGTCTGCGTGTCCATATCCCGCTATTCCAAATGCAGTCGCAATGCCAAGATAGCAATCCTCGACGCCTTCATCGCACGCATCCTCTATCTCGTCGTAAGTACACCGGAATCGTTTAGAAACCTGCCGCAATGTTGGGCAGACAGTACCTTTGCCGGCATCCTCATGCCGTCTCGCAAAGCGGTCTGCATAATCAAATAATTGCTTGGGCGTCACTTCACCACCTCCTCAATCCTGTTCGCCACGCCTTGCATTCCATTCTCCCGGCAGTCCTTGGCGATTTCGAGGAGGGCGGTGCGCTGGGCGGCGAGGGTGAATTGCGCGAGCATCGCCTTTTCATTCGCATCCGACAGATTCTTATTCAGCCGCTCCATTTCGGGCGCAAGCGGCTGCGTAGCTGATTCCAAATCGCTTTCTGCCTTTGCCGCCCGTTGAATGGCGCGCTCTGCATCAACCCCAGCACTCTCTCCCATCACATCGTAGTTGTGCGCGTCAATGCAGATCATATCTACGACCTGTATCAGCGGAAGCGTCTCGGCAAGCCACACAGTGCGCTAGTCGTGTTCGTGCGTTTTGTAATAGTCAAGCAATCGCGCACGGATTGCTGCTAGTTCGTCAGTCGGCGTCGGCTCGCTCATTCCCCGCTCCTTGATGTCGTGGTCGCAAGGACTTGCTCCAGACGTTGAAGCCAGTCGTCCATAAATCGCTGATGGCGTTCAAGTGATCCGTCGATCGACATGGCAACATTGTTCATTCGATCTGCTGCACGGAGCATATTGTTGCCTGCTGACTGAACCTGCTCGGCGCCGACTAGGTGCATGTATTCGCTCATTCCCCGCTCCTTGAGGTCATAGTTTTGGCGTCTGCATAGTTTGAATATTCGCAATGAGCAACTAGCAGCCCGACAGAGAAAATGCCGTCCTCATCCGGCCCTATCAGACCTGATCTGCTTGGGTGCGGATCGTGAACAATAACGCCGTTTTTAGCGACAACAGAATGATTGAAACCGCGTTCGCTCTTTCCGCTGAGAACGTGATAAACGACAAATCCAGACGCGCCAATGCCAGCGAACCATTTTTCAGGCGGATTCTCCTGCGTTTGTAAATCCACATAGCTGAATCCTTTTGGACGCAGCCACGCGTTTAAGGCCGGGAACCACTGTCCTTTGTCGGCAACCTCGTCCGGATCGTATGCCATGAAGTGCGGCACTCTGGCTGCTGATAGTTCGAGCAATGAGGCAATGCAGCAGCGGAAACAGTCGCCGTAGATTCCGGCTTTCGGATTATGATTCAGGATAGTCATATCTACAGGCGTCACGCCCCCCTCCCTTCGCCCTTGAGGCGGCTGATTTCGGCGGGTTGTTTTTCTATTTCCTTGTCGCAAGCCGCGTCGTATTCAGCGCAAAAATCCTCGAATGTAGTCGGCCTCCAGTTCTTGCCCTGTGGCATTTCGATCCTCAGCCGATCTTTATAGATCGTATAGCGACGTGCGCGATACCGTTCTGCGTCCCGCTCCCGTCCGGGCAGGAGGTCCGCAGCTTTTCTAGCCGCGTGTTTTGCTTTAATGATGGCAACACGTTCAAGAGCATTAGCACAAGCGCGATTAGTATCTTCCTCGCTTGGCAGGAGGGGAGAGGCAGGGGCGGCTTTCCTCGCTAAGTTGTCCAGCATTGGCGCTGTGTTCGTGTGAATGTGCGGTACATAGCGATGCGGACAGCCCTCACAATCGCAGTATTGCCAGCCAGTAGTAGGTGACTCACTCCATTTGACCGTAGCATGGGCAGGAGCGCTCCCGGTAAGGCCGGAGTCTCCGCGTTGCGATTGTTCCGCCTCCTGCCCTGCCACGGTTCGCTCTGGCGCGAGGGCGGCGCGGAATTCGCGGATTGCGGCAGCGGCTAAAGTAGCGTCGTCGTCGATTCCGAAGTTGTCCAACCGCTTAAGTAGTTCATCGTACTTGTCCATCTTGCCTCCTATTCAGTCTCCGCACACACGATCACCGCCTCGCGCCCGACCTTGATCGCTCGGCCATTGCCAGAGTTCAGGCAGTCGATCATAAAGGTCTGCGCATTAGCCGCTGATCGAACTAGCGGCCATATATTGCGCCGGCATCACTGGCCCGGAACTTGTCGTGAACAGCGCGTTGTTCGCCCACGCCGCATTGTTTCCAATCGCCCCTGATAGGATGCCTCTTGCCATTTCTTCAGCCTTTCGCCCCTGCCCAACATTGGCAGGCTCAGGAGGGGCGACTAGAAAGGGCGCAGAGCGATTTCCACGCGGTCAAGTTTGTCCGTGTAGTCAGCGGGAATCGCCCTTGCTGCGAGCATCATCGCTTCCTTGTCGTTGTTCGACAGGACGCGGGTAACATCAACGATCAGTTCCGACTTTGGCGTTTCGCCCCGTTCCTTTTGATCCTTCGTCGGCAGCGGGTTGTAAATCACGGCGTACTCGTACAGTTTCATTGTCTAATGCTCCTACAAACATTCCAGCGACCTGATACGCGGTCGCAACCGTTGTGCCCCAAAGCAGACACGTGTTCTTTACCCATTCGGCAAGTTCAATATCACTCACGTTAAAAAGTCTGACACATCAGCCCGACCTGCGCGGGCTTCCTGCCGATTACCACCGGCACCTGATTTAACGCACTGAGCGCCACTGTCCGGTAGAACTTGTAATCCGGCTCAGCCTTC
>Ga0307377_10006688_pt1 | contig 12038 bp, 4 predicted proteins | sample TR3MG_FD_202535 | JGI IMG/M metagenome (GOLD analysis project Ga0307377, IMG submission 202535) | Soil microbial communities from Risofladan, Vaasa, Finland - TR-3 | ecosystem: Environmental > Terrestrial > Soil > Coastal area > Acid sulfate soil | place: Finland: Risofladan, Vaasa | collected...
CCAGGTATTTTTAATACCTATAGGCGGCGTTGTGACTGGCGCGGGTGTTTTAAGTGGTACTACAGTTGTTAGTTATGATGTAAATACAAGAATATTAACTGTTAATCAAGCTATGAACGTGCAGCCGTTTACTTCTTTAAACATATCTTTAGCTGTTGCTAGAACAGATTACTTTGCTGTTTACGGAACACTTAATCCTTCTTTAGATAGATATCAATCAGGTTTTGATTTAAAAGAAAATAAATACGTTGCTAACCTTATAAATAACTCTACTTCTTCAGAAAGAGAAGTTAATTTTGGCCAACAAATAGCTGGCGTGAAAGGTTTTTATGCTAATGTTACATTTTCAACAGATGCAACTACGGATCCAGGTGGAGAAAAGCAGTTATTCTCAGTGGGTACAACTTATATTTTAAACAACGGTTATTAATGAGTGGTTTAAAAGAAAAAACATCAAGTGATATTGCTGTACAAACTTTTAGAAGTAAAGTTACATCTCTTGAAAAAGAGTTATTAGCTAGTCAAAATAAAAATGTTGTTAAAGGTAATTCAGACATGTTTCCATTAACTCATTCTTTTTCAGAAGGCGTTTATATAAGAGAAATGGCTATGGCTAAAGGAGGTATGGTTATAGGTAAAATACATAATAGATCACACACGTGGTTTTTAATGAAAGGACGCTTACTTATAGCAACAGAAAGCGATACAATTGAATATGAAGCTCCGGCTTATGTTAATGCTCCAGCAGGTTCTAAAAGAGTTATACAAGCTTTAGAAGATTCTGTTTTTATAAATGTCCACCCAAATCCAGACAATATAAAAGATACTGACGAATTAGAAAGAATACTTACATGTGTAAGTTATAAAGAATACGAAGATATGAATAATAAAAATATAGTTATATGAGCATGGTAGTTGTTGGCGTCGTAGGCGCTGTCGGTAATGTTGTAGGTGGTATTTTTGGGCGTAAAGCAGCAAAAAAAGCCGCTAGAGAAGCTGCTAAACGTAGAGCTAAGTTACAGGCTAAAATGGCTCAACTAGAAGCTAGCAGACAAGAGATAATAAACCCTTACGAAGGGGTTAAAGATCTTACTAGTATGATAAGTAATCCTTTTGCTCAACTTTCAGTAGCCACTAAAGCCGCTGAGATACAAATAGAAGAAGCTGATATATCTTTAGCTAACACTTTAGATACAATGAGAGCTACAGGGGCGAGCGCTGGTGGAGCAACCGCTTTAGCAAACGCAGCTTTAAGATCTAAAAGAGATGTTGCAGCTAGTATTGAGCAACAAGAAAAATCTAACGAAGATAAACGAGCAGCTGGAGAGCAAGCGGCTCAAAACAAAAAGCAACAAGAACAACAAAGAATGCAAACAGCTGATGTAGCTGGTCGTCAATTCGTGTTTAATCAAACAGAGAGTAGAGAGATGCAACAATTAAATAGAGTAGCTGGTCAACTTGGAGCTGCACAGCAAGCCGTTTCGCAAGCAAACTCAGATGCAACAGCAGCAACATTAGGTATGATAGGTGGTATAACAAGCTCTATATCTTCAGCAGCTAGCGCATATAAAGCATAATAACAAGCATGGAAAACAACAACTTACTTCAAAACCTTTATTTAAAGCAATTTAATCAAAGTGACGCTATTGCCTATAACAGGGAGTTTTTAGCTAATACAAGTGATTACAATTTTCAATTACTAGACAATGCTTATAGAGATTCAGGGAAAATATACGCTAAATTAAAAATAGCAATAGAAACAAACAACTGCGTCTCAGAAGGTTGCGCTTTAGAGCTAGCTGGAATAAAGCAGTTAGAAGGAGCGCCTCAAGCTTCTTTAGAGTTTTTATCATCTTTAGTTAGCGAATTAAGTGTAACAGAAGAGCCTAATTTTGATCCTAATAATAATTACAAATACACAGCGGCTAATAGCTTAATGAATGCTAGACCTGGTTTCTCTAAAACCGATGGGTATCAAGCTTATCTAGATTTATTACCTGATGGCTCTCAACAGATCTCTTTTATGGGTCCTGCTTTTACAAAGACTATGCCAGATCCTTACGATCCTCGTTTTAATATTCAAGTGGAAGATCCTTTGATCATTAACAATTCAGCCCTAAACTCTCTCACAAAAGCAGAAACTTCATTAGTTGCATCAACTCCAGATATAAACGAAGAAATGCTAATTCTTTTAACTGAAGTTAATTTATTTGGACCTGAAATGGTTGGAGCTAATGGACAATTAACAGCAGACGCTAAAATCACCGAAGAATATGTAATGATGAATACAGACGGTTCGTTTGATTATGAGATTATTGACATAGGAGGCGGAAAAGGAAGAAACGTTCTTAAGTACGATATGGAAAAAATAGAAAGCACTGTGACTCCGTTTATAAACGCTGAAGTTGCTGGTTTAATGAGCTCTGAGCAAGACGTAATTGCCGCTTGGAACGTTTACATATCTAAAAATACAAGTGTTGAAGAGGATGCTCAGATGGTTCAGAATGCTAACGCTGGTAATACTAGCTGGAGCTACACAGAAGATCTACCATTACAACAAGACAAAAAAGTTTTATTTGAAATAAAATACAAACAATACTTTATGAATAATTATCTAAAACAATTTATAACTAACCAACGACCAACGGTTAAGGAAGATGCAGCAGTGTTTGATTTAGCGGAAGCTAAAAAAGCAAAGGCTCAGAAATTTTTAGATGATAACAACTTAAATTAAATTAAATGACATTACTAGAATATGTACAGTCACTTCAAGAGCAAGGAGCAACGGATATACCAGCTAAAGTTCAAGAATGGAAAAAGAAAAACCAACCAGAAGTTGAGAAAGAAGTAATTGAAACTCCTGTTAAAGAAGTAAAGACAAACGGTGCTGCGGAAACAGATGCGGCTGTAGTACCGACGCCGGAAGCATCCGAGAGTTTAGATTCTGGAGATGGATCTTTTCAATCAAAAAAAGATCTATTTAAACCTTCCGAAGACATAGCTGCGTTAATTAACTTTATAAGCCCTGAGGATACTAAAGAAAATAAACCTGTTGAAGACGAAAAGCTTACTAGAATAGAGACTTACATAAAAAATGACTGGGCTCCAGATTCATCTTTAAACATTCCTGTCCCTGAGTTTGAGCCAGAAATGTCTATAGGGGATATTGACTATAAAGAAGCTTTAAAAGACTATCAAAACCAAACAGGATCTGAAGATGGTAAAATACAATTAAGTATTGCAGAAGCTAAAGGTTCTGGGTTAGGAAACAACGCAGGTAGGTATGATTATATTGATTACCTTAAGGGTGATTATTTTAAGCAGCAAGCTAAAAAAACAGTAAGTCTTTTTGAACAACCTGGCTTTTTCGATATACCAGATGAAGAAGTTATAAAACAATCTGCTGATAGTTTTTTTAATATACAAAAGCAAGCTGGTGAAGTAGATGGTAGGGTAAGATTAAACGAGTCAGAAGCTAGAGAATTAGGGCTAGGTGAAAACGCTGGTAGGTATGACTATAACGAGTACTTAAAAAGCGCGTTGGGCGATAAATATAACGACTATGTAAACTACAAAGAAAATAGTGATTTTCAACAAACCGTAGATCAAAAAGAATTATCAAAAACGCAGCTATTAAACGCTAAAATACAAAGAACTATATTAGGTTCTGGAGGTATTGAAAAAGAAACTTCTTTTGCTTTAAAATACTTTTCACCAACTTTTATAGAGGCTAAAAATTTACAATCAGAAACTACTAAACTTGGTGATTACATAACAAATCAGCAAAAGCAAATAAAAATAAAGTCAGAAGCTTTAAACAAGGTAGCTAAACCAGCTTTAGAAAAATTAGATATTATAAATGGTAAAATTGTAGATCTTTTAGGTGAAGATGAAAGTTTAACAAATATAGGAACGTTTAACCCTGAAAGTTTTTTTGCTAAAAAAGAATTAAAAGAGTATACAACTTTAAGAGAAGAATATCAAGTAGCTTATGACAAATATTTAGAGTTAGATATAGTTAACAAGTCTAGCGCTTTGGAAAAAGAACAATTTAGAACTAGTTATTTAGTTGACGTTTATAATAATAAAATTAAAGACTTACAAGATTCTGGTGAAAAAGCCGACTTGTTAAGCAAAAGCTTAGGTTTAGATTACAGTAATTCCGCTAGAATATCAGCGTCTTTGCATGACACTTTTATAAAAGGAACAGTTAATTTTAGTAATTTAGTTGGCCAAACTTTGCTTAAAGGTATAAAATACCTAAACACTGCAGGTTCAAGAGGTGTAATGGACGGTGTTATACATCAAATGCAACGTATGAATTATAACTATAACAAAGATTTAGCCGAAGAAAGAGAGTTAACACTTCCATCTGCTTTAACTTTAGATGACATAGGTAAAGATGGCATTAGCTTTTTTGATTACAGCACTCAAGCGCTTTCAGATCAATCTGGTACCTTGGTTCTTTCTATGATTCCATTTGGAGCTGGGGCATTAACAAAGGCCGGAGGTAGCTTTGCAAATTTAGCAGCTAGAAGAAGTGCTTTGTTAGCTCAAAAAAATATGGGTTTATTTGCTGCTAACACTGTTAGAACTTCGTTTTTTGCTGTAGAGTCAGGCAGTTCTTTTTCTGATTCAATAACCAAAAAGTTTGAAGCTATAGATAAATTAGATGAGTTTGAAAGAAAAGAAGCGTGGGGAAAATTAACTCCCGACGATGTGCAGACTATGACTACTGAAAAAGCTGATCTTGAAAGACACAAAAATTTTAGTTTTGCTCAAATGGCTTTTAACGGTTATGCTTACGGTACCGTTGCAATGGTAGCTGAGTCTTTAGGTACTTTAAAGCTTCCTTCTATACTTAGAAAAAGCGCGGCTAACTATGGCGCTAGAAACTTAATAAAAACAGCTACTTATAAAAATCCATTTCAATTTGCTGGATGGTCTACTGGTAGAAATATTTACAGAGGTTTAAGACCTGTTATAACTAAAGCTGCTCCAATAGAAGTTTTAGAAGAAACACTAACAGGTATTGGTCATAACATGCTTGATTATTGGACTTTAGGTGAAAATAAAAGTTTTTTTGAAGGTATTGATAAAGATTTTCTTACAAAAACTTTAATCAGCACTTTAGCTATGACAACACCTACTACTATGGGCGGTATAGTAAGCGGTATAAAAGGAGATTTTTTATCAGCTAGTGAAATACAAGGAAACATAAAACTAAGAAATGAATTGCTTAATATAGAAGCTAGCTTAGGAACTATAGGTGGGAAAGACTTAGAATTAGCTAAAAAAAGAAAAAATGAAATACTAAGATCTTTTGCTTTAAATAACGCTTCTAGCATTCAAAAGCTAAATGATTTAACTCCTGATCAAATATTTGAAATAGCAGAAATAAATAGGCAGTTAAGAGATCTAAATACTCAAGCAAATCTTATAGGTAAATCAGGGGACACATCGGTATCTAATCAAAACTCTTTAGATAATATTAAAAAAGAAGCTGAGGCTTTAAAGTATGTTAAAGATCAGTTACTAGAAACTAGGTCTAGAAAAAACAAATTAAAAGCAAAGTCTCTTAACGAACAATTAGGGACGTCTGCTAATATAGATTTAGAATACACTTTAGGATTAAACGATTTCGCTACCAATGCAGCTATGGTTTTAATGAACCCAAAAGGTAATTATATAACTATAGAAGATTTTACGGATTCACAAGCTATAACTCAAACCTTAAAAGACAATGGTTATTCTGACGCTCAAATAGAAAACTTACTGCCTCAACTAACAGGTGATGCGCCTTCTAATGCGCTTCAAGTAGGAGATGATATAATAGTAAATCAAGCTGCAATTGACATAAGAATGCATACTTCGGCTTCCAGCGCAGCTCAATATGCTGCTATTGCTCCTATAGAAGAAATATTCCATGCTAACGTTAATTCTAAAAACTTACGAAAAAAGAAAAACAAAGATGGTAGTTATGAAATAGATGAATCTGCTACAAAAGCTATAAACGACGTTGTTAGAATATTAACTGACAAAAAAGATCAAGGCATAATAAGTGAGAAAGACTATAATGATTTAATGTCTAGATTTAATCTTTACAAAGACGGTAAAGGTAAAGTGTTTTTAAAGTCTGGGGAAAGAGGAGCAGCCGGTGTTGATATTGAAGAAGTAATGGCACAAATAAATAACGCTATGGTTCTTGGTAAAATACAAAGAGACGACGTTAAAATGATGCCGTCCATGCGAGGGTTTTTAAACAATACAATATCTAGTATAATGGGTGATTCTAGCTGGCTTCTTAGTTTAGATTCAGCTAGTGATGTTATTAATTTTATGTCTAACTTTCAAGACAGAGTTCAAAATAGAACTTTAAAAATTAACACTGTTGAAGAAGATGATGATACAGTTAAAGAAAGTAAAGATTATAATATATCACCAAGAGGTGCAGAATTAACTAGTTTAGTAAAAGAAGGTTTAATAACAAATGAAGGATTAGTTGACATTATAAACTCGCCATCTTCAAAACCAGTAGACAAGTTTGGAGCTATAGACGCTGTAGTTGAAAGCAATTGGCCTGTTATAAGTAATTCTATAAAATTCAACCCAACAGGCAGTATACCAATTGAAGCTGTTAAAACAGCGGTTACCGAGCAGATTCAAGGCATATTTCCTGGTAGAAAAAAAGAACTATTTAAAGACTTTGACTTAAGTAGAGACAATAAGGTTACTACTATTTTAGGTCCAAAGTTTCTTGGTATGAGACAAGCTGAGATACTACAGAGAGCTTCGGAGATAGCCGCAACTTCAACCGACGGCGAGAGTATAGACTCAGATAAAGCTAAGCAAGTAATAGATACATCGACAACTACATTTAAGTCAGATGGTTCATCTAAAAAACCTATTGCTCAAACCGACGCTACTAGCTTTGGTCCTGCTAAAAATAAAAAGCAAGATCTAGAGAGTATAATACAAGTAAAAGACGCTGACAGACCTAACTTTAAAAGTTTAAGTAACAAATATTTTAACGAAGTAGCTGAGAATCTATTTGGTATAGAAGGTAAGAAAGTTCGTGGTAATGCAAGTTTAAAGTACGGTGGAACTAAGGGTAATCCAACTTCTTCTGAAGCTAACGCTTTACAAAATGTGTTTAAAAACTCAGATAATGTTAGAAGTTTTATAAAAACTATGCCTAAGTATAACGTTGCTACTAAAGAAACGATAATAAACAAACAAGGTGAGTCTATAGATGTTTCAAGAGATACTTATGGTAGAGCTCTTGGAATTAACCCTAAAGTGTTAGAAGTATTTTACGACGAAGTAACAGGAGCTATACCTGACATATCTAGCGCTAAAGGTAGGAGTTTAGGTAAAACAACTCAACCTCCAGTTTATAAGATAAAACCTGAATTTGACGCTGAGCTAGGGCTTATAGGTAAACAAGCTATAACTAAACTACAGAGTCTAATTGGTGTGACGCCTGCTGGAGAGCTTAGTATACCAGTCAAAGGACCAGCTAGAACTGAGTTTGGAAGCGCTCTAACGGGTTTATCTAAAATGTACGTTGACAATGTCATAAATACTATTGGAAGATCTAAATTAGACTCTAAACAAGCTAAAGCTGATGCAGGTGCTGGAAAGCCAAAGTCAATGGCTAGTAAGGGTGAAAAGTTTAGTGAAAATAGAAAAAACGTGTTTATTGAAGCGGGCTTAGATAGTAAGTCTACTCCAGATTTTTCAGAATTTAACATTGATTATACTAAAACACTTAATTCACTATTAAAAGGAACGGACGTTGATAGAATCGACATGAAGACTAAGTCTGGTAGAAAAAGATTTTTAGATTTTGCTATTAGTAGTGGTTTAACTAAAAAGCTTCCGCCTAGTTTTTGGAGAAGTCTAGGTTTTGTAAGTGAAAATCTGCTAAAAGACACAACTAAAAAGTTTGGAGATCAAGTTAAAGAAAGTAAAGAGTTTATAAAAGAACTAAATGAAGATCCCAGCGTGGGGGAGATTGATGTAGATAAAAACCTTAGAGGTTATAAAGGTAATTTACCTTTTAAAAACACTACAGAAGCAAGAGAGTGGATGTCTAACTCTATTGAAGCAGAAAAAAAGCGTTTAATGTTACCCAAAAAAGAAGGTGGTGAAGATTTAACTAAAGCTAAAGCTAAAATTAAATCTAAGGAACTTTTTGCTAAAGATAGTGATTTTCCAGCTATAAAAAACATGCTTACTTATGAGGGCGTATATACACAAAAAGGTAATTTAGAAAATGAATTAAATAATCCTGAATTTGTAAAAAGACAAAATGATTCTATAGATGAGCTAGGTAAGCTTTTTGAAATGTTTCAAAACGAAGTTATGCGCAATGAAGATGGAACCATGAATTTTGAAGGCGTTGCTTTTGTTGGGGCTTTACTATCTTCTAGCTCTTCAGGTCAAGGTCATTTTTTAAGATCTTCAGCTCCATTTAGGTTTTATGAAAAAGGCTATATGGAAACAGGATCCGGTTTAAATACACTAGAACACACTTTACCTGCTACACTAGTTGGTAAATATTTGTTTATGCAGGCTTTAGATGGTAGTATTGATGAGAACTTTAAAAACATAAAAAACAATTATTTTCAAGGTCCTTTATCTAAAACCAACGACAATAAGCTAAAAGGTAAAAAACTTAACGGAGAAAAATTTGATTACGTAGATCAAACTCCTGAAGGTTGGAAAATAACAGACAATATTTGGGCCAGATATTTTAATATAAACGTAGGTTTAAATGGTGGTGGTATAAACCCTAGTGATTTAATATTAGCGAAAGGCAAGTCTGTTTACGATGTGCATAATATTACTTCAACAGGTGTTAAGGTTGATGCTAAAATGAAAGTATCTAGATCTAAAGGCAACAAGTTAGATAGTGATTTAGTCCCTAAAGCTATAGCTTATGACAAACCAGTAACTACTCAGACGTTAATAAATGCTTTAATTAAAACCGATAAATCTTTAAACAATGCTAGAAAACTAGATCAGCCTGTTAAAAAAATTAGAGTATTTGACTTTGACGATACGTTAGCTAGATCTAAAAGTATGGTTATAGTTGTTAATTCTGATGGTACTACTAAAGAGATAAATGCAACTCAATTCGCTCAACAAGCAGCAGATCTTGAGTCACAAGGCGCTGAGTTTGATTTTTCTGAGTTTAGCAAAGTTGTTGAAGGTAAAAAAGGACCTTTATTTGAAGTGGCTAAAATAATAGCAGATAAACGTGGTACTGAGGATGTATTTATACTTACAGCACGACCTCAAGAGGCAGCAGGCCCTATAAAAGCTTTCATGAAAGCAAATGGTATAGATATACCTTTAGCTAATATAACTGGCTTAGGAGACGGCACTGCTGAGGCTAAGGCTGGATGGATGATGGGTAAAGCAGCTGAAGGTTACAATGATTTTTACTTTACAGATGATGCAGTAAAAAATGTAAAAGCAGTTGAAGAAGTACTAAGTCAAGTCGATGTTAAGTCTAAAGTTCAATTAGCAAAAGCTAGTAAAGGAGAGACTTTCAATACTATCGCTAACGATATGATCGAGGATTCATCTGGTATTGAAACTTACAAAAAATACTCTGCAGCTAGAGCTAAAACAGTTGGCGCTAACAAAGGTAGGTTTAATTTCTTTATTCCACCTTCTGCTGAAGATTTTACAGGGTTATTATATAAAATGCTAGGTAAAGGTAAGAAAGGTGATGCTCAAATGGCGTTTCTAAAAGCTAACTTATTAGATCCTTACGATAGAGCTGAGTCAGCTGTAACACAGGCTAAGATATCTGCAGCTAATGATTTTAAAGCTTTAAAGACGCAGTTAAAAACTCTACCTACAAGCTTAAGCGTACCGACGGGTGTTGGAGGATTTACATATTCTCACGCAGTACGTGTGGCTATCTGGACAGCTCAAGGCATGGAAATTCCAGGCTTGTCTAAAAGAGATATTCAAGAATTAAATGACTTTATAAAAAGTAATGATGAATTAAAAACCTTTGCTAACGAGCTAATAGTCATACAAAAAGGTAAACCTTATCCAAAACCAGGTAAAGACTGGTTAGGTGGTAATATCACTAGTGATATCATAAATGATATTAACAAAGTTAACCGAGCTGAATACCAGCAAGAGTGGAGAGAGAATGTAGACATTATATTCTCTGAAGATAATATGAACAAAATGGAGGCTGCGTATGGAACTAGATGGCGTGAAGCTATGGAAGATTCTCTTCGTAGAATGAAGTCAGGTAGTAACAGGCCTCCAGGAGGCAATAGATCCACAGACGCCATACTAGATTGGTTAAACAACTCTGTTGGTGCTGTAATGTTCCTTAATACACGTTCCGCGTTATTACAAACCATCTCTGCGGTAAACTTCATAAACTGGGGTGATAATAATATAGTGAAAGCAGGTGCCGCGTTTGCAAATCAAAAACAATACTGGAAAGACTACATGACTCTTATGAACTCTGACTACTTAGTTGAACGTAGAAACGGTCTTAAGATTAACGTAAGTGAATCTGAGCTTGCAGATGCTGTAAGAGATTCAGGTAACAAACCTAAAGCAGCTATAGCGTTTTTACTAAGTAAAGGTTTTGTGATGACTAGATTTGCGGATAGTTTTGCTATTGCATCTGGCGGATCTACCTTTTATAGAAATAGAATAAAAGCTTTAGTAGCTAAAGGCATGGATCAGAAAGCAGCAGAAGCACAAGCTTTTGAGGATTTTAGACAGATAGCAGAAGAAAGTCAGCAGTCAAGTAATCCAAACAGAATTAGCGCGCAGCAAGCGTCAGCTGCTGGTCGTGTTATATTAGCTTGGGCAAATACGCCGATGCAATATGCTCGTATACAAAAAAGAGCTGCTCAAGATCTTATAAATGGTCGTGGAGACTGGAGAACAAATGTATCTAAGATAGTTTACTACGGTGCTATTCAGAATTTAATATTTAACTCCTTGCAACAAGCAGTGTTTGCTTTAGGGTTTGGTGAAGATGACGAAGAGAAAGATGCTAAGAAAAATGAAAAGATTTCTAGAGTAGCAAACGGTATGATTGATTCGCAGCTTAAAGGATTAGGTATTGGCGGCGCAGCTGTTTTAGCACTTAAAAGTGCTTTAATGGAATTAGGTAAGCAATACGCTGTGGGAAGGCCTGAATACGAAGAAGCTGTGTTTGACTTATTAAACTTCTCTCCACCGCTTGGATCTAAGATTAACAAAATAAGAGGTGGTCTTAGAAGCTTTAGCTGGAATATGGAAGATATGAAAGAGAAAGGTTTTAGCTTAGACAACCCAGCTTATTTAGCAGGTGCTCAGATAGCAACTGGTCTTACTAATGTACCTCTTGATAGAGTAGCAAAGAAAATAAACAATGTAAGAGGCATGGTCAACGAGCAGTCTGCACTTTGGCAGAAAGTTGCTTTAGGTCTTGGTTGGTCCACTTGGGATCTAGGTCTTGGTTATTACGGAGGTTTTGATGCAGCTAAAGTTTTAACTGCTGAAGAAGAGAAAGTTAAAGAAATTGATGACATGAAAAAATTAACTAAAACTAAAGAGCAAATTGATATGCTATTAGATTTAGGTTTGTCTAAGCAAGAAATAAAAGCTTTAGGCAAAGAACAAGCTAGAGTTGAAAAGATAATAGAATTACAAAACGCAGAAGCAGAACCTAAAAAAGAAGCTGAAGTTAAAGAAGAGATAAAAGAAGAAACTAAACCCACACCAGTTGCAAAACCTAAACCAACTCCAAAGCCTAAAGTAAAAACCGTAAGTGCAGAAGCTAGACTTAGAAGACAGTTTGATTCTATTAAAGATGAAAACAAACCTGATCAAGTAAAAACACTACTTAAGTTTGGATTATCTAAAAAAGAAATACTGGATTTAAAATACGAAAAAAACAGAGTTGAAAAAATATTAGAATTAATGCCAAAAAATAAATAACATGAGTTCACCATTTCAAAAATATTTTAGCTGTAAATCACCGCTAACAATGCACCACTGGG
>Ga0307377_10006689_pt1 | contig 12038 bp, 10 predicted proteins | sample TR3MG_FD_202535 | JGI IMG/M metagenome (GOLD analysis project Ga0307377, IMG submission 202535) | Soil microbial communities from Risofladan, Vaasa, Finland - TR-3 | ecosystem: Environmental > Terrestrial > Soil > Coastal area > Acid sulfate soil | place: Finland: Risofladan, Vaasa | collected...
TGGAGTAGATATTCCTGGTGCTGAGAAGAAGCGGGTTGCCAAACAAGTCATTAAGGGATTGCGAAGATTCGATACCGAACCTTCCGAGGGCTTGAGGGAGCTGGCAAAAAGCGGCAGATGCGAGCAGGAATTTGATCTTGATGGCTATCTGGAATTCTATAGGCTTCGGGGCATTGAGATTATTAGTGAATGGATTGCTGAAGCAGGGGCCGAAAGGCAGGGATGGCCCTATTGTGTATGTCCCGAATGTGGGTATACAGAAGACAAACAGGCCGGTGTGGCCTGCCGAACAATTAAGTGTCCAGAGTGCGGGGTATCACTAATGGGAAGCCAATCAAAGGGAAAAGTGACCGAGAGTGTGATGAAACGGAGTGATAACGTGCAGACACCACATGCTTTCCGGGTAGTGTTGCCGGTTACAAGAGCAGAAAAGCGAATTAGCCGTACTGCTGGGGAGGATCTTACTGAGCACTGGCTTCACATTGAGGCAAGTGGTCCTGAGCGTGACTCGCATGGTACTCGCATGAGTCCTGCGTGCCTAGCACGCTTTGTCGCCTATGCCGAAGCTGGCATTGACGGTGAGCCATTGCCATACCTGGACGGTCACTATCAGGATTTGCTTGCCGCCATGCTTGGCGACGTGCGTAATCCTGGCTTGACTGAAGACAAGCATTTCGCAGTAGATGTCTTGTTGGACGGGGATAATCCTCACTCGATGCGGCTATATAGGGATGTTGAGCGCGGCAAGAGGCATGGTGCCAGTATCGCCGGAATTGTTCATGACTTTTCAATAGAAAAGTATCAGGACGAGGATGGTAAGGAGGTGTTTGAGGAAGTATTTGACGACATCGAGCTTGTCGAGATTAGCAGAACTACATGGCCAAGTTGGCGCAGTAGTTTTACTGAGATGATTGGCAAGCACATGCATCCAGCAGATGCTGGTGAACTGACTGAACTGAGAGCCAGGCGAAGCATGATTGCTGATGCTCGCCCTACCCTTGCGCGAATGCTTGAAGCGCATGACGTTGATGAGAACTTTGAGGTATCTGACGGGCCATGGGCCGAAGTTGCCGATCTAACACACCGACACCAGTATGCGATTGTGCGCCGCCATTCCGATGGGGCATTCAGCCCAGGGCAATCCGGCTATGTCCATCATACACCGAATGGAAGTGTAAGCAGAGAGGGTCTTTGCTTGGCTGTGGATGCGTTATCTGCCGATCTTGCAAGTGATGAGTTGCCGTTCCGAATGGTGGAAATGGAACATGCTGCTCTACACTTAGCTAGACATGTGGTCAATGAGCTTGGCGAGCCTGTGCCCGAAGGGTTACAAGCCTTCGCCAGACTAGATGATATAACGGAGGTAGCTATGGCGATTCAGACTGATTCAGCACCAGACGAGATGTTGAGTCAGGAGTCTGTCCAAACAGAACCTACTGCTGATGAGACGGAGGTTGTGGAGCGCGTTGTCGAAGAGACTGAGGAGATTGCCGAGCCCGAAACTGTTGAGCTGGAAGTTACTGAGCCAGAGGTTCTTGATACTGAGCCGGTAATTACTGCATCAGATGTTGCTAAGCCAGTGGTTGTTACGCCAGACATCGATTTTCCTGGTGATACGACTGCACGAGCGGCTGTGGCAAACGGTACAGTGGAGGATGAAACAGTCGAGACAGCGGAGGAAGTTGAGCTAGAACCAGAGAGCGAGATTGAGCCAGAGCCAGAATCTACACAAATGTCTGAACTCAAAATGCGTCTTTCTGATGGCCTAGCTGTTACGGCGATGAGCCGGCTTCTGTTCGCAACGCAGGGGCTTCTGGCCGAACGTATCTGGCAGGAGGGAGTGTCTGCTGAGGAGAGAGTCGCACTCGGCAGCCAGATCCTTGATGAGTTCCTTAGTATGGCAAAGGATATGTTGCCGGCATTGGCTACAGCTTCCAAAGAGCCCGATCTACTATGCGAATTCATCGGAAGGGTTGAGCTGGTAGAGGGCGTTTTGTCTCGAAGGCGGGCTAACAAAGTGGTAGAGCTAGCTGCGCGCTGTGCGAGTGCAATGACGCAGCTAAGTCAAGTGTTGAATAACATGGATTTGCTGGACGACACCGGGGATGTGCAAGGCGTGAGTGAGCTAAGAAGTGAGGTTCGGGATAGCTTGAGCGAAATCCGAGGCCGACTCCAAGATGCTGTTGAAGATACCCAGCAGACTGAACACCAAAAGGTCGCTGAGATCATAGCAAGACTAGAGCAAAGAGCCAATCAGCCAGCCCAATCACGGCGCGTGGCTGCTCCACCGCCAGATCCGAAAGCACAGACCGAAATGGAAACCGAGGATGCCAAAAGGCGGTTCATCGCTTCCTTAGCATCCTAATCCGGACGTCGTTAGAGCGAGCAGTTACGTTGTTATAGGAGGATATAATGGCTATTAGTGAGCATGATGCCCCTACTGTTAGTACGGTAATGCAGGGGTTGTTTGCAAGCCAAGGTGCGGCCGATGCGTATGGTCTTCCGCGCCAGATTGTTGATCATCTTGTTCGTTGCAATAACATTGTCGATCTCTTTCCGTGGCGATTCGACAATCAGCCCGTGAAGCCGGCCGATCTGCTAATCAATCTGCAGGGAACGGCTGGCGATGGCAGCTTCGTAGAGGGCGGCTGCCCTGATGATATCGAATACGACGAGTGCAGGATTACCTTTTCGGCGAAGTCCTTCGGACGTGCAGCCGAGAAGATGTCATATGCCGCGCTTGCTGCAAAGCAGCATCTTTCGCCTTCACCCAGGCAGTTGGTTGCTCCCGATGGGCTGGTCACGTTCTCAAACGAGTGGGATTGGCGTATGTACTTGACGCTAACGGCTGTTCGGGAAGCTCTAGAGTGGCTAATTCTGCGGGGCGATCCGACGGTGAATGCCAATAACTTTGAAGGTCTTGAGCGACTGATCCGCCAGCCGGTGGGTGGCCGTCTTGACATCAATGGTGTTGGCTGCGTGGGCGCTAACTCGGAGGTTGAGGATATCGCTGGTGCGCATGTGAGCTTGACCCAGATCCAGGATATGATTGCTGCATTGGTTGTTGATGGAGCACGTGCGGAAGACATTACCATCGTCTGTAGGCCCGGACTGGCTAGTGAGATCACAACCATGATTTCGCGAAACTATCAGGATCCTGGTGCTATGGAGCAAGAGCTGATGCGCCGGCGTACTTGGCCGCTGTTCGGTACCGACATTCCGTATGCTACAACTCAGTGCCTGGATGTGACTGGCAGTGGAAACAGCTGGACATCCAACATGCTGTTCCTGACTTTCAACTACCTTGGCACTCCGAGCTTGTGGCTTGAGTTCTTCGACTTCAGCCAGATCGTGCGGAATACCGATCTGTTCTCAGCACCGAATCTTGGTGGGCTGGCTCCGTCACCGTTCCTGATGAGCGTAGCTGACCATAACGATTGGTGCACATCATATCAGTATATGATCTGGGCACATGGTCGGCTCTTCTGTTCCGCGCCACAGGCGCTGGGGAAGCTAGAGAATGTCGCATATACGTTCCAGAAGGTTCGGACTAAGACTAGGCCATAGTTGATATCCTATGACTGTGCAGAGCCATAGTGTTCTGCACAGTCAAAAGGTACGGTGATCTGTGTCTGATATCACAGATGTGATAACTGAATCGGTGTACCGTAACAGATCAGGTGACTATGGTTCGCCATGGGTACCTACTGATACTAGCGTTGGTATCACGACGTGCATCCAGAATTCGGCAGATGATATCGAACGTTATATCGAGACATTCTTGGTTCCAACTGAGGTCGTGAGTGAGTTTCACCGTTTACTAGTTACAAAACGCTATCACATGGGCAGTGTAATCGCTTGCCAGACTCGTTGCTATCTGGCCAAGAAACGACTCCTTTGGGGTAGTGCGTTATATCCACTGGTGGTTGAGCAAGTCCATCAAGGATCCTGCTCAACGAGCAACAGCGGCAATACCGATGATGCTACCGTTGTTGAACCCACTGAGTCAATCATCGATGTTGATAACTGCCTGACATACTGCCAATGTGTCACTGACGAACGCTTGGCAATAGAGGTCACGTACTGGGCAGGGTTTGAATCCCTACCGTCTGACCTAATAAATACTGTTGTGAAATGGGCACAGAAGTATGTCAGGGAGTTAATCACATGGAATGAGCCGATTGATGCTGATTGGCCCGCCGGGGCACCTGTAACAAGCGTTAGCCGGTTGTCAACTAGGCGCAGTTTCCAAGCACCTAGAGAGACACCGTTTGGTTCAAGTCACTTGGCTATGGAGATTCAGAATGCCCTGAAGCCATATCTGGTGATTCCGCAACGTGGTATGTAGAAGGAGCACAGTTGAATAAATTGCGAGTGCTTGGTCTACCAGCCGACATTGCGAAGGACGATCTTGCAATGGGCAAGCTGCCGAGCCCTGGACAGAAAACACCGATAGGACCCTGTGGATACTATCGTGTACAATGTCCTTGGCGAGTGCTACAAGAATCTGGTCTGGCGGAGGTCGATTATGGAGCATGGCCAGACATTAAACAGGTCATTCGGTTGTGCAAGGACGGGCTATATGATGTTCTTGTGCTACAGAGACAGATGCTGACTTTCCAGCGGTTGCTAGTCAGCAAGGCTAAAGATTATGGTGTGGCCACTGTCTATGATACGGATGACGTAAACCTTGAGCTTTCGCCACAAAATCCTGCCTACGTCTGGTGGGGCAATGACCGGAAGTTGCTTTGGAAACGCTTTCAGGCGATGAATAAGCAACACAGGGTTGATCCCAGAATTGCTGAAAAGTGGCGCCCAGAGGATGTGTGGAAAGTAGCGCAGACCAATCGCGATAACTATATCTGGATGCTGCGTAACGCTGATTTGGTGACCGTATCAACAGATTTCATCAAGGAGCGCTATGAGCAGTATACAGACTCAATCGCAGTTCTGCCCAATATGATAGAAGCTCGTGATTGGGCCGATGTAAAACCCAAACGTATTCCGGGTACAGAGAAGTACACGGTGATCGGGTGGGCTGGTGGCGATAGCCACGAACCCGATTTGAAAATGATTGTGCGGTCACTTAGCCAGTTGTTTGCCCAGCACCAAGACCTTGTGCTGATGTTGGTGGGCTGGGATGGTGCCAAGGATCTGTTTCCTGTCGAACTACACTCACGAATCATGACTATCGGATGGTCACCGATCGATGAATACCGTAGTTGGGTTCGAGGGTTTGATATAGGTTTAGCGCCAGCTGTAGATATGGCGACAAACAGAGCAAAATCGTCTATCAGGGTCTATGAGTTAGCCCTCGCGGGAGTGCCTGTCATTGCGAGTCCGGTTCCATATGCAGCAGATGTACATGAGGGCATGGGGCAGCTTGCGAGAAAGCCCAATAAGTGGGCAAGTGCCATTCGGAAATATGTTGATGACCCCGTGCTGGCTAATGAACATGCCAAGGTCTTGCAAGAGCATGTCCTGGATGAACATACGTACAGTGCCAATGCTTGGCGCTGGGTTGAAGCATATCAAATGGCTGTTGAAACGAGGAGGCGTAATGTCAATTAGGAAATACCGGAAGGCTACTGACCAGGGGACTGTAACATATGCAAGCTCTTCAGCTCTTGTTGAGGCCTTGCGTGGCAATTCCACTTTCCGTGGCTGTATGTGGAATGAGTTTGAGGGTGGCTCTGGAGCCATGGCTTTCCCGAGGGCCGATCAGGTGGTGATTTTTGTACGACAGGCTGGGAGTACCACGGAATTCCGCCAGATTCTGCTAGAGCCATCGTTTGCTGTGGCATAGGTGTGAGGTATAGTGCCGAGCGATCTGAGACTTGTCGATGTATATTTGGTAACTGAGGTACCGACCGAATCTGGTTCTGTTCAAACAGAAACCGAGTTGGTTGCCGAACAAGCATTGGCATATTTCGGTCGCAGTCGGTCTGATCTGTGGACTGGTGGTGCTGGTGAGTCCTTTGTGTATGACTTGGCTGCTTCATTCACGCGGATACCGCAGAATGATACAGTCTGGGAACACCTTTGGGATCTCACGAATGTGCAAAACATCTATCTCTTGATAACTGACACGCGTAGTGCTTGGTACAATCGTCCGTTCCGCTGTACTGAGGTCAGGTATTCGGATGCCGATGTGCGCAGCCGCACCTTCGAAACAGTGCTGTTTTGCAATGCAGTGGCTGCCAGAGATCGCGTAATGGTTGATGATGGAAGACTTGTGGGGAGGCCCCCGTAAATGCCTACGGCGAAGGTCAAACGCATAATCACTAACCAATACTATCTGGACCAGGGCGTCAGGGTTTTGGCTGGTCTTGCTGGTGCGATCACGAGAATATACATCGAGCCCAAAACGCCACTCGAATTTGGTCCACTCCGGGCAAGTCTGGGCAGTGCTGCTAGACTAAGGGCTGATGGCAATATCATAATGGTGTGGTATGCTAATGAATCCTATGCGAGCTACTTGGAAGAGGAGCCGCGTGCTAGCAGTCTTGTGAACTTTACCACGCCCGGTACCAGGGCACCATATCTGGAGCCTGGTGTGCGCGAGGGCATAGCGGCGTTAATGAAGGGTGCTGTTGGTGTCGGTGGTGTGCCCGGTGTACCCGGCATCGGCATACTTGGAGACCCGTAATGCCAGTGGATGTTCTGATCTATGATGATGTTATACCTTACAGTCCACCATTTGCCGATGTAAGAACGGCTATCAGACAAGTTCTGGTGGCAGATGGGGCACTATTGGCATGGTGTGCCGGTGGGAATCCGTGGTCAAAAACATTCCCTTTGAAGGTGTATGAGTTTGCAGCACCTGTTGATGTAGATGATGTTGAAGTTCGTATACAGGATGGCGGCATTGTGCCGCAAGATGATTGGAACAGTCGTTGCCAATGGTATATTGCCAGATTTTTTATATGGGTAATGTACACGGCTCCGAATACCGATCTGCCTGAAGCTATGTTGCGCGAGATCCAAGCGGTACTAAATGGGCTCGCGCTTGTGAGAACTACTGGTGTAAGCGGCCAACAGGTATGCGTACAGAACGTGAGGTACCTTGGGCCCGTGGAGCCTACGCCACAGCTTGGTGGCTGGGGTGTAGCTGGCTTGTATCGAGCTAGAGTTAGCTCATTGAGTTAGGCTAGGAGGTTTTAATGGCAGTTTACTTGGTTACTGGCAGTGGAACTACATACCAGAGTCAAGGTGCTCGTCCAGCAAACTATCCCTCTGTCTACTTTGGGGGTAGCGTGACGACGATTGCTAACGCTGCTTGTACAGGAGATATCAGCTACTACGGCCTGGACAATTCGACGCTGGACGTGTACAAGATGCGCTGTTATGACGACATAACGATTACTCCCAACTATGTGGACTTCGAGGAATATTGTGACGGTGTTCTGCACAATAGACGGCAATTGCAGTCCTACACCTTTACGCTTAATGTGACACAGGACATCTTGGATCTGAAGATGCTCAGGCTCTTCATGGATCAGCCAGCGGCTGACTACGATTCCGATCTTGGATGCCACATTGAGACCTTGATGATCGGCGAGCGTTGCTTTGATGAGGTGCCGGTGTTGCTTGAGCATCACTATCAGGACTGTGATTCGAGCGAGACTGAGTATTTTGGCGTTCTCGCTTTTGCTGCCAACATCTCATTGGGTGACGTTAGTATAGATCCTAACGAGGGATATAGTGGGGAGCTGACGTTCGCGATCTCATACGATGCTGACTATGAGGCCTACCTGTCGCTGATGCGAAAGGACAGTGTAGTTCTAGTGTAAACCGAAAGGACGTAGAGCGTGGCGGAGCGGGTAGTAGCTGACGTCCTCGCTCTGATGGCACCGCAGAGTGAGACAATTGTCCTGGGCGGTGAAGTAGTAGAGATAAACAGCCTAGGGTTTCTGGACTGGTTACGGCTTGATGCTGTGCATACTGACTTCCTTATGGCTTTTAGGGATGTCAATACACGGGGCATGGTCGTTTCCATGAACAAGATCCTTGAGGAAGCCACTGGCGTACCGCCTAGTAAGATGTTTGTGGGCGAGGCGTTCGTGGCTTTTTCTGTTGCAATAGACGTTAATGTCCTGCAATTTCTTGATCCCTCATTACTTGTTGAGCAAAAGACCTATGTCGAGGACACAGAGATCGAGTGGAAGAATCGTATGGCCCTTGATTTCATAGCAACATTGGCCCGAAGGTTCTCGATGAAGGAAATTGCTGAGATGCAGCCCGCATTTGCAATGCTGATGTGGCAGCATATCAAGGAAGAGGAATCGCTATTGCTGGATGCTGTTTTCTATAGCTCGGAGATGGGCTATAAGAGACAGGGGAGTGGCAAAAGTGCTAAGCTGAAGCCGCGAGAGTCGCCTTATGCACCCTATTGGCTTGCTGGCAAGCGCGCCAGAATGCGCAAGGGCTATATTGCGGCCCAAGAACCCGAGATAGAACTACCGTCGCCGTTTGTGACTAATCCGATGAAGGTTGTTGATCTTAAAACTGGAACAAGACTAGGAGATGGAGGAGAAAATGCCTGAGATGAAGCAGAATCCTTACGCGCCTGTGGTCGGCGAAGAGATAGAGGTTCCGTCCGCAGATCTTACCCTCGGTGGCCGCAAAGTAACTGTGCATCCCATGACAATGAAGTCACTTGAGAATCTAGTTGTGGTACTTGAGGTGCCACTAAAGGTGCTCGCCGAAGAGCTAATCAGCCGTCCTGAAATAGCTAGCGGGAATGTAACAAACGAGACTATGGCCGGCATGGCTGGTATTATGGGTAGTCTTTGGCGGAAACATATTGTCAGTGCATTAACCGGCACGCCCAAGCTGTTAAGGCAGACCATTTCGGTGATGATTAACCTGGATGATGATTCTCCAATTGTTGAAGTGGCATCGGTTTCTGAGATATGGGACTGTTGGTCTCAACTTAGTGACTTGAATGACTTTGTGACAATTGGCAAGCAGATCGCAGGTCTATTCCAGAATCTTGTTGGCCAATATGCGCAAAGGGCTATCCAGGAACAGCAGGCAGAAAGCATCGTTAGTCAGGTCGCAAAGCCTGGTAGTGCTCACGAAGCTGTATTAAAGCTAGTGAAGGATGGGCCACAAAGAGTTCAAGATAATGAGGTGCCGGAGGAGTCAGCCGAGTAGTGTGAGGTTCGATGCCAGAGCGAGTTGCTGATCTTGAGGTCGGCTTAGTTCTACTTACAGCACCATTCCTAAAAACGCTCACTGGTGTGCTTGACGAGGCTGCCGGGCTGCTTACAAAGTGGGGCACCATGGCCACTGTGGCCCTTACTGCACCTCTGACTCTGTATGGCAAAAGCCTTATTGACACTGTGTCAAACGTGGACTATGCCACACGTCAGGTGCTTGGTCTCTTGCAGCTTGAGTCGAAGCTGATAGGCGACACAGCGTTCGATTTTGAGCAGACCTATGACCGAACACTCGCGTCTGCACAGGATATGGCTATGGAGTTTGGCACTACTGTAGAGGACGTGCTTGACGGCATCTACTTCGCAGTTGGTACTGGCTTTGAAAGTGTGGCCGAAGCTGAGCAAATCATGGATATAGCACTTCGGGCTGCTGTTGCCGGTGCAACGGAATCATCGCAGGCTGTTCGTGCTATTGTCGGGGTGCTTAATGCTTATGGTCTAAGTGCTGAATACGCTCAGTATGTGTCTGACCAGCTCTTTATGACGGTCAATAAGGGCAATGTCACATTCAAAGAACTGACCCAGTTCATCGGCCGGACAACCGTTATCGCTGCCCAGATGGGCGTTGGTCTTGATGAGCTTGGTGCTATCATTGCCGATCTTACCCGTAAGGGTGAAACTAGCCGACGTGCTATTACCAACGTCGAGTGGGCACTACGTGCGTTCATGGTGCCCGCTGCTGAAGCCAAAGAGATCTTCGCTGTTGCTCTGAATATGGAGGATACAACTCTCGCTGCCGAGAAAATGCGCCAGATGATTGGTGAAAAGGGTCTGATTGAAACCCTGAAGTTTCTCAAAGCAGAACTTGGCGAGAACGTTGAGGTCTGGGGTCGTATGTTCCGTAGTGCTTGGGCCATGCGTGCCGTGACCGGACTCCTTGCCGATGATTTCTCGGGTGTCACAGAGATGCTTGATTTCCAGCGCCGCGCTACAGAGGGGCTGGGGGCTACCCAGGAAGTGTATGAAGTTCAGGCTGACAGTCTGCGCATGGTGCTTAGGCGCCTGAAGGCCCAGGCTGAGGTACTTGGGATAACTTTGGGATATGATCTAGTGAGGCTGCTGGCACCAGCCATTGATTTCTTGGGGAACTTCGTTAAAGCCCTGCGTGATATGCCTGACGATTTCCGTTTGCTTGTGGTGAAGATAGCCCTTGTGGCTGCAGCATTGCCACCTGTGATTTTGTTCCTGGGTCAGTTTCTGAGTGTTGGCTCTATGGTCATCAGTACAGTATTGAACCCAATGACATGGGCGTTTGCAGCTCTGGCTCTGGCAATCTACCAATTTGTCAAAAGTAACTATGAGATCAAGACGGTATTCGATGCAATTGTAGCTCTTTCCGATATGGCTGCTCGGGCCATGGAATGGGGCGCTAATGCCATAGTGCAGTTTGCCATGGGCATGATAGACGCCATAGGCTATGTGATCCGGGCCATTGGCTTCGTCGCTGACATGATAGCCTATTTGCTTGCTCCCGGCTCTGAGCCTCGTGCGCTTCAGGGTATCTCGGACTGGGGGCGCCAGGCTATTCAGATGTATCTTGATGGCATGGCAAGAGCAGACCTGTCTGTTATCCAGGAGCTTGCCGGTTACATAAGTAGCATTCTTTCTTTGCGCGATGCGCCTTGGCAAGAACTACAGTCAGCCTATGGTTCACTGCTCGATTTGCTAAATGAATATCGGCAAACGGGCAGATTCTCTGAGGGTACTTGGCAGAACATCGCCAGTCTGGTTGGAGATGGTGCTGATCAGCTGCGCGAGTGGTTAAAGTATGAGCTTGAACTCATTGACGTTGAAAGGAAACGCGAACGAGAAGAGGAAAATTGGGCCGAGGAAGAAGAGCGGCTGCTTCTAAGACAGGAGAGGATTAAGGAAGAGATAGAGGAGATCGATCGCAGGATCCGTGATCTTAGGCGCGAGCAGGCCGAGTGGGAACTAGAGACCGCGGAGATCCCAGAAAGGTTTAAGGCTGCCTATCGGCGCACCTTCAAATTGCGCGAGTTAGAATTGCAGATGGCGAAGGACACTGCCCAAGATCGCGCTGAGACTGTTGCCGATGAACTGGACAGTGCTGAGAAGGCGCATGAAGCGCGTATGGAGGAGATTTCCGCAGAACAGCAGTTGATCGAAGATCGCGCCTCAAGTTATGAGATGGTCTTGGCTATGGAGATCGAGCTTGCCCAGCTCAGGAACCAGCAACTTGAGACTGCGAAGAAACACAAAGAAACTGCCCAAGAGCTTGTCGATAAGCTGAAGGATGCGGCGCTTGTCAGTACCAATTGGGAAGAGAGGATAGGTGCGCTTGGGAAGCACCTTGACAAGATCAAGGAAGCACTCTCGCTTTGGGATCTGTTCTTCAGGGGACTTAAGGGGACCGACCTGCTTAATCCCGCAGAATGGTTGCTGCTGAGTGCTGCAGAAAGGGAGGCCTACGGTGCCGGAATCAAGGTCCGGCAGAACTTTGAGGATATCAAGGAATCGGCGAAGAGTCTTTGGAACACACTGGGGGCACTTGCCAAGGGCTTCTTGGGGGGTCTGGCTGGTGAAACGGCCGAAGTGCCATATGGCACATCCGAAGAGCTAGTAAAAATGGCTGTGTCTGCGTGGGATTTTGGCGCATCTCTGAGGAAACTGGGCGAGAGCTTGGGGGGTATATTTACGGTCTTCAAAGAAACATGGGATGGGTTACCGGAGGGCGCAAAAAGCGTACTGCTTGTCCTGCTGGGGTTACAGATAACAACCGGTATCCCCGTGGCTGTGCTGACTGGCATTGCTAGTCTAGCAGGGGGTCTGGCAAATGTTTTTCTTTGGGGTATG
>Ga0307377_10006691_pt1 | contig 12036 bp, 10 predicted proteins | sample TR3MG_FD_202535 | JGI IMG/M metagenome (GOLD analysis project Ga0307377, IMG submission 202535) | Soil microbial communities from Risofladan, Vaasa, Finland - TR-3 | ecosystem: Environmental > Terrestrial > Soil > Coastal area > Acid sulfate soil | place: Finland: Risofladan, Vaasa | collected...
TTCAAATATTTACGAGGTAAATTACCTGGCTATATGAACTAGCAGTCGTGGAGTATGAAATAATAGGTTTTTGGACAAATTCAGATATCTCAAAGAACGTTTTTTTATAGTCGTAAAGTAGAATTAAGCAATTAGGAATTAGAAATCGAGCAAGATGGCCTTCAAATTCTTCAAGTTCATTAATAGAATCAACCTCATTAAAGTGCGGAAGCCCATCGCCTCCCTTGCCATGGAAATTAACGTTATGAATTGAAAACCATGAATTTTGTGCATTTAGGCGGGCGTCAATATACTTGGGTTTAAATACTTTTGTAAATCTGAGATTGAAAGGATTATCTTTCTCAATATCAATCAATAATTCATCCTCAACAACTAATCCCCAAACCAACCTATCATCTTTGTTATTCTTTTCAGATTCAAATGCAAACCATAACGCTGCCAATGGATTACTTGTCCAGTCAAGCAATCTAGTAGGCAATCCAAAATGTTGTGATATGGCTAAAGTATCCCAGTCATTAAAATCTTTAATTTTAGCATCACAAGTACAAGCGAGTTTTTTAAATTCATTAATAACACGTTTTTCAATATTATAGAATTCATCAATTCTGCCGTTGATATTTACAAGTCTTAACAATTTTGGGTTGAGAGGTAAATCATCTTGTTGCCCGCGATATAGTCTTATGCTTTTATTGTTGTAGTACTTACCAATATGGTTAACGAAATCTTCGAATGATTTTATTTTATACTCTTTCATATTCATCGAAATTTTATGAAATTGGTCAAAACTTGCTTTAAAGTTAATTTTAAATTGATCAATTCATATTGATCTAAAATTTGAACTTTGTTCTTTTCAGAGTTACAGAATCATCGTCATTTCGTAGTCCCGGGTGGTAAAAAAGCAAGAGTTTGGCGTTAGCCAAACTCTTGCTTTTGAGTGTCAGCTATCCCGGAATCGAACCACCCCCTTAAACTTAACTCGTTTTTAGGTTTAGGGGTATCAAATTATTTAATGAATTATCTCGTTTCTTTGGATTAAAAAATATTTTTATCCCCTTTTTGTTCAATCATTGTGACATATGTTGGATTATTTCCAATAGTAAAATCACGCTCGGCTTTCTCAAAATTTCCTAATTCTTTTTGGCAAGCACCTCTGACTATGAAATATGATCCAAATAGTTTTTTTTCTTTAATGGCATAATTAATTAAAATATTGCTCAATCTAAGTCCATTTTGATAATCACCCATTCTTGCAGTTGTCCAAGCTAGTCCATAAAGAGATTTGAGTTTGGCTAGAAAAAAGTCTTCTTTGCTTCTTTTTATTATCTCTATGGTTATCTCAAAATTTTTAAAGGCTTCTGAATAGTTTTTAATACGATTATATAGTTCTGCCTTAAGTACTATTATGCGAGCTAATTGTTGTATCTCTTTTTCATCCTTTGATGCATTATTTAAGACTAAAATAACACGGTCAGTGTTCTTAATCATTTCTAGATATTTTTCTGTTGAAAAGCTTTGAACGTCAATGAGACTTATTTCTGAGTTAAATAAGTCATCGATCATAGTTTGTTTGATTGTTTCCATAGTTTAATGAGTGTAAAAGTAAATATAAACAATAAGTTCGTTATTAAGGGATAGATTATTAGGAGTTTAGATAGCAATCATATTAGTATATCGCATAATAAATTTCCATGCTTGCCCTTGTGGAATATGCATTATCCCAAACTTATTATTTTCTGTTGGAGTAATATTATTAATCCTATCAAATTCTTGGTAATTGGGACATATCACAAAAATAAAGATAAAACCTGCCAATAAGTATGTAATTAAGATTCGTTCAGAAGTTTCTGATTTAATTGGTTGACCTATCAAATCGGGAGGAATTGTTTGATCTTTTAGGTACGACATGGTTATTATCGGAAAGTCATTATATTTTCCTGGATTACCTTCAATTATCATTGTTCTCAAATATTCAGTGTACTCAATTGAAAACGATACTTCCTTAAACACAGGATTATTGGAAATTTTCGAACGCCAAAGAATAGATAAAAGGAATAATTTAAATTTTCTATAATCTACGTTCTCAATTATGGAATACTCAAAACCATCTTTAGGATTTTTATAATTGGTACCCTTGATTTCTTCATATTCTTTTAATCCTCCAAAAAGCACTTTTCTACCGTATAATTCCAATCCTCCTATTAATATGTTATCACATTCTTTACATAATAATCCTCCTTCATTGACACCTGTAGGTATAAAAGATGCTTTCTTGTCAATCTTATTATTTTGAATTTTAAACTTATGAATTTTATGTTTTTCATTATATAATCCAGCCTGATCATAAAAAAAGTCAGGAATAATATGAGATTTATTCAAAAGGGGTGCTGTTTGCATACATAATCTGCAAGTACCTAATTTCATATGATATTACTTTAAATTATACAAATTAACTATAAATAAGAAATATTAGCAAAAAGCGTGTGTTTGGCGTCAGCCAAACTCTTGCTTTTGTGCGTTGGCTATCCCAGAATCAGGCCACCACCCTTAAACCTAACTGGAGTTTGTCTATTAACCTTTCCAGGGAGTTAAATATTCTTCTGATTCAGGCAGGTATAAGCAAACCCGGGAATTTGTTATTCCAGACTGATAGCCGGGGGAAAAGTGTCTTAGAATGATCGATTCCTGGTCTGACAAGGTCTTTAATGCTTAAAAAAAGTGAAATAAGTATCCTCAGATACTCAATCAGCCGATCTCTGGTCAAAATATTACCAATACGCTTTAGATTATACGCAATAAACATAAACCCCACATCTGAGCTTGCTCTGCTTATTCCTTTTTTGGTAAGAATATAACTGAACCCCCATTGTCGTTTTATTGTACCGAATGGATGCTCAACTATAGCCTGACGGCCCGGCGGTAGGAGTAGTTAGCAAACTAATTACACCTAGCACCATCCGTGTTATAGGCTGGCTTTTATTCCTGTCCCGGTAGCAGTAAATTGTCTCGTTATAATTTTTTTGTTTTATTGTCAAGTCTAATCATTATTGTCATGTCGCAGAATTAATTTTTAGTCAAGGGAGAGAGAAAAATTTTAAAATTCTTCCTCTGTTCAGATTTGCAAGCTCTTTGACAAAGCATTCCTTATCGAGATGGCCAGTGCGGATTTGGGAATGTGCTTGCAAATTGATCCGGTTATGAGACAATTGTGAGCCAACTATGAGCCAATTGAGCCAACTATGAGCCTACTATAAGAGAATTTATAATACTTCATCATATAAAGTCACCACCAATAGCATCACCATAATAAACTCTATATAATTCATAAACAGCACTAGATCCTTTTGTTCCTTTATTATTCAACATCCTTTTTTCCTCTAATTCAGCAAGATCCCGTGATGCAGTGGCTTTTGAAACGCCATTTAATTTTTGATAATCACGATTTGAAATTTTCCCTTTTTCTTTCACATATATAACCGCTTTTATTTGCCTATCGTTGAGATCAAGCGATCTGAGGTATTCCTCATAGTAAATGTCTTTTCTGAACTCCACAAAAAAGCCCGACATGTCGTAGTAATACAGTGGTTGAGGTAATCCAGCATCAATACATTCTTTAATCATCTTTAAAGTTCCTCGTCCCCACGCTTCAATGTAACCGCTTCTGAAAAGGGCGTTGGCAATATCAGGATTATAGGGTTTTGATGGATGTTTGGTCAAAAGACTTTCAATTGTCCAATTCTCTGGTAATTGCCCTTCGTTCCAAAAAATGATTTTGTCGTTGTAAACGCTAATCTGTATAGGCACACCTCCTGAATAGTCTTTGTGAGCAATTGCATTTAACAGAGCTTCACGAACTGCATCTTTCGGATATTCAAATTTCTCGACTCTATTGATATCCTCATAACTTATTTCGGCTTTGATGTATTTAGTAAAAAGTAAATCTATGGTCTTTTCAATCTGTTCAAATAGATTACCGTGTATCTCATCCTGAAATTTCAGGTCATCATCTGCTTCGAAAAAACCTATTTTGATGAATGCACCGGTAATATATTTTTCAGGATTAGGATGAAACAGTAAAATAGCTGCCCGTTTTAAAAAAGTATTTTCTTTTAGTTGAAGATTTTCAATAAGAAGTTCGTTAGAATCTGTCAACACATCTTCTTCAATTCGTTGGCTTTTAAGTGCTCTTTTGCGAAAAAAATCAAATGTCTCTTGCTTTAATTCTGCTGCAGAAATATTTGGTAATGGTACCCCATCCCATCTTTTGCCTTTACGTTGCAAAAGGAATTTGTCTAATGCTGCTCCTTTTAATTCCTGCTTGGTAGTTCCGCTCCGGTAATGGTATTGACCTTTGTAATTGACCGGATAAGGATAGGATTCTACTATTATTTCAATAAAATCACCTTTGACTGTATGGTGCAAATTAACGTCAACCAATATTCCTAATGTATCCTTCACCTTGTTGGGAACATCTTCTAATAATCTTTTGGCATTTTCAATTGGAACGATTTCTCCTTTATCATTCTTCCTGATGAAAATACTCCCGCCATTGGCATTTGCAAAACCACAAATCCATTTAAGGTATTCATCCTTCCAGGTTTCCTTAAACTCTGTGCTTTGATTTTCAGACATATTCTTATTTTAAAAGTTTATTGTAATACTGGTTTCTTTGTTTGAACATTTTGTCAAAATAATCAATTTTTGAATCCCTGTAATCGAAAATTACAGGTGGTTTTCCTGAACGTTGGATACGACCAATATATTGAATTAATTTTCCTTCAAACGCAAACGGGTAAACGATAAAAAGGCATTCTAAATTATCAAGATCAACACCTTCCCCAAAGTATTGACCAGTCGAAATTACAATTTTATAATGGCCTTGTTTTAACTGCTCTAATTTGCTCTTCCGGCTTCTTTCTGAATCATCGCCATAAATGAAAATTGTCTCATATTTGTCTTTAAGGTAAAGGTTCAATATATCAACATGGGCTTTACGCTCAGTCAGTATTAAAATTGTTTTAAAACGGTTAATATTATTTTCAATATCTTTAATGATAAGAGAATTACGTTGAGTATCATGAATCAGAATGCGCGAAATTGTTTCGTATTTATCGATTTTGTAATCAAACGGAGCATAGAGGTCTGTTAGCCTAATGTTAATCTCAACTTTAGTTCGGTTTTGTTTAATCTGCTCTATCTGATTAGCATTGTATAAAATATTCCCGATATAAACATATATAAGCTTTTCGTCATTATTCTTGCGTTTTGGAGTAGCTGTCAAACCATACAAATAGAATGAATTGAAGTTAACAATTGCATCCCTGAATGATTTTGCGGGTATATGATGGCATTCATCAACTATAATTGTTCCGAAGCTATCAGAAATTTTATTGATTTCATCGTTCCGGGCAAGAGATTGAATCATTGCAACAGTTATCTCTTTGCCGACCTTAAATTTCTGATTGCCAATTTGACCGATTTCTTTTTTGGGGATTTTAAGGAAACTCTGTATCCGGTCAATCCATTGGTCAAATAATTGTTTCCTATGAACAATGATTAAGGCTGGTTGCCTTTTTTGTGCAATAATTTCGAGCCCGATAATAGTTTTACCTGAACCGGGAGGAGAAACAATTACTCCAAAATCTTTGTCTAAAGTCTTTTCTATGGCTAATTCCTGATGTGGCAATAATTCAATTTCCGAATCAAAATCTATGAAATCAAGCTTCTTACGATTATCATTAATCTTGAACGAAAGGTTTTCATGCTTGCAGAAACTGACAAGTGTAGCAACAAAACCTCTGGGAATAATTACCCCATCTGAAGTTTCTTCAATTAACCTGAAATATTTTTCAAGGTTATAAGTTGCTCTGCCCATGTTTTTTTTAACCAGATAATCTGAATTGAGAAAGTTCAGATTATCACGGAGAAATTCGATAAGCTTTTTGTTTAGCTGCAAACGTTTAAGGTAAATCAGTCTGTCAATTTGTATTTCAATCTCATTATGATAGTCTGTGGAAAAATTTGATTTCATGAACTCCTTTGGTTTCCGGTTAAAGAAGCCTTCATACAGAATCAGAAAATTTGTTTTTGATAATCTTCGAAAGCTTCTTATCGCTTCAAATTGATCAACAAATGGTTCTGAAGTACCCGGATTTAAGAAAGCGGAATTGTTGTTTTGAAGAGCTTTGCCGTTTAAAGGCAACGCAATCAGATTGCCAAGACCCTTCCCCGAATGGAAATCCTGATTGGGAAATAACCTGTCAAAACTTGGCTCTTTCTCGAAGGGTGAAATAATTGAAGCTTCTCTTAATAGTTCAAACAATAATTTCCGGGTTTGCTCTGCCGGAAGGTTTCCTTCGAAGAAAACCCATAGATGTCCACCATTACCCGAACGGGAACGTTCAATATATGCAGGTATATCATATTTAAGACAAGTTGAATACAGCTTAAAAATAGATTCTTCCCAATTTTCATCGTCAAAATCGGCTGCAATAAAATATGAAGTATTATCTTCTAAAAGAGGATAAATTCCAACTGTTTCGCTTCCCTGGAAATGACGCAGAATTACTTCAGTGGTAAAAGGCAGATATTCTTTCTTTGAATAATCCTTAAATGTTCCTCCTTTAGCTGTATGTTCTCTGTAATCGCTCCAATCAACCTTGTAAGCAGGCATATAACCGCTTTTACCGTCTTTTTCCCAATGGGTCGCATATACATCCTGCCTGCCATGGAAAAGGGACTTGAAAAAGTTTATATTGTCAGATTCGAAATTCATTTCTTTATTTCGGAGCTGTCAATTATTATTTCATCTCCTGAAATGTTTCTGATTTTCATTTTGAATTTGTCAGTTGTCAGTTTGTAAACAGCTTTGATCTTCTCTTTCACGCCTGCTTTATCTTCCAGATCAGGATTGCTTGTCCATACTCCATCTTTGCGAAGCGCTGTGTCGAATTGTACTGCTTCAATTAACTCCAGTCCTTCATAATAAATTTTATATCTTCTTCCGTTGGATTCCATTTTGTCGTATCGTCTAACAGTTCCTTCTGAAAATTCTTTTAAAAAATCTTTATTAAAGATAACTTCTTCTGATTTCTTGTAGTAGAAAATATTATCATGTCCTCTTATCCAATTATTCGCTTGGGATTTAAAACCTGAGACAGATAAATTTGCCCAAATGATTTCTCCTCTGAAATTTTCTTCTCCAAATACTTCATCTAATAATACTTTAACATAGTGGCCAACAATTTCTATCTAAGTGAACATAGATACTTGCTGATTCACTCATTACTTCTCTTATGGCGATGAATCTTTCATACAACCAGTTTAAATAATCTTCCTTTTGCCAAATATCACAATACATTATTTCTTCACCTATTTCATTTGTACTGTTCTCAAATGCAGCTTTACCATTACCTGTTCTCAGGTTAATTTTCTTAGCATAGTTAGCTCCGCTGGCAAACGGAGGGTCAATATATGCCAGATCAACTTTTATATTTTCGCTTTTCAGGTACGCGCAAGCGCTCAGGCAATCGCCATGAATAAGAAGGTTTCGGAAATCGGCATTGAGTTCGGAGTCAATTTTTAATTTCTTTTGTCCATTCTGACGCACTTCTTCCGTTACTGTTGTATCAAATAACTCAATCTTATCAGGCAATCTTCGTCCCTGAAAACTCAGCAGGGCTTGTCCTTTGGCTGGTTCAATTGTATAGCTAACTGGTTTCTTCATCTTCGTATGGTATGTTTATGACTCTGGCTGTTTCCAATAATTCCTTAATTCGTTGCGTGGTAAATTTAAAGGTTCTTCCATCTTCTTTGCAATATGCCGTGATGGGATATTTTGGCCTGGAAGTAAAAAGCCCGGTAATTGTAAAAACAGAACCGTCTAAAAGAAACTCACTTCCGAAGAAGTCGGGTGGTAATCCATGTACCGATGCAAAAAAAATTGCTTCGTTCTGTTCATAGTTTTCACTTACAGGATTCTGTACTTTTCCTATTATTTTTGCAGTGAAAGAAGATAAATCAAAACGGATACTGCCAAGTGAGAGCTGAGAAAGCCCGTACTTTGATTTGATCTCATCAAATGCTGATTGAATTTCCTTTCTTAAAACAGTCAACTCCTGGTGACCTAATTGTTTGATATTGATTTTCATAAATATTGAGTTATTTCAAACAGCAATGTTTATACTTTTTTCCGCTGCCGCAGGGACAGGGATCGTTTCTCCCAGTAGTTATTGTTTTGGTTATTGGTTTGGGTGGATTTAATAAACGTTCAACATCCGAAATATCTTCGGGTTTATCTGGTTCAATGCCGACTATGACCTGCCATTTTTTTTTATCGCATAAAGTCATGATCTCACCAGCACGTTCTATGGTTTCTACGTGTACAACTGCAGGTTTTTCTTTGGATCCAAGTTTTGTCATGTTAAAAAGCCTTAATTATTTTTTTTAGTTCAGCCAAATGTTTGCTAAAATCATTTTTTCCTTCGTCAACAAAACACAAATACTCAAAGTTCGGGTTGTATTTTTTGAAAGTAGTTTTTACAAATTGTTCTTTTTGCTGAAATTCCGGTGTGTAATAAGGCTTGCCTTTGGTTTCAATCAGCAGCACCTTTTCAATAGTTCCCTTTTGTTTATCTGATGCAAACTCATTTTGTGTTTTATAAGTTTTTCCTTTGCGTTTCAGAATCAGGAAGTCGGGGGTGTATTCGCCAACGGGAGTCATGATAGTAAAACTTTGAAGCTGATTATTGTCATTGTAACCGTTAAAATACACTTCAAGGTTTTTCAATTCCCCAATCTGGAGCATTTCCAATAAAGCAATCCGTTCAAAGTCACTGTCAAACCGGTAAGGAATGTAGTTAAGTGAAATGTCCTGTGGATCAGGGTCATTATGATCTTCAATATATTCTTCCCAACGCAGTTTTAATCTTTCAGGTTTGCCGGAAACTTTACGAACATCATTCCTTTCAATTGGAGGGAAAACAATTCCGCTTCCGTAATAAATATTGGCAGGCAGGGTCCATTCAAGTAACTCAATAGTTGTGTCATCTTCAACGATATAGGAAGTTGTTATTACTTCCACAGCAAGACATGCAGCAATATCTTTTACCAGATCAAAAGTTTCTATTCCGGGATGGTTGCTAATCCATTCATTGTTTTCTACAATTTGTCGGTGAATAGCTTTTAATTCCCTGCCGAATTCCAATAACAAATATGTTTCGGAAAATCTTCCATAAAGTTGCTTTGATAAATCGTAAAGGAAATTATCAAACGGGTAAGTAATTGTTGAATACACAACAATATCTTCAGAAATTCCGCTCAGGCCTGTTTTTCCTATTTCCCCTCTTATTGTTCTTGCCGAATACAGGTTAGCGGTTTTGAATTTTTCAATTTTATATCCATGTAATTGTTTTTTGAGGTCAGTTGTTTCCTGTTTGATTTCAATTCTGAAATGTTTTTTAACCTGTTTGAATTTCAGTTGCCCGATTTGGGGTTTACGAACCACAACAGGTAATTCGTTTTCGTTCTTCGCAACATCAACTTCACGGAGGCACCTGCACGTGGTTTGCAAAACAAAATTCTTAGTTGTCTCATTTCTTGGTAAAACAACACCTGTTAAACTGCGGCAGTCCCAGCCTTCTGTTCCGATTGCTACTAAAAGAATTACCCGTTTCTCAGAATATGGTTTGTCTAAGTTGTGGAAGATGGCTTTGTTTTCTTTCGGCAGCGGGTATTCTTTATCGGCAGTATAGAATTTAAAAATCTCATTTTCTTTCCCTGAACGGTTATTTCCATACCAGTCGTTTATAACCGGCAAAATTTCTTCATGCAAGACTTTTTTACTTGGGCAATAAAATGCCACTTTGCTTTTAGCTCCGTTTGAATAAGTGATATCGTAGTTAGCGAAAAACTCATTTAATGAATCGGAAATAAATTTCCTCTCCCGAACACCTTCCACTTTTGTTACTTCTGGTCTTTTCAAAAATTTTCCAATACCGTCAGCAAGTGAATAATTATAAACGATGTCCTGAATTTGGCTGAGACGGATTTCTTCATTACCTACTTTTACTTTCGTTTTAACAAAAGGAGTTCCGGATAGACCCAGTACCGAAACGACATTGTTATGTTGATTTAAAATGCTTACTGATTGCCTTAACTTTTTTTCCCCTTGTCCGCTGCCCTCATAAGCGTGATGTACTTCATCAAGAATTACAGAGAGATTTGGAATTTGTGAAAGTTTCTCACGCAGTTCGTTTGTTTTTTTTATTTCTTCAACAATTTCCTGTCCGATTTTCAATTGTCCTGTTTTTAAAAAAACCAAATCCTTTTCATTATATCGTTCAAGTACAACTTTTTCGGCATTGGTAATAAACACAAGTCCAAAATTATTTATCTGAGTGAGGCGGTTTACTTTTTCCAGATTCGGATTATTGCCATGAAGTTTGTCCTTTCGTTTTGAGCTTAAACTGTCCAGAATTTCTATATGGATAATTTGTTTCAACACTTTTGCTTCATTTGGCGGCAAAATCCATTCGGGCCTAAAGTCTTTTATTGTTTGCAATGAGGGAAGAATGGCAGTTTTTGCGGCATGAGGAGCAAACGCCACAAAGTTATGAGCAAATCTTTTGTCGGTCAGGTTCAACCGGGCAAAGTATAGATCAATGTAAATAAATGCTGCCATCAGATATGTTTTTCCTGCACCCATTGGCAAACTGAACAAGTAATTTGGGTAATCAAAATCGTGAAGCAATTCATTCAAAACCTCATTCCAGTTATGGATCAGGCCTTTAGGGTCATTCAATAATTCTTTCTGAAGGTTTTTAAGTTCGTTGTCCTGTGCAAAAGCATTTAGAAATTGCAGAGTATAATTATCTCCGAATACTTGATTATATTGATATTCTGCAACTTTGTTTGGATTAAACAACAAGCCTGAACGAATAATATCGGAAAGTTCTTTATTCTGACCAACGAATTTTAACCAGAGGTAAGTTTCAATTGATTTAAGTTGGGGTTCCCGAAGTTTGCCATGCTTTTCAATATATTTAATGATATTCCCAATAGCCGACTGGTTATCTTCCCGCTGCTCCTTAATCCAGGTTTCTGTTTTATTTTCAATAAGATCAAATATTGTTAGCATTTCTTACTATTTCAAAAAATAATCTATCAAAAATACTATAATATTTCTGTCCTTTATGTGCGTTGGGAAAATTTGGCTCTTTTGGTTTTGAAGAGGGTTGGCTTGTGTGTTGGGCAAAACCAAAAGAGCCAAATGTGGGATGATAGAATTTTAAAATTTTTGTGCGAGGGCAAAGTCCCGGTAAGTGGCGACGAAATTAAATGTCAAACATTAAATATATTAAGGATACGAATCTGTCCAGTTGTCTCGAGCACAAAAGTTGTCAAGTCGTTGATTAGCTCGCCTATAATTTATTTATAAAAGTATAAAAATTACTTGTTTTGTGTAAAATAGTGTCGGATAGAAGTATGTTTTTTGTTTTTGGAGGGGTATTATGATTACCTTCTTTTGGACAATAATTTTATTTGATCAATTTCTGTTTCAAAACACTCCGTTTCCATTTCTATTTCTAATCAAATTATATAAATCGTACCCCACTTTAATACCATCTTTTATCCCTTTTTTATTTCTTCGGGTTGACAAACAATCAAAGCTAAATAAATTATTAAAAATGGAACAAACATGTTGAAATAACTTATGTCAAAAGCAGAGTGTAAAATGCTGTTATAGACGCCATTACTATATAACGTCAATGCAAATGAGAGTAGGATTGGAATGAAAAGCAATACGATACTCGATTTAATTAAATGAACTAATCCTTTTACACGGAAGGAATAAAGTATTGCCATTATTATGAACATTGAACTTAGTAATAGAGGTAGATTACGGTTTTGTAGTATCCACAGGACTAACTCCGTCTTACTCCAATAAATTTTTGTTAATAAATTGCGGCAGCAGATATTTTAGCTGAGAAGATTTGGTGTCGTTGATGTTCCGGATTACGTAAGCCAACCATTTTTGCG
>Ga0307377_10006694_pt1 | contig 12031 bp, 10 predicted proteins | sample TR3MG_FD_202535 | JGI IMG/M metagenome (GOLD analysis project Ga0307377, IMG submission 202535) | Soil microbial communities from Risofladan, Vaasa, Finland - TR-3 | ecosystem: Environmental > Terrestrial > Soil > Coastal area > Acid sulfate soil | place: Finland: Risofladan, Vaasa | collected...
GGCCACGCCTATGGCGATCATGGTGGGCACGGGCCGCGGGGCACGCGCCGGTATCCTCATCCGCAATGCAGAGGCATTGGAGATCTTCGGCAAGGTAGATACACTCATCATCGACAAAACAGGAACCCTCACCGAGGGCAAACCGACGCTGAGTTCCGTCCTTCCCCAGCCGGGATTCGAGGAATCTGACCTATTGCAACTTGTCGCAAGCCTTGAGCGCTCCAGCGAACATCCTTTGGCGGTAGCTATCGTGAAGGGCGCGGAGGCGAAGAAGCTCTCCCTGGCAGATGTCGTTGGATTCAACTCCACTACCGGTAAGGGGGTGAAAGGAACTGTCTCCGGCAAGCAGGTCGCGGTTGGAAATGCAGAGCTGTTTCGCGATCTGGCGGTCGATCCTGCTCCATTGCTTGATCGGGCTGAAGCGCTGCGCAAAGAGGGCCAGACAGTGATGCTCGTTGCGGTGGATGGCAAGCCTGCGGGCATCGTTGGCGTTGCCGATCCGATCAAGGATTCCACGCCCGATGCGATCCGCGAACTGCGGGCGGCAGGTCTGAAGATCATCATGGTGACGGGAGACAACGCGACGACGGCCAAGGCAGTCGCGGGAAAGCTCGGCATCGAGTTTGAAGCCGATGTTCTGCCGCAAAAGAAGGCAGAGATAGTGAAAGAGTATCAACAAAAAGGCGCTGTGGTCGCAATGGCTGGAGACGGGGTGAATGATGCGCCCGCGCTTGCCCAGGCGGACATTGGCATCGCCATGGGGACAGGAACGGATGTGGCGATGGACGCTGGTGGAATCACGCTGTTGAAAGGCGATCTGCGGGGTATTCTCCGAGCCCGTCGACTCAGCAAGTCAACCATGCGCAACATCCGCGAGAACCTGTTCTTCGCATTTGTCTACAACGCCATCGGGGTACCGCTTGCGGCGGGCGTGCTGTTCCCTGCCTTCGGACTGCTTCTGAACCCGATGATCGCCGCAGCTGCCATGAGCTTCAGCTCGGTGTCCGTGATTGCCAATGCTTTGAGGCTGCGGACAACAAAGCTGTGAATCGTTGGACGCAGGCGCTCTTCGCCTTACGAGGCGGGTCCGTTGAAATTCGTTGACCTGACTCATATTGACCAGACTTGAGCAAATCCTAACTGGGAATCTAGAGGGAGCAGGACGAAGTCTCCGAGTCGAGTCACGAATGTGTTGCTGAAGGCCGCAAATCAACGATTGATCCGCAACCAACCCAGATACACGAATCAAGGAAATCCCAGGTGCAGCGGAACAGCGATGCTTAAGCACCAAGCATCTGGCCTCAAAGGGGCGGCAACCATGGAAAGACGGAACGGGCGGTTCCTTGTCATCCTGCTTCTTCTCTTCGTCGGCGTTGCCGTTCTTGAAGCGCAGATGGATCCTAATTTCACTGCAATCAACTACCCTGTTCCGCGGGATTCGCTCATGGTGATGGCGCTGTCGGACTACCAGTCAGCGCGGTCAACCAACGATTTCTTCACTGGCATGAGCATGGTGGAGTACGGCCTGACACCCCGCTGTCCAGCGGGGTGTCATGGTGGAAGGACAGAAGATCTACGGTATGCCGACCACATACGGCGGGATGCGAATCAACAGTTACTTTCGGGTTTTCCCGCATGACCACCTGCTGAATTTCACCCTGTACGGCGAGTACGAAGGCCTCAATGGGGCGGCGTTGTACAAGATGGAGGTCTCCGGATTCGGCGGCGAAGATTTGAGCGGGCCGCTGGCACTGGCGCGGAATACAAACGTCCGTACTTTCGAGCAGCGAGCCATCCTGTATCACGATTGGGGACGGACCAACCTTACCTTCAACTTCATTAACGAGACGGGGCTGGACAGCAGCGGAAACGACTTCGGCTATGCCTGGGGAGTGTTTCGGCAGCCCGCCTATACCGCAATGGAGAAAGGCAAGAACATGGACGGAATGGCGATGGGCAAGGCGAAGAAGAAAGCGCCTCCGGTGTTCTCGTTTCAACGCCTTGGCTATGGCGTTGAGATGATGGGAGCGCTCGGCAGCACGGACCAGTTCGGCTTCGACTGGCAACGCCAGCAGCAGTATGTGGGTCCTATCTTCAGCTATTCCGTATCGAAGCATTGGACCGCTCACGTCGAGCCGGCAGTAGGACTCTCGGACGTAAGCGATCCGCTTGTGCTGCGAATGGGGGTCGGATATTCGATCGACCACCTTCTACATCGGCGATCACCGGCTCCGTAGGCGACCACGTGGACTTGGCTCAGTCATGTCAAGTTGAAGCGAATCGTCATTGTGGCAACAGTGCTGGTCGGTCTTACCAGTAAACAGTTCGAGAACCCGCAGGAGATGTAGCAATGAGAATGACAAAACTGCTTTTCGTACCGATCCTTGCAATCTTGCTTACAGGCTTTCACGGTGCATCCCTGCAAGCTCAGGATGCGATGCCGAGTTCCAGCACGGGCATGAAGGACATGAAGCCTCAAATGGACCAAATGCGTGCACAGATGGAGCAGATGCACGCGCAGATGGTCCAGTTACAGGCTCTGATGAAGGACGCGATGGATAAGATGGCTGCCGCCGACGCCGCTATGAAGACCCACATGGAGGCCGAAAAGGCCAGCATGACGAGCCAGATGGCATTGCAGCAGGCGGTGATTGACCACCTGCAATCGATGGACGACCATATGCAGGCCATGAGCGAGCAAATGACGATGAAGCCGGACGCAATGGACATGCACAAGAAAGCCGGGGCGACGATGAAGAAGGACAAAGGAACGGACAATCAGAAATAGATTCTCTCTGCATCGCCGCGAAGGCTGAAAGGTGCCCATGGCCGCTGCGGCAAAGGATGGCTGACTTCACTGCTTAGTGATGTGCCGCGAGTGTCTTTGTGGGCCACATCACCAAACCTAGCTAGCGGATTGTTAGAGTTCTGCGCGTCACTTCGTTGTGACCCACATCACTGACCGCCTATCGCGGAGAAGGCGACATTGGAACTCGGGCAGGCAGTCATGGCTGATTCCCGCGATGCACGCAGGATCACTTGTACGACCTTTGAAGTCCATGCAGCTCTTGCTTCCCCAACGAGAGGACTCTATGCGTACAAGAAGGCTTCATTCTTTTGAGACTTCGAATCTATGGACCGTCGCAGTCGTCATTTTAGCCACGATTTTGACGGCTGCGCTCGCTGCATGTGGCGGCTCCAAAGGAACCTCCACAACGCCTCCACCAGTAACCGCCCAGAAAACACAAGTCCAGGTCAACATCGGCGATTCTCCCTCGGATTGGATGCTTGCCTTCTCCATGAACATCAGCTCCATGTCGCTGACGGGGAGCAACGGATCGGCCACGGTCGTTTCCTCCTCCGTTCCGATTGAGATGATGCATCTCATGGGCACCATGCAGCCACTCACGATGGTTAGCGCGCCGCAGGGAACCTATACTGCCGCATCCATCACCATCGGTTCGGCCACGGTTATGTATATGGACCCAACGACCAAGGCTCCCGTTCAAAAAACGATCTCCGGCCCCATCTCTGCGACCGTGACGTTCGGAACTCCCGTGACAGTGGGATCGACGCCAATGGCCATGGGATTCGATCTCGATCTGGCGAGTTCCGTGACAATTGACTCCGGCGGCAACATGGCCATGAATCCTGTCTTTCATGTCAGCTCTGGCGCGCAGGGTTCCGGGAATCCGATGGATCCCTCCGACGGCGGAATCCAAAAGATGATGGGGGCGATTTCAAGCGTATCGGGCAGTTCATTTGGAATGACGTCCATGCAAGCGGCACAGTCCTTCACTTTCGCGACAAACTCGTCCACGGTATTCGACGGCACCAGCATGAGCGGGATGAGTAACGGAATGCTTCTAATTGTGGATGCGAGCCTTCAGTCAGACGGCACTCTGATGGCGACCAAGGTGCAGTCTATGATGAACTCGGGAGGCGTGATGGGCGGAGGCGTCATGACCGCCGTGACCGGGCAACCGGCAACTGCGCTCACAATGGTGATGCAGAATGGCGCCGGGTCAGGGATGATGTCGTCAGCCTTTGCCGCCGGGGTGACAGTCGACTTGAACGGAAGCACCACATATCAGATCGACGAAGACAACATGGACATGTCGAGCTTGCCCTTCACGCCGCTGTTCGATGCGAGCCATATCCATGCAGGACAGAGCGTGATGCCAATCAGTTCCAGCGCCATGATGAGCGGGAGTATGGGCGGCGGAATGATGGGTGGCAGCAGCATGGCGGGCACCATCACCGCCACAAATGTAGAACTCGAGCCCCAAGGGATCAGCGGTACGGTTGCCACTGCGATCACGAGCGGCGCACAGACCAGCTTCACACTCACCCTTCCTTCGGGTTGCGCCTTCACTACCCTGACGGGCGCGACAAGCATGACCATCTACCAACAGCCCAAGACTGTGATTGCAAACGGATCTTCCATAGCGAGCGGCTCCGCCGTTCACGCTTTTGGGTTGATGTTCCTCGATGGTGGGCAATGGAAGATGGTGGCATCCCGGATGGGCTCGAACTGATATTGATCTTCAACCCCTATCGAACCAATTCATCTTGTTAGAAATCTCCGATCGGGCCGAGTTCACGCTCGGCCCGATCGCATTGTGAAGCAATTGCTGCTACGCGGATTCGTCAATAATTGCGAGGACCGTGCGCTCTACTTCTGCGGCGAGAGCTTCAGATCCCTTCAGACCAGTGGCTGCAAAAAGTGATGTTGGTTTGACCGTTGAGATCAAACATCCGCCGTCTTTGCTGAAAATGGAGATCCGGCAAGGGAGAACTGTCGACACTCTCATATCTGTATGCAATGCCCGAGTAGCGGCTTCCGGATTGCAGACGTCATATACCAAGCATTCTGAGCCAAGCTGAATACCTTTGGATTCCAGTGTCCTCTTCAGGTCGAGAATATGCAGAACTCCGAATTTGTGCCTGGCGGCAGCCTCTTCAAGTCTCTTCCCGACTTCTTCAAAAGTTCGCGATGATTGCTTGCTATAAATCATGGAGTCCACCTCGTCCACAATTCTAGATCTACAGACTCTCCGCTGTTTGCTCCTTTCGCACTGACACGACCTTGGGAAGGCTTGCTCTACTGGTCATCATTGGACTCGGTGCTTGAAAAATATCGTTCTGAATCTGGAATCTACTCTGAGGATGCGGTCGAAGAGGGAGTCTCCGGCGACTCTCCCAATCCGAATTCCTCTATTCGGTAAATGAGAGTCTTCCGGTTGATGTTTAGATAACGGGTAGCCCGCATCTGGTTCCAATCATGTCACTCCAGAGCCTGGACGAGGATTTTCCTTTTGATTTCTTTTAAGCCAATTCCTTCGTCGGGGAGCTTCAGATGTTATGGTCTCGGGAGATAACAAGACCACCGCCAAGGCAGTAGCGAACAAGCTCGGCATCTTGTTTATGCCGATGTGTCGCCTCAAAAGAAGGCGGAGGTCGTAAAGGAGCGCCAGTAAAAAGACTCCGTGGTCGCGATGGCCGGCGACAGAGTGAACGATGCGCCCGCGCTCGCGCAGGCTCATATAGGTATTGCCATGGGGACAGGCACTGACGTGGCGATGGAAGGTGGCGGTGTCGCCGCTCGCTGCGCACCGAGTAGAGCATCTGTAGAAGCTGTGCCCGCAGCAGCTTCTCCGGCGGAATCGACGTCCGCCCGCCCTCGGCATATATGGCATCGAACAGCGGCGACATCGCCTCCAGAATTTCGTCCGTCATCACCCGCACCGCCCGCAGAGGATGGTCCTTCCGCACCCTCTGCTCGGACGACAAATAGCTGAACATATCCGCTTGATGTTGATCGATTCCAAGCATGCCTCCTTCTTACTCAATCATGCCGTGGAATAGGAGTGCATTTTTCAGCACGCAGCTAAAAAGCCCGGTACTCTTCATTGCGCCCGACCTTTAGCGTTACCGGCGAATGAAAACGCTGAAGCGTTCAACATTGCACAGTCTTGCACAAGGTTGGTAGCGTACAAAGGGACCAAGCGGGTTGAAAGCATAATGAAGTCCCGCCTAAGGAGAAACGCATTGAAGTCATTTCCCCGAGCACCGAGCCGCCCAAGACCATGATCGATCAATTTCGGTTCCTTGGGCCGGATGTCGCGGTAGTGAAGATGTCCTGGCAATTCGCGAGCGGGATACTGCTCACCGAGGGTTCGCGTATTCCACCCTATTCACAGATTGACATCTATGTCGTAACCAAGTCGCAGAGCAAATGGCTGGTCGCTGCGCATTCCATACAGGAAAAGAAGTCCTAGGACTGCCCTTGTCCCGAGTGTGAATACGAGGAGTTTATGTCAACCCAGCTGTATTCCAGCGAACATCCGGTGAATTCCAATGGTTTGTGGGGTCTGTGCCATCAGGTAGCAGACGTCGACCGCGCAACAGACTTTTATGTGCAGCAACTCGGTTTCATGCTGGATCATCAGAACTCCACGCATACTCGCCAGCTCTCGTCAGGCGGCCTGAAGCTCACTTTGACGAGTAGTGAACCTTCGGAGTGTAATTCGATCTCCGATGGCTGCGACCGTGGACCAGAACATCAGAGCCGCATCGTTCTCCATGTGCAGGATCTTGCATCCCTAATTAAGAATCAGAAACGGGCTGGAATGAACTTTGCAAAGGAGATGGAAGTGGCTCCAAATGGGAAGCATATTCAACTCGAAGATCCAGATGGAAACAGAATCGAACTGTTCGAGCCATCCACGTTACTTTTCCCCATGGACCCACGCATAGGGTATCGCCTGCAGTTCATTGGTGAATGGCTAGCTCCGATCTTGATTTCTCTCGCGATCACAGGCCTGTTCATCGGGGCCGGAGCCTTCTTACTTCTTGTCAATAAATGACTGTCTAAGGGTGGTGAATTGCTTTTCAAGCCCCACTGACACAGCTAACCGGCGACGATGCACATTGGCTCAGATTCTTCGGCCGATCCTGGTTTTTGTCGGACTCGACACACTGATCGACATTGAACTTTACGCAGGATTCGGGCACCTAGTGCCCTCTATAAACTCTCCGCGACGCTAGACGACCCAACAATCCTACGGAAGTATGAACGCTTCCGGTCCGGCAAGTACAACCGGGAACCCCCACTATATTCCGAGACCACAATCGCCAGAATTTCCGTTGTACTTGGACGCAGGCCGTTGCAGACTCATCCGCGTAAGAACATGCGCTTCCGGCATAGGATGGATTCTTACCAGTTCACCCGCGATTCAGTAGATCTTTATTTGGGCTGCTTTGCCGCCTGTGCGAGGACATCCCGGGCCAATACGGCTACGTCGCCGTTTGACTCCTCATGCGGTACCTCCACAAGCGCGCAGTGATTCGCGCGAGGTTGGCGACCCTTCGACTCGAAGTCCATTGATTCCTTGCACTGGCCGCAGATCATCTCGCCATTTCTGGCGTAATGAGCATCTCGATTTCGGTAGCATGCCTTGCAACTCGCAAGTGCAACATGAACAATCTGGTCAGGGGTGCGCTGGACGATGAACTTCACAGCCTTTCCAGCAGCGTTCACCTCGAAGAGGTGCAGTTGCGTGGATCTCAGCTTGTTCTGGTCCAAGTGGAGATTCTGGCCTTCGAATAACGCGATAGCCGGAATGTCGCTCTTCTGTGGCGAATCCTCCCGATACTCCCGAACAATAACGAATGCACCGAACAGCAGGAGGATTGTGCAGATAGCCCATACAGGCCAAAGCAGGTGCCAATCTCCATGGCGGCTTGGTCTCGGATGTTTGCGGTTGATTCCGTGATTGCTCATAGGGGTGATCCTCAAGGGTTACTGACGGCAAAAACAGTCATTGCGCTGGCAGGCCTACGGCTTTCTTCAAGCGCCGAAGACAGCCCGATAAGCCGTGCCGTGGCAAGGACGAGCGGAACATAGTTTCTGGTTTCGAGCGGTAGCATCCGCAGGCTGGTCAATTGATCAAAGTCCTGGGTGTGACCTTTTTGGATTGCGGAGCCGAGGTTGGCTTCACCCGTGTTGTAGGCGGCTAGCGCAAGTTTCCAATCGCCAAATTCTGCATATAGGTCGTGCAGGTATCGAGCGGCAGCATCGGTTGCACTGAAAAGATCAAGGCGGTCATCCCGAATCTCATCCACATGCAGTCCGTAGCGGCGTGCAGTATCCGGCATCAGTTGCCAAAGACCGCGCGCCCCTTTGGGCGAAAGGGCATCGACGCGTCCACCGCTTTCGACAAGGATTACCGCAGCCAAGTCAGCGGGGATGCCGTGCCTTTTCAGGATTGGCTCAACCACAGGAAGTAACAGGTTCAGCTGCATTGCGGCGGCACTCTGGCCACGGCTGCTCGAAACCCGAGATCGCTGGTCCTTGTCTATTGGAACGCTGATGTCTTCCGTCATGTCGGCGTTTGTTGTGCCGGTCGTTGGGGGCGTGGGCTGAGCGGGAGGGACGAGAAGCTTATCCGCCGATCTGGCTAACGAGGCGTCGATTCCGGCAAAAGGCTGGCTTATGCCAGATTTGGCCTGGGGTGAGTGTGGGTCCCCCTGACTCCAGGCAAAGCAAGGAATGGCCCATACGGCCAATCCAACCAAGCCGATCCGCCAGGCTGAACTCGATCTGTATACCATCCATCTAGACATGGACCGCCTCCGTAGACTGGCTCGCTTCACGCTTGAGCGCAGGCTTGACTTCCCAGTTCCACTTCCAAATCGCGAAGATCGGCGGGTAGACGACCAACTCCATGAGAAACGACGTAATAATGCCGCCGAGCATGGGCGCCGCAATGCGCTTCATGACATCGGCTCCAGAACCCGTTGACCACATGATGGGCAGTAGTCCGAACAGCATGCACGAGACCGTCATAACCTTGGGCCGCAGCCGTTTTACCGCTCCATGAACGATGGCTTCCCGCAAATCGTCCCACGAGTGAATGCCGCCCGTCTTCAGCGCCTCGTGGTAGGCGAGGTCGAGATAAAGAAGCATGAAGACGGCAGTCTCGGCATCGACACCGAGCAGCGCGATAAGGCCAACCCATACGGCGATGCTCATGTTGTAGTGCAGCAGGTAGAGAAACCAGATAGCGCCGATCGCTGAGAAAGGCACGGCCAAAAGAATAATCATGGTCTTGATGGCCGAGCCGGTATTGAAATAGAGCAACAGGAAGACGATGAAAAGCGTGATGGGCACAACCAACTTCAAGCGCTGGGAAACACGTTCCATGAATTCGTACTGCCCGCTCCACACAAGTTCGTAACCTGCAGGGACTTTTACCTTGTCCGTCACGGCCTTCTTCGCATCGCGCACGTAGCTGCCAATGTCTCGGCCTGATACATCGACGTAAACATAGCCGCTGAGCCTGCCGTTTTCATCTCGAATCATTCCCGGCCCGGTTCTCATGCGGATATCCGCGATCTGGCCCAGCGGTATCTGCGCACCGGAAGGCGTTGCCACCAGCACGCGTTCGAGTGCATCGACATCGCTGCGGTAGTCGCGCAGATAGCGGACGTTGACCGAATACCGCTCGCGGCCCTCTACAGTCGTCGAGACCTGATCGCCGCCAACCGCTGACATGAGAACGCTCTCAGCATCGTCGATGGTCAGACCGTAACGGGCAAGCTCATCCCGCTTCAAATCGAAGTCAAGGAAATAGCCACCGCTGGTGCGTTCGGCAAAGACGCTGGTGGTTCCAGGGACATCTTTCAGTGCCATCTCGATCTGCTCGCCGACCTGCTGAATCTGCCCAAGGTCGGAGCCAAGCACTTTGATGCCAAGGGGCGTACGGATACCCGTGGTGAGCATATCGGTGCGGGCCTTGATGGGCATGGTCCAGGCATTGGAGATGCCCGGTATCTGCAATGCCTCATTCAGACCACCCGGTCCGTAGGTCAACTCCTGGGTTGTTATGTGATCTGGCCAAAACCTTCGCAGGACAGTCTGTAGCCATTGCGGGGCTGACTTCGAGTACCAGCGATTCACCTTGGGCCACTGGTCCTGCGGCTTGAGAACGATCGTGGTTTCCATCATGGAATACGGCGCCGGATCGGTGGAACTCTCCGCCCGGCCAGCTTTCCCGAAGACACGTTCCACTTCAGGGAAGGCACGGATGATTTTGTCCTGCGTTTCGAGTACTCGCTCCGCCTCGGTAACGGAGATGCCCGGCAGCGTTGACGGCATGTAGAGGAGCGTGCCTTCATCGAGCGGCGGCATGAACTCCGATCCGAGCTTGAAATAGACGGGAATGCTCAACCCCATGACCAGCAAGGCGCCGCAGATCGTCAGCCACTTGTGATCGAGCACAAACTCGACTACCGGGTGATAGACCTTCATCATCGGCTTGCTGATCGGGTGATTGTCCTCGCTGTGTATCTTCCCCACGAAGATGGCATTGACTGTGCTTGCAAGCCACTTCGGGCGAAATTGAAAGCCGTCCATGCGCGAGAAGAGGAATCGCATCGCCGCCGGGGCCAACGTAATCGCGAGCAATGCCGCAATTGCCATGGAGAAATTCTTGGTGAACGCGAGCGGTTTGAAGAGACGGCCCTCCTGGCCTTCCAGGGTGAAGACCGGGAGAAAGCCAACCGCGATGACCAACAAAGCAAAGAAGCTCGGCCCTCCGACTTCCTTCACAGCCGCGATTACGACAGCATGCGATGGGCCGGGCCGGCCTTCCGCCTCCCAGAGCTCGAGCTTCTTGTGCGTTTGCTCTACCATGACGACCGAGGCGTCAACCAGCGCGCCAATGGCTACGGCAAGGCCGCCCAGCGACATGATGTTTGCAGTCATCCCCATCAACTGCATGGGGATGAAAGCCAGGATCACCGTGACAGGAATGGTGATGATCGGAACAATCGCACTCCGGAGATCCCACAGGAAGATCATGATCACGATGCTGACAATAATCAGTTCTTCGATCAAAGTGTGCCGGAGGTTATCCACTGCCCGGTCGATCAACTCAGAGCGGTCATAGGTTGTTACCAGTTTGACGCCCGGAGGAAGCGTGGACTTCAGATCGTTCAGCTTTTCCTTGGTACGTTCAATCACCTTCTGCGCATTTTCTCCGTAGCGCATAATGACCACGCCACCGACAACTTCTCCTTTGCCATCCAGTTCCCCGACGCCTCTGCGCATGTCGGGTCCGAAAGTCACTGTGGCCACGTCGCGGACGAGCACCGGAGTTCCCGTCTGGGCGTTGTACATGATGACGGTCTTGCCAATGTCGTCAAGGGAGCGAATGTACCCGCGGCCGCGCACCATGTATTCGCGGCCAGTGAATTCGACCAACCGCCCGCCAACATCGTTATTGGACTTCTGGATCGCATCGCTGACGACATTGATGGGGATCTTGTAAGCGAGCAGTTTGTTCGGATCGACGTTTACTTGATACTGCCGAACGAAGCCACCAATAGGAGCCACTTCAGCAACGCCAGGCACAGTCTGCAATGCGTAGCGAAGATACCAATCCTGATAGGACCGTAGTTGGTCGATGCTGTACTGCCCCGTCGTATCGACGAGGGCATACTGGTAGACCCATCCAACGGAGGTCACGTCCTTCGCCAGTTCGACGCTCACTCCCTTGGGGAGCTTTGGTGTTACAGAGTTCAAGTATTCGAGCGTCCTTGACCTCGCCCAGTAAATGTCCGTGCCTTCGTCGAAGATGATGTAAATGTAGGAGAATCCGAAGTCAGAGAAGGCGCGGATGTCCTTGACCTTTGGCAGTCCAAGCAGCGCAGACGCAATCGGATACGAGACCTGATCTTCCATGATGTCCGGGCTGCGGTCCCACTTGGCGTAAACGATCACCTGTGTGTCCGACAAATCCGGAATCGCATCGAGCTTCGTATTCCTCATCGCGTTCCAGCCAAGCACAATGGCTACCGCAACGAAGAGGAAGATCAGAAACCGGTTCTTGTCGCTAAAATCAATAATTCGGTTCATCATTGGAATTTCGCCTCGCTCATGAGCTGCCCAAACGAGATAACGGTGCCGCCGTTCGCAGCGGTAAAGTCCTGAGCTTGTTGGTTCGTTGCAAACGTCAAGGTCCCT
>Ga0307377_10006695_pt1 | contig 12029 bp, 10 predicted proteins | sample TR3MG_FD_202535 | JGI IMG/M metagenome (GOLD analysis project Ga0307377, IMG submission 202535) | Soil microbial communities from Risofladan, Vaasa, Finland - TR-3 | ecosystem: Environmental > Terrestrial > Soil > Coastal area > Acid sulfate soil | place: Finland: Risofladan, Vaasa | collected...
TCGGCCTCTCCGTCATCGTCGTCAGCGGCGTGATGGTCTTGACCTTCTTGATCTCCCACGTCATCCCGGCGGATCCGGCGGTGAACTGGGCGGGTCCGCACGCTAGCGCGTCACAGATCGCCCACGCCCGCATCATCCTGGGCTTGAATCGGCCGATCTGGTCGCAGATCCTGCACTACTTCTCGGGCGTGTCGAGTGGGGACTGGGGGATCTCGATCCGAACGCATCGCTCCGTCCTGTCGGACCTGTTGCAGGCGGTGCCGGCGTCGCTGGAGTTGGTGGGGGCCGCCATCATCATCGCGGTCATCGTGGGAATCCCACTGGGCCTGGTGTCGGCTCGCTTCGCGGTCAAGATGCCCGATCACCTCATTCGTTTCTTCGCCGTGATCGGGGTCTCGATGCCGGCGTTCTGGCTGGCGCTGATCTTCCAACTGGTGTTCTCGCGCGACCTGCACTGGTTCCCCACGGCGGGCGAATACAACCCGGTCTTGGCCTACGCCCACCCGATTCCCCATATCACCGGGCTCCCGTTGATCGATGGTCTCTTGAAGTGGGACTGGCCCCTGGTGACCAGTTCGCTGCAGCATCTGGTGCTGCCGGCGTGCGTCGTGGCGTCCTACCCCGTGGGCGTGGTGACTCGCATGGTGCGAGCCAGGGTCCTGGAGGTCTCGGAGGAGACGCACTCGCAGATGATTCGCTCGCTCGGCTTCTCCGAGCGAGCCCTGTTGGGTCGTTTCGCGCTGCGCCTGGCCTGGAGTCCGGTCGTGCAGGTGCTGGCGCTGGTCTTCGCCTATTCCTTGGCCAATACCTTCTTGGTCGAGGCGGTGTTCGACTGGCCCGGACTGGGCAACTACGCCGTGCAGTCGATCCAGACGCTCGACGTACCGGCCATCGCCGGCGTGACCCTCTTCGTCGCCATGGTCTACGTGATCTTGAACCTGCTGGTGGACCTCGCTCAGGCCCTCTTCGACCCCCGGGTGCTGATCTCGTGAGCGCGACGGTCGTGACGTCACGGGAGGCCGTGCCCTCCTCGCGTCGGCGACGGACCCTGCGCTGGATGCGACACAATCTCGTGTTGAGCGCCGGCGCGATCACCGTGGGTCTGCTCGTGCTGATCGCGGTCCTCGCGCCGTTGCTAGCGCCCTTCCCGGGTGACGCCGGCGTCGCCACGCACCCCTTCAGTGTTCTGCAGGCCCCCTCCTGGCTTCACCCGTTCGGCACCGACCAAGTCGGCCGTGACATCGTGTCGCGCGTGGTGTACGGCGCTCGGATCTCGCCGCTCATCGCGGTGGCCGTGTTGCTGATCGCCACCCTGGTGGGTGTGCCCTTGGGACTGCTGGCCGGTTACTTCGGGGGCATCGTCGACGACGTCATCATGCGTGTCACCGATATCTTCTTGGCGGTGCCCGCACTGCTGCTGGCCCTGGCCCTCTCGTCGGTCCTCTCACCGACGATCGGCTCAACCATCGCGGCCATCTCGGTGACCTGGTGGCCCTGGTACGCCCGTCTGGTACGAGGTGAAGCCGCGTCCATTCGGGGTCGTCGCTACATCGAGAGCTGTCAAGCCCTGGGCATTCCGCGCTGGCGAATCCTCTGGCGTCACGTACTGCCCAACGCCACCACCCCCGTGCTGGTGCAGATGTCGCTCGACTTCGGCACCGTCATCTTGACCGCGTCAGCACTCTCCTTCCTCGGCCTCGGCGTCCAGGACCCCTCTCCGGACTGGGGCCTCATGGTCTCCGAGGGCCAGGCCTACTTCTTGACCAACTGGTGGCTGGTGACCTTCCCCGGGCTGGCGATCCTGATCACGGCCCTGGCCTTCAACATCCTGGGCGATGGACTGCGTGACCGACTCGACCCTCGCCATCGGATGTTCCAATGAAGCTCTCGATTCAGCACCTCACGCTGCGTCTGGAGAATCGCGTCATCGTCGATGACCTCAGTCTCGACGTCGATCATCGCGAGATCGTGGGTCTGGTGGGCGAGAGCGGCTCGGGAAAGTCGATGACGGCCACCTCGGTGCTGGGTCTGGCTCCCCGGTTGGGCTTCGCGGTGGGTGGCTCGATCACCCTCGACGGCACGGAACTGGTCGGGGCGTCGGAGCACGAATTGCGCGAGATCCGTGGGCGCCGTATCGCCATGATCTTCCAGAGTCCGTCGGGTGCGTTCAACCCCGTCATGCGAGTGGGCGAGGTGTTCGAGCGAACCCTCCGTCTGCACGGAGTGGCCGGTGACGAGGTGGCCGCTCGCGCCGCGCGGTCGTGTGAGGAGGTCCTGCTACCGGCGCTGGTCCTGCGTCGTTACCCCCACCAACTCTCGGGCGGACAGCTGCAGCGCGTGGCCATCGCCCTCGCCCTCGCCCTCGACGCCGAGGTGCTGTTGGCCGACGAGCCCACCAGCGCGCTCGACGTGACGGTGCAGGCCGAGATCCTGTCGTTGCTCACGACGTTGCGCGGTCGCGGCATGGCGATCCTGCTCATCACCCACGACCTGGGTGTGGTGGCCCAGGTGGCCGATCGCGTGGCCGTCATGCGCGCCGGACAACTCGTGGAGGTCGGTCCGACACGTCAGGTGCTCGACCATCCCCGCGACCCCTACACCCAGACGTTGCTGGCGGCCGTGCCGCGCTTGTCGGCGGGCACCGGAGGACATGATGCTTGAGGCCCGGCACCTCTCGATCGACTTCGGCAAGGTCCGAGTCGTCGACGACGTTTCCCTGAGCTTGCCCGACGGACCCTGGGGCTTGGGTCTGGTGGGCGAGAGCGGCTCGGGCAAGACCACCATCGCCCGGGCCATCCTGCGGCTCATCGCACTGGCCGAGGGGACGGTGCACTTCGACAACGTCGACGTCGGCGCGCTGCGCGGGTCGGCGCTACGCGCGATGCGCCGACGGATGCAGGTCGTCCTGCAGGACCCCGACGGCACGCTCGATCCGCGTCAGAAGGTGGGATCGGCGATCCGCGAGGCGTTGCGTGCGCACCGAGTGGTGGGCAAGGCCGACGAGGACGCCACGATCGCGCGCCTCCTGGGCGAGGTCGACCTGGGGGCCGAGATCGCCGATCGTCTGCCCCATCAGCTGTCGGGTGGTCAGCGCCAGCGGGTCTCGCTGGCCCGCGCCCTGGCGTTGGAGCCCACGCTGCTGATACTCGACGAACCCACCAGCGCGCTCGACGTGTCGGTGCAGGCGCAGGTGCTCGAACTGATCGAGTCGTTGCGCGAGCGCCGCCAACTCAGTTACGTCCTGATCTCTCACAACCTGGCCGTCGTCGAACGGTTGTGTGAGTCGGTCACCGTGCTGTACTTGGGCCGGGTCGTCGAGGAGGGTCCGACGAAGTTGGTGCTGGCTCAGCCGGCCCACCCCTACACCGCGGCGTTACGCTCAGCCGTACCCGAAATCGACGCCGCGAGCAGTCAGCGCCGGATCGTCCTACCCGGTACGCCGGCCAATGTGGCCGACCCGCCGAGCGGCTGTCGTTTCCACCCCCGTTGCCCCGCGGCGCTCGAGCGCTGCGGCGTCGAGACTCCGGCGCTCGTCGAAATCGCGGGAGGACGTTCGGTGGCCTGTCACCGCAGCGCCGAGATGTTGGCGGGCACCTTGGACCTGATGGTAGCGCCCGGTAGTGACGAACTGGTCGACGTCAGTGGTCACGACGAGTCGCCGGGAGATGAGGAGTGACGCCAGCGGCCAGAACCGCTCGCGTCGCGGTGGACATCGGCGGGACCTTCACCGACCTCGTCAGCATTGACGAGCGCGGGCGACTGCGCCGCGCCAAGTCCGACTCGACGCCCGCCGCGCTGCACGAGGCCGTTCTCACGGTGTTGGGCCACAGCGGCGTCGACCCCGCGCAGGTCGGCACGTTCATCCACGGCTCGACGGTGGTCATCAACGCCATCACCGAACGTCGCGGTGCGCGCACGGCACTGGTCACCACCCGAGGCTTTCGCGACGTCCTCGAGATCTCTCGCGCCAATCGACCCGATCTCTACAATCTGCGCTACCAGAAGCCCGTGCCGTTCGTCGAGCGGAGCCTCCGCTTCGAAGTCGCGGAGCGGGTCTCCTACCAGGGCGACGAGATCACGGCACTGGACCTCGAGGAGTTGGCGAACGTCGCGCGCGACGTGGCCGCGCTGGACGTCGAGGCGGTGGCGGTGGCGTTTCTGCACGCCTGGGTCAATCCCGCTCACGAGGAGGCGGCGGCGGCCTACCTGCGCGCCGCGCTGCCCGACGTCACGGTGGTGGCCTCATCGGAGGTGAGTCGCCAGTGGCGCGAATACGAGCGTACCAACACGGTGGTCCTGTCGGCCTACGTCCAGCCGGTGGTGGCCACCTACCTGGCGGCCCTCGAGGACGGGTTGCGATCGGGTGGTGTCGAGGCCCAGTTGTACGCCATGCAGTCGGCCGGCGGTGTGTGCACGTTCGACCGCGCACTACGTACCCCCATCACGATGCTCGAGTCGGGGCCGGTGGCTGGTGTGGCCGCCGCCGCGTCGTTGGGTCGGGCGTTGGGACTGCGCCACGTCCTGAGCCTCGATATCGGCGGTACGACCGCCAAGACGTCGGCCATCATCGACGGCCTGGTGCCCATCAATACGCTGCACCATATTGAAAGGACGCCCACCTACGCGGGCTACCCGCTCCAAGTACCGGTGGTCGACATCGTGGAGATCGGCACCGGCGGAGGTTCGATCGCCTACGTGGACGCCGCCGGAGGTCTGCACGTGGGACCACTCTCCGCGGGCGCCGTGCCCGGGCCGGCGTGTTACGACAAGGGTGGCGCGGACGTCACGATCACCGACGCCAACGTCCTCACGGGTCGTCTCGATCCCGATTTCTTCCTGGGCGGCCAGGTGCGCCTCAACGTCGCCGCCGCCGAGGTGGCGAATCAGCGACTGGCCGACGCCCTAGGCGTCAGTCCCCACGTGTCGGCGCGCGGCGTGCTGCGCTTCGGCATCGCGCAGATGGCCAACGCGCTTCGCCTGGTGACGATTCGCCGGGGACACGACCCTCGCGACTTCACGCTGGTGGCCTCGGGCGGCAACGGGCCGCTGCACGCGTCACTGCTGGCGCGTGAGTTGGGCATCGCCACGATCATCGTGCCGCCGGGTCCGGGTCACTTCTCGGCCTTCGGGATGATCGAGGGCCACACCACGGCCCAGGCCGTTCAGACCTTCGTCGGCCCCCTCGCCGACGTCGACCTCGAGGCGCTCCTGACGCGAGTGCGCGCCGCCGCCCAGCTCGAACTCGGGATCGAGGGCGCCATCGCCAGTCACTACGTGGAGCTTCGCTACCAGGGCCAAGAGCACACCCTCGAAGTCCCCGTCGCCCACTCGGGCGATCTGCGCGCTCAGTTGCGCGAGGCCTTCAACGAACGCAGTCTGCGCGAGTACGCCTTCACTCTCGACGCCCCGCTCGAGATCGTGTCGTGCCGCGTGGAATTAGCGGTGCCGGCCACGCCGATCCCCTGGACGCCCGACGAGGGCGACGAGGGACCGGTGCGCCGGCGCACGGAACGACTCGTGGACTTCGACCAGTACGGCGGGGTGCAGCCCACCACCATTCTCGATCGGCGCTCGCTGCGGGTGGGCGAAGTGGTCGATGGCCCGGCCATCGTGGAGGAGACCGCGTCGACGACGCTGGTCCTGCCGGGTCAGACGGTGACCTGTGATGATCGTTTCAATCTGGTGTTGCGCGAACGATGACGACGGACCGTTTCACCCTTGACATCCTGCGCGAGGCCTTCTTGGCCGTGGCCGATGAGATGTTCGTCTCGCTGCAGCGCACTTCGCAGAGCCCCATCGTCTATGAGGTGCTCGACTTCGGTGTGGGCCTGACCAACGCGACCGGGGAGCTGGTCTCGCAGGGCAATGGCGTCGCCGGCTTCCTCGGGCCGCTCGGCGACGCCGTGGTGGCGACCATCGAGGAGGTGACGAACCTCGAGGACGGCGACGTCGTCGTCGCGAACGACCCCTACAAGGGCGGTGGCACACACTTGAGCGACGTGGCCATGGTGCGCCCCATCGTCGTCGACGGGGAGATCGTCGCCTTCGCCGCCGCCAAGGCCCACTGGACCGACGTCGGCGGTCGCGACCCGGGCTCGTGGAGTTCGAGCACGACGTCGGTCTTTCAAGAGGGACTGCAACTGCCCTACGTCCGCGCGTGGAAGGGCGGACGACTCGATCCGGACGTGGTGCGGATGATCATGGCGAATTCACGCTTGCCCGAGCAGGCCTTCGGCGACCTCACGGCCCAGGCCGCGTGTCTCGCGGTCGCTGATCGGCGCGTGCGAGAGCTCTGCGCGCGCTACGGCGTGGCCAGCGTGAAGGAGGCGATGCGCGAGGTGCTCGACCGGTCCGAACGCCTGGCACGCGCCACTCTGGCCAACCTGCCCCACGGTGTCTTCGAAGCCGTCGACCTGGCCGACAAGGACGGGGTGGGCAACGGCCCCTTCGAGGTCCGCGTGCGCGTCGAGATCGGCCCCCACGGTGTCCATTGCGACTTCACGGGGTCGCATCCGGAGGTACCCGGTCCCATCAACTGCACGTGGTCCGGTCTGGTCTCGGGGGTGCGTACCGTCTTCAAGGCCATTACCGATCCCGTCGAGCCGGCGACCGACGGCTGGTTCCGACCGCTCACGATCACTTGCCCGCCCGGCACGCTTTTCACGGCCCAACGGCCCGCACCGGTCGCGGCCTATTTCGAGTCCAGCGAGATCGCCTCCGACCTGGTCTGGCAAGCCCTCGCGCGCGCCTGCCCCGATCGTCTGAGTGCTGGTCACTTCCTGTCGGTGTGCTCCACGTCGCTCTCGTGCCGTCATCCCGACACCGGTGAGGACGCTCTGCTCGTCGAGCCCCATGCGGGTGGCTGGGGCGCCAGCGACACCGCCGACGGCCAGAGCGGTGTCGTGTCGGTTGGTGATGGTGAGACCTACGTCATACCCGTCGAGGTGGCCGAACAGCGCTACGGCATCCGCGTCGAGCGATTCGGACTCAACGTTCTGCCCGGCGCCGGCGCGGGTCGCCACCGCGGCGGCTCCGGTCTGGTGCGCGAATACCGCGTGTTGTCCGACGAAGCGCTCTTCACCGTGGCCATGGGTCGACACGACGCGATGCCCTGGGGCGTGGACGGCGGTGAGGGTGGCTCACCCAACTACGTCGAGATCCACTATGGCGATGGTCGAGTCAGCGAGCGTTTCGGCAAGGCCACGGCGCTCGCGTTGACCCGTGGCGACGTGATTCGCATCGTGACGGGCACCGGTGGCGGGTGGGGCCGACCCCAGGATCGTTCCGACACGGCACTCGTTGACGACGTGCGCAACGGTTACTCCACGGTCGAGCTCGTCGCTCAGACGTACCGTCCGTCGTGACGGGCACCGGTTGAGGGTGTGGCGAGGATGTCAGGTGAGGTCGTGCGCCATCTCACTGCGCTGACCGCAGGACGTCACTCGTCCACCGTCGTCCATTGAAGCCCTCGCGTCGCACCCCGATGCGGCGCTCGTCGCACGACGCTCCTCTCGCCGGGAGCGGGTCCGGCAACGACCCGACTGATCCCCTCGTTGCGGCGGGCGTCTAGGGACTTGCAGCTGGCGCCGTCGCGACGGCGGTGATCATCACGCGCGTCGCCGTCGACGTGACGGCATCGTGGAGCGCCGGTCGGCGCAGGCCCGACAGCCGGGTTCGCTCCACACTCGAGTCCATCCCCAGTCGTGCCCGTGTCGGGACCACGGGAACCTCCGCCATCATCATCTAGAGGTCTCGGGCGACGAAGTCCGCGGGCGTCGCGGCGAGTCGCGCGATGAGTTCATGGAGTCGCAGCAGCCCGGTCTGCGTCCCGATCTGGCGCGACGTCGCCGCCAGGTTCACTGATGCCCAGCGCAGGGCCTCGCGCATCGGCACGCCCCGGACGAACGCGGTGACGACGGTCGCGGCGAACGCGTCACCGGCGCCCGTGAGATCGAGTGGCGACTCCGCGTCGTCGAAGGGTCCGATCCGCGAGCGTTCCGAGTCGCTCGCCGCGATCGCCTCACCGCTCTCGTGATAGACGACCACGTTCTTCGCCCCCAGATCCAACAGTGCCTGAAGGAGGTGATTCGAGTCGGCGTAGGAAACTCCGGTGATGCTCTCGGCGGAGCCGCGCTCGAGGAGAAGTATCTCGGCCGTGGCGTAGAGGCGGGCGAGTCGACCGGTGCCCGCCTCCAATTGGAAGATGCCGGGGTGAAAAGCCATGCGCACGCGGGGGTGCTGCTCGAGCCAATCGGCGATCTCGTCTTGGTAGGTGAGAGCGTCGGGGCCCAGGGAGTTGATGTAGAGCCACGCGGGAATGTCGTGATCGCGAAAGCCGGTCCAGTGGTAGTTGAATTCGGGGGTGCGCACGAGGATCGTGCGCTCGGCGCCGAAGGAGAGGACGAAGTTCCTCACCGTGTGGTTGGGCGAGTCGACGTGCACCACACTGGTGCCGACGTTCTCGCCGTGCATGGCGCTCAGGATGTCCAGACCGATCTGATCGTGGGCGAGGTACGTCGCCAAGCCCACGCGCAGTCCGAGCCGCGACATCGCGACCGCGGCGTTGGCCGCACTCCCGGCGGTGGGCGGCGGCTCGTCGTCCTTGATGACCAGTTTCGAGCCCAGTGGAATCTCGAGCCATCTTCCAGACTCATCCGTGCGCACGCGCACGGGCCCGTCGGGCAGACGGATGAACTCATCGGTCACCACGTCGCCGAGGTTCACGACGTCGAAGTTCTGCGCGCTGGTCGCGAAGGATTCGGAGAGTTCGCTCATCGGTGCCTCCTCGGACACTCAAGGAAAGTCGCCACCCGTCGGCCCTCGACCACGGGCGGTTGAATCAGACCTCGCAGTAGGCCGAAGTCACGTCCGGTGAAGGGGTCCGCAGTCGCGGCGACTCTCGTCATCGACCTCAGTGTAGGCATAGTGGTGTCGACTCGGTCGACGAGCAATCGATGAAAAGTCGCTCGTTGAGCGAGTCGCCCGTCAATTGGTGACCTTGGTCCCTGATGGTTCCGCGGTGCGACGTCAAGAATGACATTGGATCAACGAATCTCAAGGAGGTCGCCATGGAATGCGAGAACTGCGAAGGCCCGGACGTTCGAGCGCTGTTGAGGGCGGTGCCGGTGGTCGCAGTCGTCGCCGCCGTGGGACTGGGGGCGTGCGCCAAGCGGCGTCATCACCTCCACGCCCACGAGGGGACGCACTCCGGTGACGAGCGAGAGCATGAGCACGGCGCTCACTGGCCACACCACGAGCATGAGCACGAGGAACTGCGCCACGCTCGTCGGGTCTACGGTCCGATCCGCAGGGGCATGGATCCCCTGCGCATTCTCGAGAGGCGATACGCGAGCGGCGAGATCGACGAGGATGAGTTTCGCCGCCGCCGCCACGTGCTCGCCGACGACGTCGACTGACGGCGGTACCCGCGCGGGGTGCAGGGCGAACATGAGCGTGACGTCGCGTCACTCGCCGGGTGGACCGGTGCCGTCGAGGTGACCTCGTACGCGACCAGGGGGGCGTGGTGCAACGACCAGTCTCGTCGCACGCTGAGTCGACGCTCGGCGACGAGTGGTCGCGCTTCTGACGGTGACCCTGCGGAGATATGGGGACGTTGGTCGTGGTTCATGGCGTGTGACCAGCGATTCATTGAACTCTGACCGTCGAGGCGGTCGAAGCCGCCCATCGCCCCCCTCGCTGACCCGGATGTGACTTTGGCCGTGGCGCGACGCCGCCGCAGACGGCGATGATGGTGACGTGCGAGCAATGATGGCGTGGTCGAGTGGCGGTGACACGTGTGGCGAGGTGGCGTCTCGGCGTCGTCAGCGCGAGGGTGACGAGCATGCGGTGGTCGCGCCCGAGGATCGTTCGCGACGCGCTCGAGGGGGTCGACCGCGGTGAGTGATTACCCTTCATCACCAGCGTCACCGGAGCAATCGGCGGAAGTCCCTTCGCCCGACGTCGTCTACCCGACGGAACTGGAGTGCGACCTCGCCGGTTTCGCCGAGCACCCATTGCGGATACGTCCCGTTCGCGCCGACGACGCCGAACGGCTCGTCGCCTTCCATTCTCGTCTCTCTCCCGGTTCCATCTACCGGCGGTACTTCGCGGCGCGGCCCCTGCTCACGCCCCAAGAGGTTAGCCACCTCACCCAGGTCGACTACCTCGACCGCCTCGCACTGGTGATCGACGACGGTGCCGAGATCGTCGCCATCGGGCGCTACGAGCGAATCCCCTCGACGACGACTGGCGAGGTCGCCTTCGTGGTGCGCGACGACTACCAGCACCGGGGGCTCGGCCACCTCCTGCTCAACCATCTGGCGAAGGCGGCCTGGGAGAGGGGGCTCACGAGATTCAGCGCGATCACCCTGCTGGAGAATCGTGGCATGATTGCGATATTCGAGCATTCCGGTTTCCCGGTGACGTCGTCACACCGCGACGAGGAGTACTACGTGTCGTTCTCCATCGATCCCGCCGAACGCCAGGAAGTGCCGTCGAAGCGTCGCTCGTCGGGTGAGAGGTAGTCCATGGTGCTCGTCGTCAACGAAGTATCCGATGATTCACAGCACGAATCACCCGACCACCCTGAACGGCCCGGTCGGGTCCAGGCCGTCATGGGGGCACTCGCGAGTCTCGACTTGGGGAGCGACCTCATCGTGGCCCCGACCCACGTCGCCACCCGCAACGAGCTCCTTCGCGTGCACGACGCCGGCTATCTCGATGAGTTGGGCGCGTACTGCTACGGCGGCGGCGGTGACATCGATCAAGACACCTACGCCACGTACGACTCGTGGTCGATCGCGACGCTGGCCGCGGGTGCGGGACTCTCCGTCGTCACCGAACTCCAGCGTCGCGGCGAGGGCGTCGGGTTCGTCGCGGTGCGGCCCCCGGGTCATCACGCGCTGCGCGACCGCGCGATGGGATTCTGCCTGCTCAACAACGTCGCGGTGACGGCCGCGTCGCTGGTCAGCCAGGGCGAGCGCGTGGTCGTCGTCGACTGGGACGTGCATCACGGCAACGGGACCCAGCAGATCTTCTGGGACGAGCCCAACGTCCTCTACATCTCGCTGCACCAGTGGCCGCTCTTCCCCGGCAGCGGTTCGGCGGTGGAGATCGGAGGTCGCTCCGCGCTCGGCTCGGTGTTGAACGTGCCCCTGCCGGCGGGGGCCACGGGTGACGTGACGCGCCGCGCACTCGATGAGATCGTCGCTCCCGTGGTCGACGCCTTCGGCCCCACCTGGGTCCTGGTCTCGGCGGGCTTCGACGCGCATTACCTCGACCCGATGGCCGACCTGTGCTTGAGTGACGGCGACTTCGCCGCCATGGCCTCGTGCGTGTCTCGTTACGTGTCGACACCGGGCCGGCTCGCGTTCTTCCTCGAAGGCGGTTATCACCTCGAGGCGTTGCGGGCGTCGGTCGCGGCCACGTTGGCTTCGGTACTGGGCGCCCCCCACGAGGGCGAGCCAGCGACCAATGGCGGACCCGGAGCGTCACAACTCGAGAGCGTGAGGGCCCAGCGCCTCGCGGCGTTCGAGTCGTGGACGCGAGAGCTCGGGAACTAAGGAGGCGTCACGGTGAAGACCCTGAACTCGATCGCGGTCGGCTACGACGGATCACCGGAATCCGAGCACGCCGTTCGATGGGCGGCGCGACTGGCCCGCACCGTCGACGCCACCCTCACGGTCCTTCACGCCTCGGGCATCCTCGAGCGACTGGGTAGTCCCTTCAGTCACTCGGTCGCCCCCGACGCCGTCGAGAGGATCCTGACCGAGGAGGGTCTGGACTCGACGCGTTGTCACTGGGTGGTCGACGAGGGCGACGCGTGCTCGGCGCTCCTGCATAGCGCGTCACCACCGATCAACGCGGAGTTGCTGGTGGTGGGTTCGCGCGGTCACGGGAAGCGGCCCGGGATGCTGATCGGCAGCGTCAGTCTCGAGGTGGTGCAGCACTCGAGCGTGCCGGTGGTCGTCATACCCGGACCCTGACCTCCGAGATCCTTGGGATCGCCTCATCGTCCCTGCGGTCCTTGC
>Ga0307377_10006696_pt1 | contig 12028 bp, 15 predicted proteins | sample TR3MG_FD_202535 | JGI IMG/M metagenome (GOLD analysis project Ga0307377, IMG submission 202535) | Soil microbial communities from Risofladan, Vaasa, Finland - TR-3 | ecosystem: Environmental > Terrestrial > Soil > Coastal area > Acid sulfate soil | place: Finland: Risofladan, Vaasa | collected...
AATTATACATTACATCGCCTTTGTTCCATGAATTAATGATCTTTCCCTTATCATCAAACTCTTCCTTGTATTTTTTATGTTTGGATAACATCCATTTAGGAATTGTATTATCGTCTATCAGTTCCAGGCCCGTCACATCGCTTATTACGCCGGAGCCTTTAATTGCCCAAATAGCGGCAAGATCATCCCTGGTATCGAGATGGTAAAAGTCAGCTACATCATGCCAGTCATCTGCGTATGCATCATCCCATGCTGCCGCAGCCCGCCCCAGATTAAAATATTTATCTGTAAGTGGCGAAAGATGGTTTTGTGCCGCCGATCTTTTAATCTCAATATATTTATAATTATCTGCAAGAGACGTTGCAAACGTCACCAAGGATATTGTGCTTGTTTGCTTCACTGTAATATATGTTTCATTATCACCGTCATAACGAGACAATAGGTCTACGTCTCCTCGTGCTCCAATAGTCACACTTTTTGCATATCTATTTGAACCCCAGGGGGCCTCAGATCCAAGAAACATATCGATAACATTATCTGTTTCTGGTGAAATATAAAACCTGTTCCCATCTGCATCGCTACCACATTTCATGGAATATGATGTTCCCTCAAAAAATATGTTCCCCGGATCACTATCACTACCAATCAACCTTATATCTGCTCCGGCCAAGACCTTCACATTTCCAGCTGCCTGGATTTCCAATGCGTCTGTAGTATTGATAGCGATTTTCCCATTAGCGGAGACTGTAAATGTCCCGGCAGTCATATTAATAGTGGCACCACTTAAAGTCAGCGTCCTGCCCGCTTGCATAGTTATGTCAGGACCATTAATCGCCAATCCATTTGTCGGATCATATTTCAAATACGCGTTGGTTTCCCCAATCGCAATGCCATATAAATCGCTCTCATATCCCAGAAAGCCGTTGAGGTTGCCGATCCTGAGCCTGGTCGTAATGGTATCCCAGGGACTGCCTGCGTGGGTTACGACACCTATGTAAGGGGCGTTTGTTTCGGATGCTGTGAGGTATATAGCGCCGTCCCCAGGTTGGCCGTAATTAACTATGGTGGCCCCTTTCTTCCAGGCCGGATTGGCATCCACGCCATATTGAGCTCCTTTGTCCCTGGTTACTTCATATGTGGGTGCATTGGTGATATCCGTGACTTCCATCCATTCATCGTCATTGCCATCTTTTATTCGGAGCATATCACCCAGTGCAAATGTCTCATTGCCTTCTATTCTTATTGTGCCCGGGCTTGACACACCATGATAAACAGCAGTGTGATACAAGCCTGTCCCATAGGCGCTTGTACCACTGCCCCCGGACGCGCTCATATTACCATCGAGCACATCAGCGCCCTTTGAAATAAAAACATTGCCCCCGATGGCGCTTATTACGTCTTTCTGGAATACGGCTGTTCTAAATATGCCCCGGCAGGCGATGTTACCCACTTCAAGCAGATCTGATTTCAGGAGAAAACCCGCGCCTGCCATGCCCGACACATAATTGGAGCTATATATGGCAGGTGCGCCAGAATAATCGCCATCAACACACAGGTAATTGCTGATGGTAGGACCGAGTCGAATCAGAGTATTTGATCGGTCAATTAAAACCTTTGCATCGGCTTCTGTGAAATTATCGGCTATCCCGTTAGGAGACATTATCCAGTCGCCTATGGTCAAACGGCTTGTAGATGGGTTCCATTTTAAACTCTGAGTTCCTCCTGCCCTTAAATTCCCATCGCCATCAACAAAAAACCCCGATTGAGTCCCGGCAAAAGTAATTGCATCGGCTGAAGCGCCCAGGGCTATCTTAGGCACGCCGTCTAAATTGCCCATTACTATCTTCGTTGCGGCATTGCCAATAGCGGCGTTTCCACCCCAAAAATCATATGGGCCGACATAGTAACTACCCAGTCTGATGACGCTGCTCAACACAATGCTTTTGGAGGTAATATTTGTCAGGGAGTCTTTTACGCCGCTTTCTGATACGGATAGAAGTTTCACGTACAGGGTGGCTCCCGGCTGGAACATGGCACCCGTTGTCTCAACGGTAAAGCCGGTGCCGGCAGACGTGATCCCATAGAAGGTAAACGTTACGTCATCTGTAGAAATCCACACCTCCACATGCGACCAAAAGGAATCGGTTGTGGGCTGCACGAATGTAACATTGACGGCAGGGCTCCAGTGGAATGTCTGTGACGTTGCTTCTGCGAGAGTTATATCACCGACGGCTATTTCATAGGGGATGGCCTTTGGATTAGGTAAGTTCGATCCATAACCTGGTTGTGTTCCTACTTGAGCATCATCATAGACACCCGCATAATAAGCATCGAGGATAAATTGCATCCTGCCGTATTGATCTTCGCCTTTTTGTGTTACCAGGAATTGCTTAGCTGTCCATCCAGGGAGCGTATCCGTGACTGTTACTAAATCATATACTTCCAGGTCCCCCGCGCCCGAGAGGGCGGAAAGGCTGGCCACGTAGTCAGTATATTTGAATTTATTAAATTTGCCTTGTGCCCGCCTGCGTGCGATTTCTGATTGCGTAATAAACCAACAGGTTTCCTCATACAGTATTTCGCCATTGATGCTAATATCATGCGCATCTTTCACTTCAACGCTGGTTTTCTGGAATTTAAACTCCGTCTCATCCAGATAATGTATACGGACAATGTTGGGCCGTTCTGGTTGATGCCATGTCAGAGAATCTTTAACTATGTTGTCTTCCGTAAAGGCATGGGAGACTGTCTTGGCTGTCAGGCCCCCTGATCCGTTTGCCATTTGGGCAGAATCCCATACAGCCTTCAGTTTTCCCTGGCTCATGATCACACGGCCATTGAAGGATTGCCATATGGTTTTCTTAGCATCATTGATACTGATATCGGTATCAAAGGAGAAATTAAATTTATAGCGACTTATTGTGCCTCCATCAGGCGTTATAGCACATAGAAGCTCAAGCGATTTAAATGAGTTAAGATTAATGTCATCAGCAGAATACCCCTCGACCTCTGTATACCAGTCATAGAGCACGACTGCATTATTCCATGTAAACTCCTTTGCACCACCCCCGATTGGCGCACATAATAATCCATATACAACTGCTGTCAAATGAGGGTCGCTTCCTATTTGGCTGTTTTGTTTGTCAAACGTGGCGGCTACATAAGCCATGCCACGATAGGCAGATGCCTCGTCTGTAAATCTGGCATCCGGGGTCTGTGCGCGTGTGCCCACATATTCTGTTTTGGAAGGTGGACCAATAAGTGTATCCCATTCGATATCGTTAATCCAACACTCATCAATGTTTGAAATTTCGCCTACACAAAGCCCGAAAATACTTCTTAAATCCGCTGCGTCCGGATTATTAAAACGGATTTTATTAGCCCCAATTTTACATCTTCCATAACAGCGGGCAACAGGGGTTCCCTCCGAAATAAGATTAGCAATCTGTCCGGTTTTATTGCCATATGTAGGGGAGTTACCATATTCAGGGATGTCATACTTAGGGATGTCAAAATCAGGGATAAGCTGATCCATCCCCCATTCTATGGGTTTGATAAAGAATTGATGGAATCCAGACTTGGCAGTCTCTGTTAACCAATTAATCACACCGCCCATTAGAGACTCCACCCCCCCAGAATACCCACCTGCTTTGCACCGTACTTTTCAAAAACTGCGATATCCTGACAAATAAATCTTATGGCTTTCGCTCCTTTTGCCCGAGCCCAATCATTCAGCATATCCCGTATTTCCATATTAACATCCAGGGCTCCATCCGAATAAAAAAACAGGATATGCACCTGCACACTCAGGGGCAGCCGCACACCATCCAATGCCACCAGATAGCTTTTTATTTCACCGCCTATGACATTTCCAATAATCAATATCTCGGGATTCTCCATATTGGCTATGAGCCATTGCACCCATTCCCCTTTATCGCAGGGAAATGATTTCATGAGGTTATCCTTTAATTGCAGAATTCCGGCTATATCTTCGACTTCAAGTTTTCGGATCATTTTTGCCTCACTTCTTTTTTTACTCCGTTAATCTATTTCCACAGAATGGGCAAAATTTCATCTCTGTAATAACATAGCATCCGCCACAGCATCCGAGGATATTCCATGTTCCATTCTCGTCTTGTTTAAAATGACCATCTGGGTTTTTATCCTGAATTTCTTTTCTAAATTCATCACAACAAAATTTCATAATCATTTTCCTTTCCCAATTTCACTATGTATTTATTATCCACTGTCCTGTTTTTTTGATATATGAATACATCCGCCAAAATTATATTTATTATTCCCGCTGGGACCCCAGGCATTGATTGCCGTACATGTATCCCATGTCTGATCACAGCCCTTATACACGACATAGGTGCATGTGTTATCTATTGCAAAGGGCATCTCCACATCTAAGGTGATGGTATCCGTGGCCGCCACAAAATCCTTGACCTTCCTGTAATACGTGACGCCCGCCTTTGTTATCACGATCTCTCCACAATTCCAGTAATCATCAACTTGTGTCAGGGCATTATCCACAAGGGTCGTAGTAGATCCGCTGTCTGCTGTGCCCGATGCAGTCAGAACGGCTTTATTTGCAAGGCCGTCCGTATTGCATTCCGTACCGCCGAATATCCACGGGCACATTTTCTGATATTGCCAGGATATCCCTATCCTGTTCAACGGTTTCCCAATGGTACAAGGAACCGTCAACCAGAACCTGGATATCTCCGAGGGCCGCTCCATGTGACCATTAAAGATCTCATTGTAATAAGTGGCATTACTAATTTCATCCAGATAGATCCGTTTTATAATAATAGATTTACCTCTGAAATCCTCATTATGAGCATAGGACATCATATCTTTTGTCACATTGTCGAACTTTATACTTATTCGCTGGATTTGTCCCTCCAGGGACTGACTGACATTGCCAATCTCAATGGCTTTGGCTGTATAGGTAGGCCCAGCCGTTGGAAATGCTATATTAGTTTTGTATGCCGCGAATCGCACAGCAGAAGATAGCCCCAGCTCAAATAGGAGGACTGGACGCTTGGAAACTGCGTCCATTTGTGTTATTACAATTCCAGGTATTGCCTTTGGCATTAGATACTCTTTTCAAACTCTATACTTATGTTCCACAGTTTATATCCGACGCCTACAAATTGTAAGCTCCCATCAATCCATCTACCAGTCATAGCCGCTCCACTATTTACATGAGCCGGAACAGCAGCGGCAGCCCAGGAGAATTCAGTATATCCACCATATTGTGCATCATAATGAGCCAGAATTGCATCTTTTACGGCAGTCGTTCGAGCGTTGAAAGTTAATTTATATCTTCGGACTGGAGTTGCCGCAAGATTCAGGAACTCCTTTTTCATACTCTCTGTCGGAGTGATTATATTATGGTAATCTGGGGCCACCTCAATTACTTCACTTGGTAATACTGTAAAATCAGCCATCAGGCTCTCCCCCTCACCATTCGTCTTATCCCTAAATCATCATTATAATTCTGAATAACAGCATCTGGGGCTACTCTTCGGGCAATTACTTCTGCGATTTGTGCAAAGACTTGTCTCTGTGTATCTATATCCTGAAAGACCGGATTTTCCATTTTGATAACAAATGTTGTTCCCGCACTTCCACCGCCAGTAACATTGACCGGGACTTTCCCGCTTTTCAATGGTATGTGCGCCTCAGAGATATTCCCAGTTTGATATACCCCTTGCGCTCGGGAAATACCGCCCTGATCATAAGAGGGTGGTTGAGACTTTTCGATCATGGCGACTTGAACGCCTGCCATACCGGCCGTAATACCGGCCGTGATAAAAGACCATGGCGGTCCAGGTGGAGATCCAAGAGCCATAAGTATAGCCCTTGCCGCTGATATTCCAGCCTCTATCTGCGCAAATCTTTTATACACTTCAAAGGCTTTTCTGCTTTGCTTGCCCCCTGCCTGGGCTATCTGTAAAAATGTAGCGGATATGTTGCTTGCATTATTTTGAAACATTGCAAGTTTTGCATCAGTTTCAGCCATAGCAATGGATTTAATTTTTGCCGCTGTTAATTTTGCTACTTCAACCTTATCAGCCCCAGCCTGACGATAGGCTTCGGCCATTGCATGAATATTTTCACGTTCTAAGTCATATTGACTTTTTCCGAGAGCATTATATTGCTCATTGAATTGTGACTGTAATGCTAATTTCTCTTCTTGTTCTATTTGCATAATTTGAAGTACTGCATCATGTTCCCATTGGTTAAGTTCAAGGCTTTTTTGAGCAAAACCCGTTTCATTTTCAAGGCGCTTCTGACGCATATCGTATAAGGCATCAGTCAAACCAGACTCCATAAACTTTTCCATGTCAGTCTTTTGTGTCAAGGTCTCTTTAGATTTTGCCATCATAAGGGCGGCCTGCTCTTCAAGTCTTAGCATTGCTGTATCTTCAGCAGGAGGTGGAGCGGTAGAACCAGGGGGAGGAGTTGAACCGGGTCGCCCCATCCATGAATCTTTAATCCCCGCAATTCTGATTGATTCTTCGAGGATTGCTATCCTTTGACGTAATGTAAACATTCTTGCTTCGGCCAAGTGCAAGGTTTCTTGATCTATGTTTCCCTGCTGTGCCATTAATTTATACGACCGCATCGCCAATTCTAATTGTTTTTGAAGCGCTTGTTTTGCTAACTCTTTAGGGTCCCCTGTTGTTGGCCCAAAAATTATATCTAATGATTTATCAGTCATTTTTTCGATAAAACCTACTAAAGCTAAAGTTGCAGCCCCTATTTGGATTTTAAGGTTAGCAAATACTGTGGTAAGCCTATCCATTTTATCGCGGGTTGTTTCAGATTGTTCGCCCAACCTCCGCATCAATTCTTCTCCGGCCAAAAGAGTAGCATTCATGAAAGCCATTTTTTTATCTGTATCGGTCAATTCAGTTCTTGTTTTTCCTAATGAGATAGCATATGCTTCATTAGCTTTTTCAACTGAAACAATAATCCCAAGATTATCAAGGATCATTTTTGATTGCCTGCCAACAGCAAGCGAAATGTCACTAAAAGCCTGGGATACTGATTGCCCGGTCATTCTGGCTGTTGCTCTGGCTATCTCCATTAACTTGATTACTTTATCAGGGGCAATTCCCATCATCATTGCGGTTCCGGCTTTCTCTATCAAAACCATGGTGCTTATCGTATTGGAGGATATCTTTTTCAATTGTTTAATGATTTCATCACCATTAACACCATAAGAAGCAGTTAAATTAGCAAATGATTTTTGTTGTTGTTCAAAGTTTGCCGCTTCCTTTAGTATTTCCCATCCAGCCCGCATCACTCTCATTGCTGCGTATATCGCTACAGATACGCCTACCCAATGTTCCTTCAATTTTGATAACAATGATGTTTGATGTCCGAACTGTTGATCGTTCAACGATTTCAACTGATCTGTTTTAGCTTTTTCGGCGCGAACAATATCATTTGCGGTCGCCTGCGAGGAATTCTTGATCATATTGAAGGAGTTCGTAATTTTGGCCCGCATCAGATCCATTTCGGCGGAGGACTTAATACCGAGCTTCCTGAAATTATCCTCGATTCGCAGGCTTGTGCTGGTGGCATCCTTGAGTAGTTTGCGTTGAGCCCCTGCCCATCGATCCCTGTCGATATCCATTTCTACAAATATTGTGCCTAACTTTGCAGCCACGTTATATTGCCCCTGTTTTAATTGCTCTTAATGCCTTGCGCCTCGCCGATAAAAAAGTGGGTCTTAAAAATGGTTGGGCAGCCGTTTTTGACGTTCCCCGTTCAACCATAAAGGCCCAGTATATTTTCGTATTACCGGCATAAACCCGGATATTACCACTAACGTTATCATGTAAATTCACTCTCCGAATGCTATCCCTTAAATTACCCGGCTCTCTCCCCATCCATCGTTTAGCTCTGAATTCCACAAGCCGCCCTTTATTCCTGCCTTTTCCTGGAGTGAAGGACACAGAAACATTTCCTGACCATTTACCCTCTCTGGTTATCGTTCCAACTCGGCATCCGGCCTTTGCATCCCTTACAACCATATCCATTAATGCATTGCCATTTTCCAGTGCCTGTTTGTAAATATCGCCGAATACTTTATTTGCGTTCCATTTACTGATTTTCATTTTTTCTTTGTTTCAGCTCAGCAAACATTTCCATTTTCATAAGTTCATCATTGCTAAATGATTCTGGTTTTTTACATATTCTAATTAATCGGCTATCCACTCTGTTCCCTTCCGAGGCATTCTTGACAGCGATTAAATATTCTGAAAATGTTTTAAATTTATGTTCTGACATTCTCTTCCCCTATTCTAAATGAATTATGGTCTTTCATTATTTTTTCTATAGGCTCTACCATAAAATTAAATCCCATAAGACCAGCCGCTAATTCAAATAGCAAAAATCCAATAAACTCACGAATGCCCGATGGCCTTCTTCCAGATACAGTAATTTCATATCCGTATATCTTGTTTTTACGAACAGGAAATTTCATTATTTCACCCATTGTCTCTCAGCCTTTCAATCCACTTAGCACCCATCACAAGAACCTTTTCAAAACAGACTTTGCGGTCACTGATTTCATATAGTCTCATGGCTTCGTGTATGGCCTGATGATTGATATCTATTACTACCTCGTTTCCCATAACCAATTGATTCCTGACCATGAAGAAAATCTGTACTGCATCCGCGTTTTCCTCAAAATACGCTGGCCTGCAAGTATCACAGGGGGGTTCTCCCGGCGGTATTCTCTCACCGTAGAGCTGTTTACACCCCTCGCAGGTATGGGCATAAACATCATGCCACTCTACGGTGTCGATGAGTTTTTTTCAGCGGCCTTGGTCTGATCTTCCTCATCTTTGCTCAATGCTTCTAACGAGCTTGTGATAAACTTTAAAAATTGAGAAGAGCGAGTCATCAAAAGAATCTTGTTTTCCTTATTGCATGGGATTGCCTTTTCTTTAGCATCAAATAGGTTCTCCCATGCAACAATGCAATGATCCCAGAATAGCTCATTTTTCAGATCCTCATCGACATCTTCATATTCAAAACGTCCAGGTGTACCCTCGACTTTTTTAAAAGTGACCTGCTTCCGAGTGCTCTGCTTTGTGATCCGTTTCAAGGCATCATAGGTGAGGGTTCTCAATTGAACCCTCCCCCCGCCATCCATTTCAAACCACGCACCAGCGGTCTCTTCCATATTGAGAATTGTTCCCTGTTCCATGTTACCTCCTTAAATAAGGACCATGTGCCCACCTGATGGAACGGCTGTAAAGTCAACTGTTCCCATTGCCGATTTTTCCATTGTTATGGAGTGACACTTTGTTACAAGCATCGTATAGCCTGTAGCGACGGTCCAATACGATGTGTTGTCCACATAGAATTTCAGATCCCCACCGGTAAACGCAGATGAATTTAGACAAGCCGAATTGAGAAGATCCTGCCCGGTGGCATCTAACGCATCATAGAGTCCTGAGAAGGTAAGTTCTCCGGCATCCCCAACACCAAAATGCTTTTTCTTGATGTCGAGATCCCATGAATCCTCTTCAATTACTTCTCTGGAAAATCCACCATAATTCCATGTTCCAAGCCCTGCGACCTTATAAGTACCAAGTCGCACACTTGCGATCCTTCCTGATTTAGTTGCCATTACGTACCTCCTGTCTTTTCTTTAAAGATTTATGATAATTTCTATGACACTTTTTACAAAGTGTCAGTCCGTTATTTATGTCGAATAATTCAACATCTTCTCCGCTGGATTCTCTATATATAGAACTAAACGATTTTACATGATGAACATTCAATACTCCTCCTCGTTTGCCACATTTTTGACAAGTATAGTCATCTCTTTCAAAAACCTGTATCCGCCATTCAGAATACTCAGCTCCCGTTCTAATTAATAGATGTAATGGTGTGATACCATCTTTCCAAAAATGGCATCTTTCTCCTCTGTGACTCTCACTCAATTTGCGTTTATGGTCTAATGTTAGCACTCTTCCTTTTATCTTATTCGAAGTTTTAATCTTGCTCTCTTCTGTGTGATGTTTCCCATAAAAAGGATGCTTTTCACCCGATTGCGCTATGCTCATTTTCTTTCTCGTTTCTTCCGATGCTTTTCTTCCAATACCCGCAAGACCTATCTTTTTTTTATGTTCATCAGTTAATTTTTTCCCGACTTTCGCTATAGACATTTTCTCTTTTGTTTCAGGACTGGGTTCTTTTCCAAATCTATGATTACCAGCACCTCGCCTATCTTCACTCATTTTGTGCTTTGTTTCTTCTGAATGTTTAAACCAATTAGTTCTGCCTTTGTTCGGAGAGAATCTTCCCTTTAATGCTCAGATATTCTGCGGCAATGTTCTGGGGTTTTTACCATCCCCTTTAAAGCCTTGCTTCTTTTTATTCTGGTTTCATAGGATTGAATATATACTTGTGCCATTATTTTGTTTTTTCCTTATTGGCTTGTATCTGTTTCTTTTTCAAAGCCTTAAAAAGCCAGTGTGTTTCCTCTGTGATCTCCATTGTCGATAGATGACCACATTTGATAGATGTATCTACAAAAATCTTATGTCCTATTTTTCTGAGATCAGAACAACACCCAAAATCCTCGCCAACCGTCCCCGACCTTTCGGGATCAGGGTTCGGCCTGAACCTGAACCACGGCGGGGGGAGATCGTGAAAAACCCGCATATCAAACATTAGACATCCGGTCCCGGTCGCGTCCACTTCTATAAGCTCCCCCTCTTCCCATTCAGCAATATGCTGGTAGGTATTTATATCTCCCTTGAATATTAATGGATCGAAAGGCGGGTATCTTCTATGCACCAAACATCCAACAATCGGAAAATTATGTGACAGCAATTTTGTTATTGCGTCCACTGGATACGTCTGATCAAGATCCATCATTATCAAATGACTCGCTCCAGCATTTATGGCATCCACTACGATCTTGTTCCTCAGCCCATCTATTGGCCCGTTACATGCGATAATTGGGGTAAATTCCGGCCTTTCCATCTGAATAAATGATTGAAAGAACGGAAATGGGACCATCGGCCAACTGCAAGGAAACCCTATACATAATTTAAAATTAGTAATTTTAAGCGCCATCCCTGTCAACTCCCTGCGCCGAATAATTATCGCCCCATTTGTCTTTTAGATGTTTTTCGCTCTTCTCTACAATATCCCGGTATGGATGTTTGGAGTTTATATCCTTAAAAGTCACCGATCCAATATGGTGGACATAAACATCAATGGCAATGCCTACCCTATACCCTGCATTCTTTGCTCTTAGGCAAAAGTCTATTTCCTCCCCGCTGGACGGCCAGACTGATTCATCAAAGACCCCAAGTTGTTCCCAGAGGGATTTCTTGAAAGCCATACAAAAACCAATAACCCAATTCACATCATTGGCCTTGCCTGTGTGCATTTCGCCCCATTTCTCAGCCTCAACATTAAGCCCCTGAATGTCATGATAAATCCCCAATGTCCTAATCCTTTGATATCCCGCACTATAATTCGTGCAAGGGCCTATGATATCATATTCATCCAGCCATTTAATGAGACTATCAGCCCACCTGGGAGTTACAATCACATCGTTATTTAAAAGAATGATATTTTCACCCTTCGCCTCTCTAATCCCTTGATTCACTGCTACAGGGAAGCCGAGATTTTCTTCGTAACGGATATAAGTATGAGGACATTCAGGAAGGTTTATTATTTCATATGGTGGCTCAGATCCGTTATCCACAATGATCAATTCATAATCTTGCGTGTTCGCCTGAATCGCCTCGATGCACTCCTGAGTCATCTCCGCTTCGTTCAGCACCGGCAAAATAATACTAATCATCCCATCTCCTTTTTAACAATAAACTCTATAGAGCATTCTGCGGATGGCATCATTGTTTGATCGATGCCCCTAAACTCCTCAAGGAAAAAATCATTAACAAGTACAATTCGCTCCACTTCTAAACCAAACTCAACAACCAAATCCAAAATATTTATGGAAACAGGCGACCAA
>Ga0307377_10006697_pt1 | contig 12028 bp, 16 predicted proteins | sample TR3MG_FD_202535 | JGI IMG/M metagenome (GOLD analysis project Ga0307377, IMG submission 202535) | Soil microbial communities from Risofladan, Vaasa, Finland - TR-3 | ecosystem: Environmental > Terrestrial > Soil > Coastal area > Acid sulfate soil | place: Finland: Risofladan, Vaasa | collected...
TTCTTGGCGTTATCTTTAGCTCTTTATTTATTATGGAGCGAAAAAACGCTTAAAAGATGGGAAGGATGTCTATTAATCGGATTTTATAGCGTTTATGTAATTTTAAAATTAGTAATGTTTCAAATCTAAACTACTTCATTTTAAATAATATACATTAAAAACTTATCTAATGAGTTTAATTCAAATTATCAATAACATTTCGATATTAACTTAATTTAATATAATATATAAATACAACGTTTATTCAAAATATTATGAAAGCTGTTGTATACGAAGAATTTGGTTCTGCAGATGTTCTTGAATTAAAAGAAGTGGAGATGCCCACTCCTAAAGATGATGAATTGCTTGTTAAGGTGCACGCAACTTCAGTAAACGCCATAGATATGATTTTTCGGAGTGGTGCTACGCTGTTATTTGGATTGACAAAATTAATGGCGGGATTTAAAAAACCAAAACATAACATTTTAGGGTTTGATGTATCTGGAGAGGTTGAATCTGTTGGGAAAAAGGTAACAAAATTTAAAAAAGGTGATAATATTTATGCATTGCTTAGATCCCCTGGTGCGAATGCCGAGTATGTATGCGTTCCTGAAAAGTTTGCTGCAATAAAACCCGCTAATATGAGCCATTTAGAAGCTGCCACAGTACCGGACACAGGTGGCACAGCTTTGACTGGGCTTAGAGATAGAGTTACTATAAAAGAGGGGCAAAGAGTGCTTATCTTTGGGGCTTCTGGAGGAGTAGGCTCTTTTGCTGTTCAAATTGCGAGGACATTTACAACTGAAGTAACAGGCGTATGTGGTACAGACGCCGTAAGTATGGTAAAATCCCTTGGAGCAAAAGCCGTGATTGATTATAAAAAAGAAGATTTTACGAAAAATGGACAAACATACGATATTATCTTTGACGCGGTGGGTCGAAAAGTTACTTCTTACGCAAAATGTAAGAACTCGTTAACTGAGAATGGGATTTTTGTTACAGTTGATCCTGAATCAACGACATTTAGATATATGCTGAACAAAAAAGTAAGAGGGTACATGGGTAGTGTAGATGGTGAAACACTTGATTATCTAAGAGAACTCATCGAAGCGGGAAAGATAAAAACAGTCGTTGATAAAGTGTATCCATTGAGTCAGGTTGCCGATGCTCACAGATATTATGAAGAAGGTCATCCAAAAGGAAAAATAGTGATATCTTTGCTAGACTAACCAGGCATGTATAATCGAGATTAATTAATAGTATTTCCTTTTTGTTATAACTCTGTTGATGCTTCATCAATACTCATATCAACTTTTTCAAGTTCATTCTTTTTATTATTATTTATTCTTACGTGAGCAATCCACCAGAATATAATTGTAATTACCATTCCAAATATAGCACAATAAAGAAATAAGTTCGCTACACCGAATAATTCTGCCAATGGACCAGATATAATCGCTCCAATTGGTGAAATTGCCATCGAGACAGCAAAATCAATTGATGAAATTCTTCCCATTTTATCGGCTGGTACTTTTATTTGTATAATAGTTAAATATATTGTATTAAGGATGGGTACCATTAAACCAAAAATCGCAGCACCGATACCCATTTGTAAAAAGTATCCATGAGGAGAAATAGCAACAATCGCATACGCCAACATTAAAGTAAATTCCCCACCAAAATAAATAGAAACACCGTGTTTCCATTTTTTCTTAAACGAGGCAATAAATGCGCCTAAAAGCATACCACCATTCATAAAGGTTAAAACAAATGCTAAATCTGAGGCGGTTCCAGAATGATCAAATCTAACAAAATAGGGCATTAAAATACCAAACGGTCTCCACAGAAAGTTAACAAACATTGATACTAATAGCATCATTAAAACAACTGGAATCAATTTTAATGTACGAAAACCTACTTTAAAATCTTCTATAAATGAATTTTTTTTATCTGGCTTAGTTTCTGTCTTAATTGAGGGTATACTAATGAATAGCAATGGAATGACCGCCATTAGAAATGTGATTGGGTCGATCCAAAGTATTGTTTTAATTGGAATAAATGATAATAGCATAGCAGCAATTATAGGTCCTATGGTTTGAAAAAAACTTGAAAACAGAAAACTAACACCATTCATTCTACTTAACTTGTCTTTCGGTACCATAGTAGGAATTATAGCATTTACCGTTGGAATATGAAAACCTTGAAAAAGCCCTAAAGATCCGTTAATAGCAATTATCAAAACGGGATTTGCCATTTCAAAATTAAATAATAGTATTACTATAAACGTAACAATTGCTTGCAAGGAATCTACTGCTATTATTATTTTTTTACGATTCCATTTATCCGTTAATACACCCGCAATAGGAATTACAATTGTCATTGGTAAAATATATATAAAACTTGCTATAGAAAGAATTAAAATACTTCCCGTAGTAATTGTTATCCACCAAACTATTACAAACTGCGTGATTGATGACCCTAATATTGAAAATAGTTGCCCTGTCCAAAAAAAGATATAACTTTTGAATGTTTGTTGATTTGCTAAATTTTCTGTAAATTAATTCACCTTATAATATATTTAATTATAAGCATATCCCATGAGACTTATTATTTGCGGTGTTTCCAGAGACAGATTTGTCAATTCTTCTTTAGAAATTCTAATGCGTCCTTGAGCACTTGCTCCCTATTAGACATTGCGAGATTATGTCCATAGCCTTTGTAAAAAATCAATTCTGAATTTGGTATTCCCTCTGCGGTCGTACGAACATCATCTGCCGCATAACCAATATCTAATTCTCCACTCAATATTAAGGTAGGAGCTTTAATTTCGGATAATCTGTCTTTGAAATTCATCTCGCGATCGGCTTTTACTTCAACCAAGAAATCGTTTGGATATTTTACTTTCCTGAGCATCATACCTCCTATTAGTCTCATGAAGAATTTGATGAAAACTCCTTTAAATCCAGATTGATATATCAGTTCCATTATTGCTGCCATCGATTTTCCATATTTTTCTTTTTGAAAATAATCAGCCGCTTTCCTCTCAATTTCTACTCCTTTTTCACTCAATCGATATGCTGCGGAGATAATGACTAATTTTCGAACAGTGTCGGGGTGATCAGCGGCTAAAAAATGAGCGATCTGTCCTCCTGTTGATACTCCAGCGACATCAACTGGCCCTTTAAATTCCCTTCGGATCATTTTTGCATAATCCTCTGCCATCTTATCCATTAAATAATCATCTGGCAAGTTTGGTCTTCGCCCAACAAGATATACCGTGTAATCTTCCAGGAATAGGCTATTTGCTTTTTTAAATTGATTTAACATAAATCCTGATGGTGGTTCGTGCTCGAATGATAACGCTTCAATATTGAGCAGGATTTTTGGTTCACTTCCCATTTTAGCAAAAGATAAACCATCTTCAAAAAAACCAGTTTCTACGGGGTATTTATCCTTAATATTTTATCCCTCGTCATATCTATTGTATAGTTTATATATGAGATGTCAATTTAACTTTTTATTATTTGTGAATAAGAGTCTAATATTATGTGAAAAAAGTAGTTAAATGCTCAATTAAATTTACTTAATCTTAAAAAACTATAATCAATTTGATATAACAAATATGTGAAAATGATGAAGTTAAACTTGAAGAAAAACGCTAGATATATGTTTGTTTTCACTTTTCTATTAGTTCTAATTATTTTAATATTTTGTAATCAACTTGATAGAATACTTTACACTCCAACAATTACACCTGAAGAGTGGTGCGCAAGTCAACCTTGTATAGAACTTTATTTCTTTTCGTTAAAGATAATACTGGTTCAACCCAGCTCCACTTTTTTTGTATACTTACTTGGTTTTATGACTATAGCAATCGGGGGATATCTAATAAGAATTAAAAAAAATCAAAAATTTGTATCCTGGTGGGGAATAGCATTGTTATTATGGGGAATGGGAGCGATTCTCGCAGGAACCAGTTATCAAGCATTCAGTTACGAGATCAAATGTGCTGGCAGAGTATTTTGTATCTGGACCAGCCTGTGGGAGATTACTTACCTCATACTCTCAGTAGGAAGCGTGAATGCCATGTTGATGGCTCAAGCAAATTTGGGTGAGAGAGATAAATGGGGTAAAATAATGGCGGGATACGCACCTGCGAATTTTGTAGTATATGTTATCATTGTGGTAATCGGAGCGATCATTTCAATTCAATTCATGATTTCATTTGAACTGATGATCCTGTTTTTAGCCCCAACTATCCTGTTCTTATTAATCATCAACATTCGGAGATATGTTCACCTTAAGAAGCGCATTAACCGCTCTCTCGTAATTATCTGGACATCTCTGATCCTTATAATAGGATTGTACTTCCTGTATTTCTTGCTGGATATCACCAATATACTTTGGGAGCAAGGAATTTGGTTCTCCGAGAATGATATTCTCCATATCGGCTTGATGCTATGGATAATCTACATCGGTTTAGTCGCGAGCAGATTTGGAAAGAATATAAAAGAATAGCAACGGACTTTGATTAGAAGGAATGAAAAAAGATTTTTGTGTTGCTAAAGTACTAACAATCTAAAATAGATTTAAGATATCTAAAGATTATTGGGGTTTACATAAAAAAATTTAAATACAATTTTGTGTATACTTAGTATGGTTAAAAACACAAAATTAAATTGGTGATTAGAATAGTTAAAGAAAATAATCTCCAAGAAAATAATGAAAAAGTATATGCAGAATGGGTTCCATTGGGTAAATATGTAAAAGCTATAATCCTATTTGTATGTATATTAATTCTTTCTCTCGGTATTATAATTTCTGCTTTCGTACCCAAAGAATTGGCATTTATAGGGATAATAGTCGGGGTTGTAAGTTTGCTTATTTTTCTTATGTATTGGAACTACAGAGGACTAAAAATTACCTTAACCAGTAATAAACTTGAAGTAGCTTATGGAATTTTTAACCATAAAAAAATAGACTTGAAAAAAATAACCAGTTGTGATATAACTAAAGCATATTTTAGAACTTACGGTGGAATAGGAATTCGATTTGGATTAGATGGTTCATGGGCCTATAACACAGATTTCGGAGAAGCTGTAAAATTAACCTTTCAATATGGCAGACCATTTGTTTTCTCTACAAAAAATCCGCAAAAAATATGCAATCTAATACACGAGTTATCGAATTAAAAACAAAATGAGTGTAAAATCTCTTGCATTTTTGTATAGTATAACAATAATTGAAGGGACTGAAAAAAAGAATACATTAAAAACTTAATCTAATGAGTTTAGGCTAAATCACCAATAAAATTTCGATATTAACTTAATATTATATATAAATACAACATATATTCAAGATATTATGAAAGCTGTTGTATATGAAGAATTTGGTTCATCGGAATGATACAACCCACCTATGCACAAGGATATTGATTTGAGAAAAAAATAGTAATTTAATTTTAAAATAAAATAAAAAATAAAGTGAAATCAAATTGAAAGATAAATTTAATTTAGTGGGTACTAAAATCAAAGAGTTTAGTTTACCAAACTCTAGAAGTGAAACAAGAAATATACTTGAATTTGAAGGGAATAAAAACGTAGTGATAGTATTATTTAGAAGTAAAAGTTGACCTTATGCCAAAGCTCATTCAAAAAAGTTGAGAAATGACTATGAAAAATTTAAAGAATTAAATGCAGTCATATACGCAATCTTACCTGATAAACTTGAAAATGCGCAAAATTTTGAATCGGAATATGCAAAAGAATACCCTATATATTATGATGCTAAAAAAAAGGTTAATAAAATGTTAAAACAAGAAGTTAAACCTTTAAAATTAGGGAGAATGCCAGCACTTCTAATAATAGATAAGCAAGCAATAATAAGATATGCATATTATAGCGATTCGATGGATGACATTCCCGAAAATGAAGAATTATTTAAAATAATTAAAAAACTAAGCAAATAAACACGATTTGGACGGAATAAACTATAAGAAATGTTTGAATTTTATTCTAAAAAGTTAGCCATACTTTTCCAAATCAAATTTTAATTTCAATAATTTATTTAGAAATATTCGCAAAAATAAGTAAAAATTTATGTCTAAGAAAGTAGAATAAACACATAGGAAAAAAGCCCTATCACCCAAAAATTTTAAATTTTTTCAAATTTTTCTCTTAAAATACCTCAATTTAACCCAATAACTCTAAAAATAACCAAGATATTTTCTAACAGAATTTTGAAGTGTATTTTTCATAATACCAAGGTTTATTAGATTTAATAACATATCTTGCATGCTTGAACAGAGATATTTCAAAGTTTCAAGTATAAAATTATAATTTGGTGAAAATATGTCTAATAGAAATTTTGGCGATAGAACGATGCACAAAGCCACATGTGCCGATTGTGGGAACGAGTGCGAAGTTCCATTTCAGCCTAAGGAAGACCGACCTGTTTATTGTCGGGATTGTTATAGAAAGCATAGAAAATAATTAATGCTATTTATTCTAAGTTTTGGTTACAACCAAATACTTATTTTCTAACTTATCGAGTAATGATTTTTTTTTATTTTTTTTTTAGCCCTAGGACCATAAAAATAAACCTATACAAAATAATTAAAGAACCCGTTTCAAGGCTTCATACCCTTCAAATTTAAATATTAGAAGATTTTTATCAATACGTAGAATTAAAATTGGAGAAACAGGGATTTAATGATTAAATATATAAAATATCACATTTTTCAACTGTGGTTAATTGAAGATATTTATGTTTAAGGGTAAAATCCGTAATAAATAGAAATTTAAAACTTTTTTTTTCTTAATTCGTGAAATAACCGAATTTTGGAGGTAAATAAATGAAAAATCTCACTTATAATTTTTTATGAAATTTAATATCTCTTCTTTAAATAATGCAAAATCAGAAAGCCCTTGTTTAATATCTTTAAAAGCAACTTCATCATTTATCTTTCCATAGCGATGGACTAAAAAATTTCGAAATCCCTTTAATCCTTTAATTTTTTCAGCCATCTTACTTGAAAGAATATTATTATTCTTTAATGCAATAATAATAGCATCCCTATTTGAAGGAATACCTAATTTTAAGTCAGAATTTATAATTGAACAAATGCCAATAATTTCTTGAATTGATGCTTCAATTTTTTTGTAAATTCCGTCTTTAACTAATCCTAAAGCTTTAAATTCATTTACTTTCTCGGGAAGATTTCCTTTTACTACCTCTATATTTTCATCAATAATTTTAAGCTTAGTTTTAATAATATTAGTTCTAATTATAATCACCGATTTATATAATCTAAATAAAATGGATAAAATTCTTCGTATTCATCTATTGTTTCATTAGCAATTTCATATATCCTATCTTCCTCCTTCACATAAAGAATTTTACCTTTTAATACCTCAATCTGAACATATAACGGAAGCAATTGAAACATCTGAATATCAAAATTTTCATTAAACTTTTTTAATAATTCTAAACGAATTTTAGAAAGGTTTTTTTCATCAGCATCAAAATATAAACAAATATCAATATCACTATCATCTAAATGATATAAACCAAGAGAAGAGCCATACAAGATTATGAACTCTATTTTGGAAAAATATTCTGTATCTCTTAACTGCTCCAAAAAGTCCTTGACTAAATGATTAATCTCTCTCTCCATAATAACATAATATCCTAATAAAAATATATACTCATCGATAAATACTAAAGTTTTGAACCGTATCTTCGCTATTTTTTTCGCTCAATTTAATTTAACCTCATTTATATCTGAAGTTGAAACCATGAGAGAATGCGGCGGTCAAATTGATCATTGTAGCCTACTCGTACAAACCTATATTCCTTAATTCTTTTTTTTTCTATTATATCGTGAAATAACCGCAATCTTTTTTCTTCGACTATTAAAATTTTTGATAGGATTTTTAAGTACTAAGAAAATTTTATAAACCTTCAGATATAAATATTTATATAAATATTTATAGTTAAGGTGAAAAATATGGCTTCTAAAATGATTTCAATTCGGGATGATATATATAAAAATCTGAAGAAATTAAAAGGTCCGAATGAAAGCTTTTCAGAATTAATAGAACGGTTAATTGCGAACCAACAGAAGGATCCCTTAAAACATTTTGGCATTGCAAAAAATCTTTCAGAAAAAGTTTTAGATGAATTTGAGAGCGCAGTTAAGGAAGGAAAAAAGAAAGATGCTATTATTTCTTCATCAAAATTCTCAGAAATCTGGGGAGATTAATAATAATAATCGTAGATACAACTGTTATCATTGATATTTGGCGTGGTAGATCTAATGTAAAATCTGTTTTAAAGCCCTATTCTGATCAAACTATATGCATTTCTGCTATTAGTATTGCTGAGATTTATGATGGATTAGGGTACACAAAAGAAAAAAAAAGTGAGAAAATTTATCATCAAATCAGAGACCAAATAGAAAAAGTGCTTACTGAATTTCATATAATTCCTTTAAATTCTCAAATTCTTCAAGAATCGGGAAGTTTAAAGGGATTTTTAAGAGCAAAGGGAATCATACTTGATTTAGCAGATTGTATAATAGGTACAACAGCAAGGCTAATGAATACCGAAAAATTGATAACAAGAAATATTCGCCACTTTCAAGATTTTGGGTTAACAATAGAATCATATGAGATTTAATCAGCCTTAAAAAAAATTCTCACTATATCCGAAATAGTGTTAGAGGTGCTCATAAACTTCATCAGACATTCTAATAAATAAAAATATACCTAACATATTTAAATCGTATAGCACAATGCTAATGGAATTCACGGAACGATTCTACAGCGCATTATTTTACTACATTTTTATTGAATTCGAGATTATGTACAATTCTTCTATTGACTTGCCTTAATTTCTTAATTTAAATTCGGGATATAATTCCCAATCTTCAGTTCCACTGAGTAATACCATTAAAGACCTTTCTTTTCGAATAATTTTTTAGATCTCTCTAATTCCTTTTCCATTTCTGAGTTTGATAAAGGTGGAGCCTGTATTTTTTCACATTCAATGTATTCCATCATTTTATAGATAGAAACTTTAGCAAGAATTGCGGCCTCAGCGAGACTTACAAGTCCCTTCCGGTATTTTTCGCTTACTTCTTTTAATCTATACTCTTCGATTTGAATTAGCAAGAATTTTCTTATAAGTGATGAACGGTCAATTCGTTCTTTTTCACTTATTTGATTTAATTCTTCAATTTCCTTTTCATCTAATCTTGTTGAAACTACATCTTTCATTGCTTAATCCTCTTCAATAATTTTTTCCACATAACAGTAGACATCCGATGATAAATACATGATTTCATTGATTTTTTTCAAGTATTGTAATGCTTTTGATTTTCCAAAAAATTCATCTCTGAATAATTTGATAAGAATACCTAATGTTCCAGAGACTCTAATACCTAATTTACGAGCATAGATTCTAGCTTCTTCATCATCTAGTAGAATAGTATCTATATTAGACTGTAATACGAGAAGGATTGCATTAATTTCGGCTTCATGTAACTTAAAGCTAGTTATTATACTATTACTTTTTTTTACTGTTCTTACTTTTATTTTCTCATTTTTGATAGCACTTTCAAGAAGGTAAGCGTCAGAATGACCTTGTTCTTTCCCCTTTATAATTATTTCGTCGTAAACTTGCGGAGGAATTATGATTAAATCAAACAACTCAAAAACATAATCAAGTAATCCCGCTAAAGTAAGATGTATTAAAGGTCCTGAATTACTCACCGCTACTCTCATTAAGCTCACGCTCTAATTCCTGAGTAGAAATTGGAAAAGGTACATTTGATTCACGTAAAAATTGTAGGAAAGAACGATAAGATTCATCGCAATACTCAGCAGCCTTCCAAACGGTCCATTCTTTCATTCTAATTTTTTCTAATGCCTCTTTTCTCTTTAATTCTCTGATTCCTAATCCAATAGCTTGACGAGCAACATTAGATTTATCTGTCTTTAGTTTTTTTGCAATATTATCTAGCTCTTCATCTTCTTTCTCATCAATACGAACTGATAAAGTTTTCATGGTCATGTATACAATATCTTAATTTGTATATAAATATAATCCTATAGATCTAAAGAAATAAGAATTACCCACCTTTCATATATATGGATATGAGAATCTATATATAAACCATAATCAGTTTATATGTTATTAAGAATTTCTTGTAATTTAGAATAATCTGCTAATAATTGGCGCAATTCAATGGCATCTCACGATATATCTACAATTAATTTATTAGTATTAATTGATATTAATTCAATAGTCAGCAAAGATGCAAATGAATATACTAAAGGTTACTGAAAATGAATACTAATATTTCCTTGGCTAAAAAATGGATTTCATCTGCTGTGGCGGACTTGGAAAGATTTTTAAATAGCCTTAAAGCTGATGATTTCGCTGATGCTGCGTATAGAAGTCAATTCGCTGTAGAAAAATTAAATAAATCCATTTTACTCTTATTAGGAACAAAATTCCAAAAAACTCATGAACCAACTAAAATTTTACTGGATATCTTGAAAGATACAGAGTCCAGGACTTTTGATAAAAAAACTGAAGCATTATTTAAAGAAGTTATTGATTATTCCCTATTATTTGAAGAAGAAGGAACGAAAACAAGATACGGTCTCTACAAGGATGAGGAGTATGTGACTGCAGAGGAAATTTATAAGTCATTTGAAAGCATAAAAGATTTCATAAATAATTTGAAAAAGTTAATTTCTGCCTATATCGAAATTGTCCACGAAGTTTTTCAAATCCCCGAAGCTGAATTAGAAGACTTAATAAAATTAAAAGATATTAAAGAGGATTTATCAAAATGGATATAGACTTCTCATTTATTGAAAATGATTATTTTTCATCTTCCTTAAAAGATTACTTGGAGTGTTTATTTAATAGCAAATTAGAAATCATGGGCATCATACTATTTGGATCTTTAGCTAAAAAACAAGCAGAATACTCTCCTGATAAAATTAGTGATATCGATCTGCTCGTAGTTTTTGATAATAACCAACTTCCAAGTAATGATAGAACCAGAACTAATTTTAAAATCGAATTAATGAAATATACGCTCTCAGGAATCGATTCGATATGGATGAGCAAATCTGAATTTCAGGCCTCCTTAGAGAATAAAAGAGATTTGATTTTAAGTATTCTCGATGAGGGTATTATCTTATACGATCAAGACCACTATATCGAAGATTCACAAACCAAATTGTTCAAAGAACTGCGAGAAAAGGGTGTAAAGAAGAGAAAAATGTATTGGATATGGCCTCAGAAACACCTGGATGAAGAGATCAAGTGGTAAAAGTTTAAATTTCGAAATTAAAAAAGATGCTTAAAAATCATATAGGGTGAAAACATCAAAACCTAAATCTTGAATTACATCTTTAACAGAAATTGGTTCATTCTCATCAAGAAGAAAGATCAAATATTATACCTCTCTACTTATAATCTCGTCAATATCCACATTCATAAGGTTTTCGTTCGCGTCCTTTCCAATCATAAGGAGCGTTAGAAGGACACTACGATCCAAATGAGGATATTCCCTCAAAATTTCGGCTATTGAATAATTCAATCCGAAAAGCTCATAGATTAAAGCTACGGGTATTCTAGTACCCTTAATGATAGGCTTTCCTCCGGGTATTTCTGGATTACTTTCGATAATAACTAACATTTCTATGCTACTATATAGTAAAATATATTTAAATACATATTGCATGATTGTATAAACTTTCAAATTATTAAATTAATATTTAACACTTAAATAAAAAAACAGTCTCTATTAGAATAGCTATAGTTTTTAAAATTAATTAAAATTGATGTGGTCTTGGTAACTAGTTATAATGAAGGATCAAAAAGAGAACATACTCAACTATGAGCAAAGAAAAAAATTTGATTTTTTAGAAAATGACCCAATTGGTCGTATTGAAGCTACAACAGAATATCCGATTATGTATCACGCTTTAGGGTCCAAACCTCGCACAGAACATCCTTTTAATGTGTA